>OIYY01000724.1_pt1 | contig 21589 bp, 17 predicted proteins | sample 1588341 | NCBI WGS metagenome assembly OIYY01 (sample SAMN03283287) | human gut metagenome | biome: human-associated habitat; material: feces | host: Homo sapiens | place: Peru | collected 2012 | reverse complement strand
GAGCATCTTGTGAGGATAGCACTGGTGTGATACATCAAATACGATTTTATCTTTAGGCGAATCAAATACATAATGCATGGCAATGATTGCTTCTACCATACCGAAGTTAGGACCAAAATGTCCGCCGTGTTTGCTGGCTCTTGTAAGAAGGGCGTGACGCATTTCTTCTGCAAGGACATTAAGCTGCATAATGTTAAGTTTCTTCACATCAGCAGGACTGTTAATATTCTCAATATACATGTTTTCTGATACTCCTTATCTTAGATTTTAATACATTTTATATGATAGCACCTAAAGTCAGGTTTAGGTCAAGAGAAATGTGAAGTGAGTTTTAAACTATTTGCTATAAGGAAATGATGTTGAAAAAATAATCGGGTTGGAAATTGGAAATCTATCGGATTGAAAATTAGAAATCTGTCGGATTGGAAATACGAAATCAATCGGATTGCCAAGGTATGTGATTAATTATATGTGTAGCGAATGTTCGATAAGATATAGTGTTTTAGAGTGTTTAAGAAACTCAGGATGAGATTGAAAAATTATTATTATACATGATATAATATTATATTATGAGAAGTTAAGTGGACAAAATGGTGGAATGAGGAGGTAACTCTTATGAATTCAAACTTTGACTTTTTACAATCAGAGTTTCCGGTTTTAGCAACATTTGGTTGTCAGGCTGAAAAGTATTGCTTTTCTGATCCTAATTCATGCCTTATGAAATTGGGAATGATAGGGGAGAGCATTGAATGCAAATTATTGACACAAGTAGTAAGTTTAAGGTACTATCGTGAAAAATAAAAAAGTGGAGCCCACGCATGGAACTCCACCGGCTACGGGCATCGCAAGTTTCCGTAGCGCAACCATATGTACATTAACATTACAAGATGTGTATGTCAATAAACTCATGGTAGATATTGAATTATATTTTCCTGTATCGGCTGATTTTATCCCAGTTAGCAGGAAATCCCATATTATCAAGCAATTGTTTCTCTGTAAGATGAGGACACTGCTTAATTACAGTTTTTATAAGTTTTGAAAGAGCAGTCTTAAAGAGTCTGAATTCATCATTGTTTATCATGTAGCGTAAGGCAATTACAACTGCGAATAAATCCTGCTTGCCGTATATATAGTGATTATTGTTTTTCATTATTTGAAGCTTTTGGTGTAGCAGAGTATCAGGAATTGTCTCGTTTATTCTGAATGAAAACAGACGCTCTCCATGAGCACATACATTACGGCATTTGCCTATAATGTTGATAAACTGATGCAATTGTTTTTCTGAAACATTCTGAAAGTTTTTGCTGATTTTGGTTCTAATATCAGTAGTTGCATATTGATACATTTTGGAAATCTGCCCAAATGTTAAAGCATTTGTTGCAACCCATAATGGTACATTGTGATATGTATTGACTGAATGCTCAATATAGGCATATTTGCTAGGTGTAGCAATAACTTTTTGTAATGAATGAGTCAGGCGAAGCAGTTCACGATGGTTCTTTCTGGTGTGATTATAATTATTTATATTAAGATACATGGACTGCTGTTCGCTAAATTTTTCACAGAAGTGATAGGAAAACATGGATTTTATATGGCGTTCTACATGAAGAATGTATTTCAGAAATAAAGTGCGCAACTCTTCATCAAAGTAGTAGAAAGAAACCAATTCATCAAAAGTAACGCCATGAATATATTTATTTGACGGAGCATGTTTGAAAAGAGATTTGTATCCGCCTATTAGAGAATAGTAGCTGAGTTCTTCCAGTTTTTTAGTGGCATATTCGTGATTAGGAATAGCAAGTTGTTTGTCATATTCAAGAATATGTAGTTGCTGCTCATAGGTGAGAAAGTTTTTTGCCATATAGTATTTCCTTTCTGAAACAGGCATAAAAAAAGTGGAGTCCACGCATGGAACTCCACCGGCTACGGGCATCGCAAGTTTCCGTAGCACAACCACTACATGTAATATACCATTGATATCCATTGATGTCAAACAGCATTTTGTTAGCAGCAATAATAGTTTATGCGTTTCTGCGTGTGATATTCTTATTTTATATCTTCTAGTCATTCGGATTATTCAGATAATCATTATTTTGAAAAATATAGTTATCATATGCTGAAATAATGATATCTGAAATAACTATAAGTATTATAACACAAAACAAACATATGTTCTATATGTTTTGCATTTTTTAAAACATTTGTGAGAGATGCAGAAAGGCTTGGACTTTGTTGATATTTTTGTAACAGGAGCACAGATATATAGGGGTTAAAGGTGTGTTGTGGGAGTAAGCATGAAGCTACTGAATTATTATCTTGACAATGGTTAGTGGGTTTTAGGGATTTCCGGCTGCCAGATAATCAGGAAAAGCATATATAGGATTTTGATGAGCAGATTTTAATATGCAGATTTAATGTGTCAAAGACACATTGAAACGGGAAAACATTTATGATAAAATAAAAATCAATATTGAATATGAAGCAGTGCCGCTAGACAGCGGGGCTGAATAAGGAGGATATAATGGAGCAGTATAAGCAGGAATTTATAGATTTCATGGTAGAGAGTGATGTGTTAAAGTTTGGAGATTTTACTTTAAAGAGTGGAAGAAAGTCACCTTTCTTCATGAACGCAGGTGCGTATGTTACAGGAACACAGCTTGCAAGACTTGGTGAGTATTATGCAAAGGCTATTCACGAAACATATGGTGATGATTTTGATGTACTGTTCGGACCAGCATATAAGGGAATTCCAATCAGCGTAGTTACAGCAGTTGCATATGCAAAGCTTTACGGCAAGGAAGTAAGATACTGCTCAGACCGTAAGGAAGAGAAGGACCATGGTGCTGATAAGGGAGGATTCCTTGGAAGCAAGTTAAAGGATGGCGACAGAGTTATTATGATAGAAGATGTAACAACATCTGGTAAGTCAATGGAAGAGACAGTTCCTAAGGTAAGAGGAGCGGCAGATGTTACTATCGTAGGACTTATGGTTTCACTTAACCGTATGGAAGTAGGACTTGGCGGAAAGGTTAGCGCACTTGAGGAGATTAAGGAAAGATACGGTTTCCCAACAAGCGCAATTGTATCTATGGCAGATGTTGTAGAACACCTTTACAATAAAGAGTGTGAGGGTAAGGTAGTTATTGATGATGCACTAAAAGCAGCAATTGACAAGTATTACGCAGAATATGGTGTTAAGAACGCATAATAGCTGATGTTAATGGAGGGTTAATTATGGAAGAGAATCTTTATAAGAAATTAAAGTCAGTAGGAGCTTCTAATCTTGTATTTGGTATCCTGATAATACTCTTTGGTATCGGTGCAGGTGTAATGATGATTATTAATGGTGCAAGACTTCTTGCACACAGATCAGATAGCTTATTCTAGTGAAGGGGAACTGCCTGGTGGGTTAATTATGCCTGCCGGGCAGATTTGTTATGAAAAAGAAACATTATGTAATGCTTATAAAATGGGCGCTTTTTGTTATATATATGATTCTGCTCTTTTATGTAGTCTTTTTCGCAGAAGGAATGGGAAGGGCAGAGATAGCCAGCGGTTACAAATACAATCTTACACTGTTCACGGAAATCAGGCGCTATTGGCGTTATCTTGGACATTTTGACTCGCTTGGCTGGATAGCATTTCTTAATATAATTGGAAATGTGCTGGCATTCATACCATTTGGAATATTCGTGCCGTGGCTTTCCAATGGCAGAATTAATGTTTTTGCTACATTTGCATATGGATTCGCACTGTCGCTTACAATAGAAACAGTACAGCTTATATGTAAGGTCGGATGCTTTGATGTTGATGACCTTGTGCTTAATGTACTGGGAGCATTGTGCGGTTATGCGGTATATGCGATAGCATACAGAATAGTTAAAATGTTTAGTAAAAAGGACAGGTGAAAAAATGAAACTTTTTAATAAATACAAGTTCTCTGATAAAAGTCAGGCACTTGGTGGTTTGATATCGACTGCGATGGGAATACTGTCATTGCTTTCTTTGGGTTATGGAGTGTATCTGTCTTTTAAAGCAGCAGGAGAAGGCGGCTTAAGAGTAGGAAGTCTTGGAATATTAAGCCTTATCTTAGCGGTAATTGGAACAGTAATCGGACTAATCAGCTTCAAAGAAGATAATAAGTTCTACGGAACTTCGAGATTTGGTTCAATGCTGTGTGGGGTAATAGCAGTATTTATGATAGCAGTATTCTTAATGGGAATATAATCCTTATCAGGGCAGAAGGAGAAAGAAATTGTTTAATGATAATGTAGAAGAGCGTTACGCTCTTGCAATAGAAAGAATTAAAGAGATAGCAGAGGAACCTGGGCTTAAGACGGATGGGTTTGCAGATTATTTCAAATGTATTGCCACATTTATTCTTAAGATGGATAAGCTTGCAGCTGACTTAAAAGCTGATGTTTTCAGAGATTGTTCACTTGAAGAGTATAAGAATGTGAATACAGGACTGTATGAAGATGTAATTGGCAAGGCTTATGAGACAAGCTACGCTAATCCGGCATATGCAGCTTCAAAGTTAGGGCTTTCAGAGGGAAGGCTTTTGTCATTCCTTTATGTTGAGATAAGAGGAATGATTGTGTATGCATATGAAGGCAGAATGGCAGAGATGACAGCACTTATGGAGCTTTTTGTTGAAGTGTACTGCATGTGTGCATCGACTGAGGAAGACTGTGGAAAGCCAGATTATAAGCAGATGAAAGATTCTGTGTACTGGTATGTTAGTGATTACAGTGATGACCTTATGGAGTACAGGGTAAGAGAGCTGTTAGACCCTGAACTTGATTTTGCAACGAAGATTATTATGGAGTCTGACCTTACAGATGTAAGATATCTGTGCAGATTCGGTGAGTATGTCACAGACAATGAGATTAAGACAGCAGAGTATCTTAATTCGCTCAGCGAAGAAGAAATCCAGAAGATGGCAGACACATTTACAGAAGGATACAGAATCGGGTTTGAGCTTACAGGCAAGGATTTATCAAAGAAGAAAACTGTTAATATAAGATACTGTCTGGGATTTGAAAGACTTGTGAGGGCTGAGATTAAGAACTTTGAAAAGCTTGGACTTAAGCCTACGATATACAGGGCAGCGGTCAATACAATTAATAAAAGACTTAACATTAAGGTTGGCTATTACGGAGCTAATCCTAACAAGCAGATGGATTTCGACCATCGTTTTGACAATGCACTTTATATGGATGGCGAATTTGTTGAGAGAAAGACAGGCGCATTAAAGCTTGCGTATGAGAAGAACAAGGAGCTTGCAGCGGTGCATGGTGGGCCTGCTGTTATGGAAGTGTTTGGTGAAGTGCCATTTGAGCCACAGATTAAGAGCGAAGCATTAACGCTTGATACTAAGCAGCAGAAGCTTTCTGTGAAATACAGCAATGACGCGGGAAGCATTGTTAATGAGTATATCAAAGGCGAGGAGAGAAGCTTTACAATAATTGCTTATCCGATACCGGAGATTGGCGAGAATTTCGAGGAAATATTCAAGGGTACAGTTAAGATTAATACCCTTGATTATAACAAATATAAAGCTATCCAGCAGGCACTTATTGATGTACTTGATACAGCACAGTATGTTGAGGTTAAAGGAACTAACGGAAACTGCACAGACATGAAGGTTTCTATTATGAAGATAACCGACTATAAGACGCAGACTGTATTTGAGAACTGTCTTGCGGACGTTAATATTCCGCTTGGAGAAGTATTTACATCGCCTGTGCTTAAGAAAACAACAGGTGTGCTTAATGTGAGCAGTGTATATCTTAATGACATTAAGTTTAACAATCTTACTGTATGGTTTGAGGATGGATTTGTTAAGGACTACACATGCACTAACTTTGATGATGAGGCTGAGAATAAAGAGCTTTTCAAGGCAAATGTGTTATATGACCATGAAACTCTGCCGCTCGGAGAGTTTGCTATAGGAACTAACACTACAGCATATGTGTTTGCCAATAAGCATGATATTGTGTATAAGCTCCCGATTCTTATTGTTGAAAAGATGGGACCACATTTTGCAGTCGGTGACACATGCTATTCAAGGGCAGAAGATGTGTATGTAACTAATCCGGACGGCAAGGAGATTATCTCAAGGGATAATGAGGTTTCACTTCTTCGTAGGACGGAGCCGGACAAGGCTTATTATAACTGTCACATCGATATTACAATTCCGTATGATGAGATTGGCAATATCACTGTTGTGGCAGAGGATGGAACAAGAACAGACTTGATTAAGAACGGCAGATTCGTGCTTGATGGCACGCTTGCACTTAATGATGCATTTTTAACAGAATCATAAATATATAATTGTAAGCTGTAAACAGGCTTTATCTTGACGCAAAGTTTAAAACAAAGTACAATGATAATTAGTGTTTTCACTAATTTTAATATTATATCTATCGGACATAGGAGGTTAATATGGCTTTAGTAGGAATTGTTATGGGAAGTGACTCTGATATGCCTGTTATGGCAAAGGCAGCAGACATTCTTGAACAGTTAGGAATTTCGTATGAGATGACAATTATCTCAGCACACAGAGAGCCTGACGTATTCTTTGAATACGCTAAGAGTGCAGAGGAGAAGGGATTTAAGGTTATTATTGCAGGTGCAGGTATGGCAGCACATCTTCCGGGTATGTGTGCAGCTATTTTCCCAATGCCTGTTATTGGTATTCCAATGCACACAACATCACTAGGCGGTAGAGATTCATTATATTCAATAGTACAGATGCCTACAGGTATTCCTGTTGCAACTGTTGCTATTAACGGCGGTGCCAATGCAGGTATTCTTGCAGCCAAGATTCTTGCAACATCTGATGCAGCACTTCTTGAAAGACTTAAGGATTATACTAAGAATCTTAAGGAAAGTGTTCAGAAGAAGGATGCCAGACTTCAGGAAGTCGGCTATAAGAATTATTAATTAGTAACTGAATAGTTACATTAACTTACATTTATCATAATATTGAAGGAGAAAGAATCATGGATTACAAGAAATCTGGAGTTGATATTGAAGCAGGTTACAAGTCAGTTGAGTTAATGAAAGAGGCTGTTAAGTCTACTATGAGAGAAGAAGTGTTAGGCGGAATAGGTGGATTCTCAGGAGCATTTTCACTCGCTAAGATTAAGGAGATGGAAGAGCCTGTATTACTTTCAGGAACTGACGGATGTGGAACTAAGGTTAAGTTAGCTTTCATTATGGACAAGCATGATACTATCGGTATTGATGCAGTTGCTATGTGTGTTAACGATGTTGTATGTGCTGGTGGAGAGCCACTCTTCTTCCTTGATTACATTGCATGCGGCAAGAATTATCCAGAAAAGATTGCTACTATCGTTGGTGGTGTTGCAGAAGGTTGCAGACAGTCTGAATGTGCACTTATCGGTGGTGAGACAGCAGAGCATCCGGGACTTATGCCACAGGATGAATATGATCTTGCAGGATTTGCTGTAGGTGTTGTTGATAAGAAGGATCTTATTACAGGCGAGAACATCAAGCCGGGTGATACTCTTATCGGTATCGCTTCAAGCGGTGTACACAGCAACGGATTCTCACTTGTAAGAAGCGTATTTACAATGACAGAGGAATCTCTTAATACATATTACGATTCACTTGGAAAGACATTAGGAGAGGCATTACTTGCTCCAACTAAGATATATGTTAAGACAATGAAGGAAATCAAGAAGGCAGGCGTTAAGGTTAAGGGTTGCAGCCATATCACAGGTGGTGGTTTCTATGAAAATGTACCTAGAATGCTTCCAGACGGTGTTAAGGCAGTAATTAAGAAGGACAGCTACGAAGTACCACCAATCTTTAAGATGCTTGCAGAAGATGGCAATATCGAAGAGCATATGATGTATAATACATTTAACATGGGTATCGGTCTTGTACTTGCTGTTGATCCTGCTGATGTTGATACAGTTATGGCGGCAGTTAAGGCTGCAGGTGAGACTCCATATGTTATCGGAAGCATTGAAGCTGGCGAGAAGGGAGTTACTTTATGCTAAGAGTTGCAGTTATGGTTTCCGGAGGCGGAACTAATCTTCAGGCTATTATCGATGCTGTTAAGGATGGAACAATCACTAACACAGAGCTTGTAGCAGTTATAAGCAATAATGCCGGAGCATATGCACTCACAAGAGCTAAGGATAACAATATTCCAGCATATTGCATATCACCTAAGGATTATGAAAGCAGAGATGCATTTAACGATGCATTGCTTGATAAAGTGAATGAGCTTAATGTTGACCTTATAGTACTCGCAGGATTCCTTGTAAGAATCCCAGAGAAAATGGTTCATCAGTACAGCCACAGAATTATTAATATTCATCCATCACTTATACCTTCATTCTGCGGAGTTGGTTTCTATGGACTCAAGGTTCATGAAGCAGCTCTGTCAAAGGGTGTTAAGGTATCAGGTGCAACTGTGCATTATGTAGATGAAGGAATGGATACAGGAGAGATTATTTTCCAGAAGGCAGTTGATGTACTTGATGGTGATACTCCTGAAACTCTTCAGAAAAGAATTATGGAGCAGGCTGAATGGAAGCTTCTTCCTAAGGCAATTAACAAGATTGCCAATGAACATGTTAATTAATGATTACTGACTAAGTATATAGATAATGATATGCGGAGGAATTAAGATGAAAGTATTAGTTGTAGGCAGCGGCGGAAGAGAGCATGCAATATGCTGGAAGTTAAGCAAGAGTCCTAAGGTTGACAAGATATACTGTGCACCGGGTAATGCGGGAATTGCAGAGCTTGCAGAGTGTGTTGATATTAAGGCAATGGAGTTTGACAAGCTTGTAGCATTTGCTAAGGAAAACAGCATTGACCTTACTGTTATCGGAATGGACGACCCACTTGTTGGTGGTGTTGTTGATGTATTCGAGGCAGAGGGTTTAAGAGTATTCGGACCAAGAAAGAATGCAGCTATTCTTGAAGGATCTAAGGCATTTTCTAAGGATCTTATGAAGAAATACAATATTCCAACAGCAGCTTATGAAACATTTACATCAGCAGAAGAAGCCAAGAAGTATCTTGAGACTGCTGAATATCCTATCGTTCTTAAGGCTGACGGACTTGCACTTGGCAAGGGTGTTCTTATATGTGAGAACAAAGAGGATGCACTTGCAGGTGTTGATGAGCTTATGCTTGACAAGAAGTTCGGAACAGCAGGTGATACAATTGTCATTGAGGAATTCATGACAGGTCGTGAGGTTTCAGTACTTTCATTTGTTGATGGTAATACAATTAAGATTATGTCATCAGCTCAGGATCATAAGAGAGCTAAGGATGGTGACCAGGGTCTTAATACAGGCGGAATGGGTAACTTCTCACCATCACCTTTCTACACTAAGGAAGTTGATGAGTTCTGTAAGAAATACATTTATCAGGCAACTGTTGATGCAATGAAGAGCGAGGGCAGACCATTTAAGGGAGTTATCTTCTTTGGACTTATGCTTACTCCAAAGGGACCAAAGGTTCTTGAGTACAATGCAAGATTTGGTGATCCTGAAGCACAGGTTGTTCTTCCTAGAATGAAGAATGATATCGTTGATGTATTTGAGGCTTGTATTGATGGAACTCTTGATAAGGTTGACCTTCAGTTTGAAGATAACGCATGTGTATGTGTAATTCTCGCTTCTGACGGATACCCACTTGCATACGAGAAGGGTTTCGAGATTAAGGGAATGGAGAACTTCAAGGGTAAGGATGATTATTTCTTATTCCATGCAGGTTCTAAATTCAACGAAGAAGGCAAGGTTGTAACTAACGGAGGACGAGTTCTCGGTGTTACAGCACTTGGCAAGGACCTTAAGGAAGCAAGAGCCAAGGCTTATGAAGCTACTGAATGGGTAGATTTCGATAACAAATATATGAGACATGATATTGGTAAGGCAATTGATGAAGCTTAATTAGTTAGTGGTAAGTAAAATGGGGGCAGATGGCTGGCGGATGCCGGTTATCTGCCTTAGTGTGTAAATGAGGAGACAACTATGAAAATAACACCAGTTAAGGGTACTAATGATTATCTTCCTAATGAGGTTGAAATCAGGGATTACCTTCAGAATGAGATATTAAAGGTATATGTTGCTAATGGATTTGAGCATATTACAACACCTATTATTGAGGATATAGAGAATCTTGATAAGAGTGATGGTGGTGAGAACTTAAATCTTATATTCAAGATTATGAAGAGAGGCGATAAGCTTGAGAAGGCTGTAAGTTCACTTCAGGAAAATCCTAAGACAGGAACAGCCTGTGAGAATGAAATTGCTGATATGGGATTAAGATATGACCTTACACTTCCGCTCAGCCGTTACTTTGCTAACAACAAGGACAAGCTCACTCTTCCTATGAAATGTATTCAGATGGACAGAGTGTACAGAGCTGAAAGACCACAGAAGGGCAGACTTCGTGAGTTTGTTCAGTGTGATATTGATATTATTGGTTCTGATTCTACAGATTCAGAGGTTGAACTTATTCTTACAACAACCAAGGCTCTTAAGGCTATTGGCATGAAGAATTTCAAGGTTAAGATTAACGACAGAAGACTTCTCCGTTCATTCCTTCAGAATTGTGGATTTACCGAGGATCAGCTTGATAGTGTGTGCATTACATTTGACAAGATGGATAAGGTCGGACTTGACGGTGTTAAGACTGAGCTTACAGACAAGGGATTTGACGCTGCTGCAATTGAGAAGTTTATCGGATTCTTTGGAAGTGTTTCAAGTGCACAGGAGATAAGCCTTGAAAGTGTTGAAGCTATACTGGATGATAAAGCTCCAGCAGAAAGCGTAAGAGGAATTATCAACACTGTAAATGAGCTTTCAGACGGTCAGTTTGATGTTGTATTTGACCTTTCTTTAGTAAGAGGTCAGGGTTACTATACAGGAACTGTATTTGAAGTTGAAAGTATTGATTTCAAGGGTGCTATCGCAGGTGGTGGAAGATATGACAACCTTATTGGCAAATTCTTAGGACAGCAGGTAAGTGCTGTTGGATTCTCAATCGGATTCGAGAGAATCTTCTCAATCCTTATGCAGAATGGTGTTGAGACTAAGGCATCAGCAGACAAAATTGCTGTTATGTACGATGAGGGACAGGTTAAGGAAGCCTATGCAATAGCAGAAAAATACAGAGCAGAAGGTAAAGTATGCTCATTATATGTAAAGCCTAAGAAGATGGGTAAGTTCCTCGGAAAGCTTGAGGAACGTGGATATAAGGGATTTGTTAATGTCAGCAATGGGGACGAGATAAGCTTGTTCTAGTGAGTTTTATGGCGCAGCCTTTTTAAGGGCTGCGCTTATTGCTTCTATAAAGACGGAATATGTATATCTGTTGGCTGAATCATAGGTTATGTTGGTTGTGCCGGCTTCCATGACTTTAGAGGCAACTTCATCAAATGAAGTTGTGAGTTTTGGGTACATGGTAGTGATTGATTCAGAAAGATTAACAAGCTCAATGCTGTTAATGTTAGAAGAATCAACTGTGACCTGGATATCAACGGGATTGCCGTCTAAAAGGATAGAAGCAGTATATACTCCGGGGCAGAATTTAGGAGTGTCGGCGTTATCAAGGGGTGTCTCAATATTAGAAGAAGCAGATGCATTTACATTGCTGCTCTTAGGCTGAGTAGTGTTTCTGGAATTATCAGAACCCTTGCTGCCAAGACGGATAACAGCGAATATAACAAATGCTATTACAATAGCAGCGATAACCGCTCCAATAAGGAGTTTTTTGAGTGGAATAACAACGATTTTAGTCTGACTCATCACAAAGAAACCTGCCCTTCATATTCATTATTACAAAATATATGGTATGGAGTGGGAGAATATGATTAAAATATAAAATGTGTTATACTATTAAAAATGTTTTAAGGGGAGTAACACATGTCATTACAATTAATTCTAGGCAGCTCTGGTGCGGGCAAATCGCACCATCTGTATACACATATAATTGAAGAGTCAATGAAGAATCCGGACAGGAATTATATAGTTGTTGTGCCGGAGCAGTATACTATGGCAATTCAGAAAAGACTGGTGTCCATGCACCCGAGAAAAGGAATCCTTAATATAGATGTCGTGAGTTTTGAAAGACTTGCGTATAAGGTGTTTGAGGAAGTGGGTGAAGACAATCTCGAAGTTCTTGATGATACAGGAAAGAATCTGATTATTAAAAGAGTTTTGGAGCAGAACAAGGATAGATTAAAATATTTTGGAAGTAATCTGTCTAATACAGGATTTGTGTCAGAGATGAAGTCTGTTATATCAGAAATGCTTCAGTATGATATCAAGCCGGATACTATGCAGGAGACGGCAGGCGAAGCATACAGTGATTCAGAAGGAAGTGCAGCACTTCAATATAAGTTAGATGATATCGTGCTTGTATACAACGCATTTGCAGAGTACATAGATAAGAACTACATTACTAAAGAAGAAATACTTGATAAATTATGCAGCAAGGTTACAGAGTCAGAGAGAATAAAAAATTGTGAGATAGCATTTGACGGATTCACAGGATTTACTCCGGTTCAGTACAATTTACTGACAATTCTTTTATCAATGTGTCCGAAGATATATGTTTCCCTGACAATTGATGCGTCTGAGCGTGAAAATTCAGTCAGAGGCAGGGAAGAACTTTTTTACATGAGCAAGGATTGTGCGTCAAAACTTTATAAAATATGCGATGAAGAGCATGTGAAAGTACTTGAACCTGTGTATATTGCAGGAAAAGAGATACCGGGAAAGAATGTAATTGTAAATGTTAATTCCAGATTTAAGAATTCAGAGGAGCTAGATTTCCTTGAACAGAACCTTTTCCGAAACAGTTCAGGAAGATTTAACCAAAAGACTGACAATATTGTTATATATGAGGGAGCTGTTGCCAAGGAAGAATTAACATTTGCAGCAGGAGAAATAATAAGACTTACAAGACTGTGTGGATACAGATATAACGAGATTGCGATAGTTACTGCGGACATGGATGGCTACGGCAAACTGGCGGCTAATATATTAAAGCAGAACGATATACCATATTTCTTAGATTACAAGCGCCATGTGACGGACAATCCATTTATTGCGGCAATTAACGGTGCACTTGGAATAATAGAGAATAATTACAGCTATGACAGCATATTAGGATTCCTAAGAACCGGAATGAGCGGAATGGAGCGCGAAGATATTGATCTGTTAGACAATTACTGTGTTGCGGTTGGAATCAGAGGCAGGGGAAAGTGGCATGAACCGTGGATAAGAAAGTTCAGGGGAACAGTCAATAATACTGACCTGGAGAAGCTTAATTCACTAAGAGCAATGATAACGGATATGTTGGACCCATTGGAAGAAGTGCTAAAGTCAAAGGAATCAAATGTTGCTGATATGGTAAAGGCACTTTATGAGTTTCTTGTGCGTGAAAATATGGAGCAGAAGGTAAGTGCACTTAATGACAGCGAGTACACTGGTGATGAATATGCGCAGTTATATAAGAAAGTTATAGAAGTATTAGATAAAATGTATGCCCTTCTTGGAAGCGAGAAGGTTGGTATTAAAGAATTTAACAAGATACTTGCGTCAGGATTTCAGGAGATTAAGATAGGGCTTATTCCGCAGGCCAACGACTGCGTTGTTATCGGAGATATAGAAAGAACCCGTCTTGACAATATCAAGGTCATGTTCTTTGTCGGAATCAATGACGGCAATGTACCTAAGAAGGCTGATTCAAGAAGCGTTCTGTCAGAAAGCGACAGGGAGTATCTTGAGGATAAGGGAATAGTTATGTCAGCTTCCGTGAGGGAGAAAGCATTTACACAGAGATTCTATCTGTATCTTATTATGACAAAGAGTGCGGAGAAGCTTTACATGTCATATGCGGTAAAAAACAGCGAGGGTGCGGCGCTGATGCCTTCATATATTATAAGAAGCATGAAAAAAATGTTTTCACATTGCCTTAAGTTATCTTACAAAGACACGGCACAGCAGAATTCATATGTGACAATACCGCGGGCGGCTAACAGCTTTGATAATACTGAAATTGCTGCAAATGTAGATGAGGATATTATTGATTCACTTACTGGCGGCAGGCTTGTCGGAAGCGTTACATCTTTTGAGAACTTTGCAGAGTGCCCATTGAGGTATTACTTAAGGTATGGAGTTGATTTAAAGGAAAGGGAAGAATTCACATTTTCACCAGTAAACTTCGGCGTCGTATTGCATGCGGTTATCCGTGAGGTGTGCGATGAAATCAAGAAAAACGGTGAGTCGTACTATCTGATATCAGAGGAGAAGCGCCGCGAGATGGTAAAAAGAAGTGTTTCTGCAATTACTGACATATACCAGAACAGTATCCTTAAGGATTCAAGCCGTAATTCATTCATGATTAAGCGAATGGAAGACCTTGCAGACCGTACTATATGGGCAATGGGTGAGCAGTTAAAATGTGGTGATTTCGTGCCATTTGTATTCGAGCATAAGTTTAATATGGAAGTCGGAGACGGAGACAGAAAGCAGCTTATGAGCGGAACAATTGACCGCGTGGACATATGTGAGAACGACACAGATGTGTATGTCAGGATTATTGATTACAAGACTGGAAAGAAGGATTTCAACATAGTAAAGACCTACTATGGAATTGATATCCAGCTTATGGTCTACATGGAAGCGGCGATGAAGCTTGTGGCAAAGATGCGTCCGGGTAAAAATGTGCTTCCTGCCGGAGTATTCTACTACAACATAAGCGACCCGATTGTATCTGCAACAAATGAGAGTGCGGAAGAGATAGAGGATAAGATTAAGGGTGAACTGCGTCTTAAGGGAATGGTCAATTCTGATAAGGATATTGCCGAGAAGATGGACAATACCGGGGGTACATCACTTAATATTCCTGTGAGCAGAAAAGCTGATGGCGGATTTGATTCACGAAGAAGCAAGGTGATGAATACTGAGCAGTTTAACATGCTTGGAAGATTCGTTGATGTAAGGGCGGTTGACACTGCGGACAGAATTGCAGGCGGAGATATCAGGCGCAGCCCTTATAAAGACGGACAATTTTCAAGCTGTGACAGATGTACTTATGGGGCAGTGTGCGGATTTTCAGTGGATTTGCCGGGCTGCAATTACAGAAAATTAAAGAAATTCGATGATGAAGTGTTATGGAATAATATAAAGGAAGGGGTTGATGAGAATGGAAAGAAAATGGACACCGGCGCAGAAGAGCGCGATTGATACAAGAGACTGTAATGTGCTGGTTTCAGCGGCTGCCGGTTCAGGTAAGACCGCTGTTCTGGTAGAGCGAATTATTTCCATGATTACAGACCCTGACAAGAATATAGATATAGACAGACTGGTTGTTGTTACATTTACAAAGGCGGCAGCAGCCCAGATGAAGGATAAGATAAGGAAAGCGCTGGATTCAATGCTTGACGAGAATCTGGGGGATGTCAACCTTTTAAGGCAGATAACCCTTCTTAACAATGCGCAGATAACAACAATAGACAGTTTCTGTCTATGGATAATCAGAAATCATTTTCCAGAGGTTAATCTGGACCCGGGGTTCAGGATAATGGACGAGGGTGAGAAGAAGCTTATTGAAAATGATGTGTTAGAAGATGTGTTTGAAGAATTCTACGCAGAGGCTGATGAAGAATTCTTTAATCTTGTTGATGCATTTGGCATGGGACGGGACGATTCAGGGCTTGTGAGCATTATAGATAAAATATACCGTTTTTCACGAAGCAATCCGTGGATTGATGAGTGGTTTGACGAGTGCATGTTAGTTTATGATGATGAGACTTACGATAATCCGGCAATTAAGGAGCTTTATGATTCAATTAAAAATGCACTTCTCGATTACCGTGATAAATACAACAGATTAGTAGAGATCTGTTCTGAACCGGCAGGACCTGCAGCATATACAGGCGCTTTGCAGTCTGATCTGCTTGGAATTAATGAAATGATTAATTCACAGGATTTTGGCGAGCTTGGCAGAAAGGTGAGAACATTTTCATTTGAAGCCTTGTCGAGAAAGAAGGATGCGGGGGCAGACCCGGATATTAAGGAATATATCAAGGGACAGCGTAAGCTGTTTAAAGATTACATAGGAAGACTTAATGACAAAATATTCTTAAAAGACGATGAGGGGATATTTGCTGACATGCAGGGAGCAGGTATCCAGATACGGACTTTACTTAAAGTGGCAAAGGTGTATGCCAAGCGTGTTTCGGATGTGAAGCGAGAGAAGGGCATAATTGATTTTAATGACATGGAACATCTTGCTCTTTCAATACTTGTAAAGAAAGAAGATGGAAAGCTTGTATACACGGAGACTGCCGACAAGCTTGCAAACAGATTTGAAGAAATACTGATAGACGAGTATCAGGATTCCAACCAGCTGCAGGAGGTTATTCTTAATGCGGTGTCGAAGACGAGACTGTCCGGTGAGAATAATAATATATACATGGTTGGTGATGTAAAGCAGAGCATATACAAGTTCCGTCTTGCCTGCCCGGAGCTTTTCATAGAGAAGTACGATACATACGTCGAGACTGGCGATAATGTGAGAATTGAATTACAGAAGAACTTCCGAAGCCGGGAAAATGTGCTTGAGTGTGCCAATGATGTATTCAGCCATATCATGAACAAGAATTTTTCAGGAATTGGTTATGATGAATCTGTAAGGCTTAATGCAGGATTTCCATATCCTGAGTATAGTGGCAACAATTACGGTGACGACGCTAATAAGAGCACGGATGTAATTCTTATATCTTCAGAGAATGAAGAAGAAGCTACGACAAGAGAGCTTGAGGCAGACAGGCTTGCAAAGCTGATTGAGGGAATAGTGGCTTCTGGTGTAAATGTGTATGATGCAGATGAGAATATATACAGACCGGCAGAATACAGGGATATTGTAATTCTTACAAGGTCAGTTACAGGCTGGGCGGATACATTTGCAGATGCACTGATGGACAGGGGGATACCGGCGTATACCGACTCATCAACAGGATATTTCAGCGTGCGTGAGATACAGGTAATCTTAAGCATGCTTACAATAGTAGACAATCCGGTTCAGGAGATAAGCCTTGCGGCGGCAATGATGTCTTACTTTGGCGGATTTACGGCAGCGGAGCTTGGAATGGTGAGAAAGCTAGGCAGAGAGTATGTGGATAAGAATGTGCATAATAATCTGTATGAACATTTGAAAGCAGTTGCGTTACTTGACGGAGCTGGGGAGATGCATGGGGCAGATGTTAAGCAGCTGTCCGGCAAATGTGCATTATTTCTTGCAAAGCTCACAGAATACCGAGACAAGAGCAGTGTTGAGTCACTATATGATCTGTGCTGGGAGATGATATATGATTCAGGCTACTACGATTATGTTGGAACAATGCCTGCCGGAGCACAGAGACAGGCTAACTTAAATGTCCTGCTGGAAAGAGCAGCAGGATATGGCAAATCAAGTTATTCAGGTCTGTTTAATTTCTTAAGATATATTGAAAGACTTAAGAAGTTTGACGAAGATTTTGCAGAGGGGGCTGCCAGCCTTGACAATGAGAATCTTGTAAGAATTATGAGCATTCATAAGAGCAAAGGTCTGGAATTTCCGATTGTAATACTTGCTGGAGCACATAAGAACATTAACTTTATGGATGCAACAGCGCCTGTGCTTGTAGACCAGAACTTAGGAATTGCAGTTGATTATGTTGACCTTGAAAGAAGAACCAAGACACCTACCATAATAAAAGGTGCCATGGCAAGAAGAATTGTAAGGGAGTCGATATCAGAAGAAGAGAGACTTCTCTATGTTGCGATGACAAGAGCAAGAGAAAAACTGATAATCACTGGAGTTGTAAAAGATGCAGACAAGACACTTGAGAAATACAGGGAAAGTGCAAAGCAGCTTGAGGCAGATGGAATGTTGTCTTTCGCAGACAGTGAGAATATAAAGAGCTATCTTGATATGATAATGCCAGTGTGCCTTATGGATTCAAATAAGATGAAAGGTAACTTTAAAGTGATTGTTGATGACGGAGAGGATTCTTGGGCTGATGCATTTGAATCTGGGGAGATGGCTGGTGAAATTAAGGAGGCTGTGTCAGATAAGAATCTGACTGTCAAGACAGAAACATCTGTGTCTTATCCTATATTAGACGAGCTTCCGGAGTATGTTCCGGCTGATAATGCTTCCAGCAGAATGAAGCTGACAGTTTCACAGCTTAAGGCAATGCAGGCGGAGGATGATTCAGAAGAAAATGCTTACATGGACGATTCTGTTAAGGAAGCATTTGAGAAGGAAGCGTACGATGAGCAGGCGGCAGATAACGGAAATAGGGATGGACAGACAGACAGTGAAACAATTGCTGAACCATCAAATTCTATAATTCCGAAGTTCATAAGCGGTGAGGAAGTGAAGCTTGCTGCCAATGAGCGGGGTAGTGCGTACCACAGAGTTATGGAGTGCCTTGATTATTCTGTAAGCGTGAATCTTGACGGGGTTAAGGCAGATATTAACAGGATGCTGGAAACCGGAAAGATGAATGAACTGCAGGTTAAAAGTGTCAATCCCTGGGATATCAATACATTTGTACAATCCGATACAGGAAGAAGAGTTGCAAATGCGATGAACAACGGAAGCGTCAGAAGAGAACAGCCTTTTGTATTTGAGTACGAAGGACAGCTTATACAGGGTATAATTGACTTGTATTTTGAAGAGGACGGAGAACTTGTGCTTGTTGATTATAAGACCGACAGGGTTATGAAAGGTGAGGCTGGTGAAAAAGAACTGGTGAAGCGCTATGCTATACAGCTTGATTACTATGCAAAAGCACTTACACAGCTTACCGGGAAAAAGGTCAAAGAAAAGATAATATATTCATTTGCGCTGGGGAGAGAGGTAAATGTAATGTAGAATAAGTGCAGTTTTGCAATTTCTTTACAATGGAAATGAAAACATAATAGATTATGCAATTGCAGTTCCAACAGACAGAATGCAGACCTTAAACATAACTGGTTCATCAAGCCCTGACAGTGTAAAAGGCATAGCAATAGGAGGAATTGTAAGAAAGAAAGCACTTAAAATGTTAAGTGATCAGTTAATGTCTCAGGAACTTGGCCGGTATAATTATTCAGGATATTCAGATTCCTGGTGCGGCAATGTATCCGCACAGACATTATATACACAGGACATAATAAGACTAATGGGAAGTCCGGGAAGGACAGCATATTCAAAGTCTGATATATATAACATAAATGATACATCAAATGATTATAATAGTTTTCATTTTGGAGGTACAAGCAGTTCTAAATTCGCTGAATACGCATCAACTATAGCAGACAAAAAAATCTGCTCAATTGAAGTAAATGGAAATGAATATCTGGTATATCATTTATCAGACCAGCTGACGGCAACGGTATTAACTCCGGATGGTTTGAAGTCTATGAATGTAATGCTGCTCGATAATCCAACAATATATGTGTATGATATGAGAACGAGTTATTACGAGTAATAAAATGCTATTCCCTGTTGCCTAATAGGGGATAGCATTTCTGCTGTAAAGTATGAATAGGAATAGAAAGAGATTTCTAAAAAAAGTGACAAAATAATTTTCTCATCCGTATAAAAAAAATTGGATAAATTGTGTCCAAATATCATACTTTTCTGATATACTATTCTGCAGGAAAAGCATGGAAGAAAATACATATTTTTTAACTTGCATTATATATCTGTAACATTTTAATTTATAGAAAGTGGAGGACAAAGTTATGAGAATGACTAAGTTTTTGGCCACAGGTCTTGTGGCAGTAATGATGGTCGCAACAGCTACAGGTTGCGGCAAGAGCACAGCTAACGGTAACGGTTCCAACGGCAAGGAAACTTTTCCAAGTCCGACAGTTGCAGAATCGCACGCAGCTGTGGCTGATTTAAGCACATTAGAATCTAGCAACAGCACTGATATGCAGTGGAAGTGGTATGAGGATGCAGCTAAAAAGCTTGAGGGCTACAAGTTCACCGATTACAAGAGTCTTAAGTACGCAGATGAGTATACAAAGGACAGAGTTGTTTTCACTGCAGCTTCAGAACAGCTTAAGGAAGACTTAAGCGACTATGAGCAGTATTATCAAATCGCAAAGATTGAAGCAATAGCTTCTATGAAGGGTGCTTTAAGTAATTATGGAGTAGATTTAAGTGATAGTCATACATTTACATTTGATGGCAATGATAAAATTAAATCTATTTGCGAAGTATATCCGATTGATTATTCTGTAGATAAAAACAGACTTATCTATTTTGCTGGAGTAGAATTAAATGATGGTACAGTATCAGAATTAATTGGTTCCATACAGTTCGTTGAGAAATATATTCCAACATTTTCTCAGGGCGTAAATGGAAAAGTTCAGAATGGTACAGAAGAAGAACCTACAGGTGGCAAGATATGGAAAAGCAAAATTTTCTACACAACGGATAATGATTTAGTTACAATGAAGCTTACAATGGCATCATATGATAAAGAAGCTGACAATAATAAAGATGTATTCAAAGAATCACATCTTATTGCTAGGTAATAAAACATACATGTTTTTAATCAGGAGTTGTAGCCTCCTGATTTTTTGTATCGGTAATAAAAAAGCGGACTTGATTTTCCAAGTCCGCTAATGTATAATCTAATCAGAAAGGTAATCGGATGCGTTATACGATATGCCCTCAGTGAAAATGTATTAAAAGAAATAGCATTCTAACTTTGCGAGGATGGGGATGCTATTTCTTTTTATTATTATGATTATATAATAAATTCACTTTTATTATTAAAATGCTCTTGACATTCATGTTTGATTTCTTTAAACTTATGTCAAGAAAAAAGACATATCTATAAACTGATATGTCACTTAATTTTTAGTTACTTAAAAAAGCAACCTTACGCCGCCAAGCATAAAGAGGTTGCTTTTTTAATGCTCTTTAGCATTATGCAAAAAAGTTCATAACCGTCATAATTATACTTAATGCGTGACTTATTACGCAAAGTATCTCGCTTATAACGGATAGAAGCTTTTCCAATTTGGACATTCAAATCGGCTCCCATCTTTAGTCTATTCATAGGCGTACACTCCCTTCACTGATGTTATCGAATGAATGAAAAAGTATGATAACATGCCCGGAGAAGTGACATATTTAGTTTATAGAAATGTCGTTAAAAAGTATACCATATTTATACCTATGTGTATAGGGATAATTTGCAAGAATTTACAATAAAAAAGCAGCCACTTTCTTTACAAGATTATGATATGCCCCTGTCAAGTAGACAGGGGCATATCATAAATTAGTGACTCTTTTTATTTTTTTTATTTCATCACCATTTACTACATAAATAATACAGATGAAGTTGAATATAAGTAAGAAAACTCCATCCGACTCAGGCCGCTTGTGAGATGAATTGCTTCCTGATGACAGCCGGTCTTGATTTTTTGCAAAATCTGCAAATTGTCTGTCCAAAATAGCACAGATTCATATATACATAAGCAGACAATTAAGAAAGGAGACTTATGGCATGTACAGGACAAAGCAGTACCAT
>OIYY01000719.1_pt1 | contig 21735 bp, 17 predicted proteins | sample 1588341 | NCBI WGS metagenome assembly OIYY01 (sample SAMN03283287) | human gut metagenome | biome: human-associated habitat; material: feces | host: Homo sapiens | place: Peru | collected 2012 | reverse complement strand
AGCGAGTACTGTTCAATGCATCCAAGCTCTATGTGAGTCAGGCTAAAAAGGGAGGAAAATACAGTGAATTGCAACCCGTATATTCCTTGAATCTTGTGAATGATATCTTTGTACATGATACTCCAGATTTCATCCATAACTACCGCATCGTGCATGATAAGGACAGCAATAAGGTAATTAAAGGCTTGCATTTCACCTTCATTGAGCTCCCTAAGTTCACTCCTCATTCCATTGCCGATAAGCGCATGATGGTCTTGTGGCTCCGTTTCCTCACGGAAATCAATTCCAACACGAAGGAGATTCCTTCCGACCTGCTCAATGATCCGGAGATTGGAAAAGCCGTAGAAGAGCTGGAGATTTCCGGTTTTACAGATGCCGAACTCCGTGCCTATGACAAGTTCTGGGATTCGGTAAGTGTTGAAAGAACCCTCCTAGATGACAGATACCAGAAAGGTATAGAGAAAGGCATGAAGCAAGGCAGAACAGAAGGCAAGCATGAGGCCAACACGGAAACAGCACAACGTTTGCTGGCAATGGGACTTTCTGCCGAACAGGTTGCCAAAGCTACCCAGCTACCTTTGGAAATCATTAAGAATCTGAGCAATTCATAAAAAATATAATAACGTACTGAGCCCACTTTAAAAAGTAGTTTTTGGTTCTTTATCCAACAAACGCCATTTGATTATCATATGGTTACATTTGAAGAAATTATCAAAAATGACTTTTTCAAGTGGGCTCCGTTGTTATTAATTTGGTGTCAAAGGTTTCTTCAGAGATGGCATCAGAATTCATATATTGGGGCATAATTGTTGCCTTAAAAATACTTATTTCTTTATACTTTTCTCAAAGAAAATTGTTATATTTGCAGGCAAAAACATAAAATCTGAATAACTTATGGCATCTATTATTTCTATTGTACCCATTGTGTTGCTCTTCGTCTTGATGCTCGGCTTCAAGATGGCAGGACATAAGAGCGCCTTGTTGACACTCGTAGTAACTGTATTGCTGGCTCTTTTCGCCGCCTCTCCACTGGGGATGATAGCCCCGGAACATGCGGGGGACAGCATCCTCGCCCTGACGGGATGGGCTGTGGTGGAAGGTCTGCTGAAGGCGGTGTTCCCGATCCTCATCATCATCCTGATGGCTATCTATAGCTATAATATATTGGTGGAAAGCAAGCAGATTGAGGTTATCAAGAAACAATTCACTTCGATTACCGACGACAAGGGATTGCTCGTGCTGCTGCTCGTCTGGGGATTCGGCGGATTGCTCGAAGGCATGGCTGGCTTCGGAACGGCGGTGGCGATTCCTGCCGCCATCCTCATCGGACTGGGATTCAAACCCATGTTCTCGGCTCTGGTGTCCTTGGTCGGCAACACGGTGGCAACGGGATTTGGTGCCGTCGGTGTGCCTGTCACCACGCTCTGCAATGAGGTGGCGGATAGCGGCTCGGCATCGGTGGCGCAGATTTGTGAGACATCGGCGTTCGCCATCATACAGTTGTCTCCGCTCTTCATCATCCTGCCTTTCATCATCCTTACCCTTACCGACAGGCATAATCTCGTCAAAAACCTTGTCATATCCCTTTGGGTGGGAATGATTTCCGTGGCGGTGCAGTTCGTCTGCGGCTATTATCTCGGTTCGGAGACTCCTGCCATCATTGGCTCTATCGCCGCCATAGCTGCCATCATCGTTTATGCCAAGGTGTTTGCGAGAAAGAGCAAGGTGCAGAAACAGGAGACCTTCACTTTCTCCGAGAGCTTCAAGGCGTGGAGTGTTTACCTCTTTATATTGGTGTTTATCTTGGTGTCGGGTGCGCTCTGTCCTCCAGTCAACGCCTTCCTGAAGACGCATTTGGTGAGTGCTGTTCATCTGCCGGTGCTGGCCAGTACCTTTAAGTTCGGCTGGATTTCGAATGCGGGGTTGATGCTCTTCCTGGGTGCTACGATCGGTGGATTGGTACAGGGGTTGAGTTTCAAGCGACTGATGGTCATCTTGGCCCGAACCACGGTGAACTTGCGCAAGACGGTGGTTACCATCTGTTCGCTGATAGCCTTGGCGAGTGTGATGAACTATTCGGGTATGATAACTTCCATCGCCTCGGGCTTGGTGGCTGTGACGGGTGATTTCTATCCATTGGTAGCTCCGATGATTGGTGCCATCGGTACCTTCGTAACGGGTTCTGATACTTCATCCAATATTCTCTTCGCCAAGCTCCAGGCGCATGTTGCCAACCAGCTCGGCATGACGGGCACTGATACTTTCTTCGGGGTGGAGGGAAGTCAAAGCAACTGGCTTGTTGCCGCCAATACCACAGGTGCCACGGGGGGAAAGATGATCAGTCCGCAGAGCATCGCCATCGCCACTGCCTCATGCGACATGGAGGGTAAGGACGGCGAGATCCTCCGTTCCGCCATCCCATACGCCTTGTTGTATATCGTACTGGGTGGACTTATGGTTTACTTAGGATGCTGATCTCTTGCCCGTAAATGTTTTTTTTGAAAGAAAAGTGTCAAAGTATCATTCTTGACTTTGAAACTTTTGTAATACATTGATAAATAGATATATATAATAAATGAGACTTTTCGGATTTTGTTCCGAAAAGTCTCATAAAAGTATCATGGAAGTCTCATTTTAGGCTGCTTTATCTTTTCTTTACCAGATACTTCATTCCATCGGCGAAACGCTTGTGGTTCAGTTGCGTCATGTTAGCCAATTTTCGTCCGAATCCCATCAAGCTGTTTACTTTCAGCGACGAACCTATCTGCTTTTTCAGAAAGTCGAAAATCTCGGCGGCCGTCATGTACTCACCTTCCTTCTCGTCGTCGGCAGGTTCGAAATAGAGACGGAAATACTGGTCTATCGGCTGAACCACCTCAAACTGGCAGTTGCTCTGCATGATGAGCTTCACCTGCTCGGCGTCGAAATAACACTTCTCGCCATTGCCCAACGCCACAAGCGCCTGGGCGAAAAGCTGCTGGTGGTTGGGGCGGACACTCACGTCGATGGGGCCCGTCAACTCGATGCCGATGAAACGGCGGTTGCCGGATGGGTCGGTGAGGATGTCGTTCATGTTGCTCGTGGCGATGAAGGAGGCGAGGCGTGGAAACTCCATGACGTGACTTCCGTACGGCGGCTTGTATTTCAGCGTAGGTAACTGGATAAGATTCTTCAGAAAACCCTGTTGCACCTGTGGTGAAATCTGGTTGAACTCGTCAAGATTGATGAGCATGAACTGTGCCATCGCCTGGTACACCTGTCGTTTCTCCGAGAGAATCAGGTTGTCGCTGTAACCCCATTGCAGTTCGGGCGGCAAGAGGCGGCGGCAGAATGTGCTCTTGTTGAAGCCCTGTTTGGAGATGAGGAGCGGAGCCACCGAGTTGCCGTACTGGCGATGCGTGTATCCACGCCATTGGTCCACCATGCCGAGAAACCACGTGTAAAACCAGTCTGCCCAGTATGGATTGTTGGTGGGCACGGTGCGGGCCAAGGCACGGATGTGGTCCTTGCCGTCCCACTTGTTGTGGCACAGATAGAGATACTCTTCTATCGGATTGTAATTCTTGATGTAGTCCGACTCCAGAAAATTCCTCACGTCCTTGATGCTCACCCTTAGTCCAGCCAACTGTACTTCGAGCGTCATTCTTTTCATCACCCTCGGCTCCACGGGTCGGTATCCGTACCATCCTTTCTCCTTCGGCTGGTATTCCACGTATTTCATTACCGAGTTGTATCTGAAATGGTATTGGTTTCTCAACAGCAGCATCATGCTTGCTATGTCGTTTTTCTCGTCCTTGCAGTCCATGTCCTCGTTTCTTGCCTTTCCTTTCGCTTCGGGATCGGCTTGCTGGTCGGTGCCTTCCGTGCGGTAATGACAGTCTACCCTCATCGCCACCGCCTTGGCATTGTAATAAGGGTGGGCATCCAGCGTCATCATGAAACTGTTGTGCAGCGAAGGCTCGTTCGACATGGCAGAGGAAGCCTCGACGGAAGCAACCTGGGCGCCGATGGTGAGCGATGCCTTGACCACGGCTTGGTAGATGGGGTGGATCTGTTGGTAGGCGATGCGATAGAGCTGCTCCGCCTCAGGCTCGGAAGTAGGCAGCTTGTCGTTCTGGTTGGTGAATTTTACCAGCACGATGACACTCTTTCCGTCGGCACTTTCCAGTGCGGCAAAGGTGGAGGGCAGGATGGCGACCGAACGCTTCACGCCTTCCGTGCCGTCGGGGTCGGTGATGTTGCTGAACTTGAGGAGCAGGATGCCATTACAAACCTTCATCTTCAGGTTGCTGTTCTCGTCCTTCGCAAACTCGGCGGCAGGATAGATGTGCATCCATGTAGGCATGTCCTTGTAGAAACGGTAGTCTTCGTCGATGTAGGCGGCGTAGTCTCTGAATCGGGTTACGCTCTGCTTGCTGTCGTCCTTAGCGATGCGCTCCAGTAGTTTCTCCATCGTCTTTGTGCTGACGAGGAGTTGCTTCTTATTGTCGTTGTGTACGATTGTAATCTTCATGATGTTTTTTTTTGAAAGCTTGTTGGAAAATGAAAGTATAGTGCCCAAAAGTGGGCTTTCCGTCTGGGCACTTGTTGCCCGCTGTGTGGGCAGTGTGTGCCCGAGGCTTGTTCAGTCGATGCCCGTCCGTCGGTCCGTAAGGGAACATGTGGTGGGCACGGAGAAACCATGGGTGGCAGGATTCTTCATCATATACTCGTGAAGTCGATTTCCTCGGCGAAGTACTCGAAATTCACATCCTTGTAACCGAAGCGAGCGAAGAGTTGCTTGATGTGTTCCTGCTGTTCGGGCACGAGTTTCAGTTGTCCCAGTTTATATCGGTAGTACTGTCCCTTGCTGCCGAGGTAGCTTCTCATCTCGGAGCGGAGCAGGGGAGCGTCCTTCAACTTCACCTCGGCAAAGAGCTTGTCGAATCCCCAGGCCATTTTCACGATACGCAGTGGGGCGAAGAACTCGCATTTTCCGTCTTTCAAGGCATTGGGGAAGATGGCATGGCCCCGCTTGGTGTCGTCGTTCTTGTAGAGCGAGGCGAGATAGTGGATACAGTTGTTTTTCATCGGACAAAGTTCGGTGAAGCAGTAGGTGATGATGCCTGGCACCTCGCCAGACTCAAAAGCTTTTCTCAGCAGTTCTTTTTCGTCCATGTGTTATTGGGTATTAAGTTAATAATTGATTATCTTAATAACGTGGAAAATGGCAAAATGTTGCATCGAAAATGATATTTTTTCGCCAAAAAATGCGACTTTTATGATACTTCTATGATACTTCTCGTCATATTTCACGAAAAGTCTCATTGCCGGCAACTGCTAATATATCAATTAGATATAACGGTGTTGAACATAAAAAATGATACTTTGATACATTTTTATAAAAAATAAATTATACGTACGTGTGGGCACGAACCATAATTGTAAAGAGAAAGAACGCATCCATTATCTATCGTAGTGAGCCGAATCTTTTCATTGCACTTTTTTCCAATCGACGAGGCCTTTTCCTTTGTCGTCCAGCTCCACGGCGAGGGCAATGACTCTTCCTTTGTAAGCCTTGAAAGGCTCGGTATATTGGTTAGCTTTTATCTGCTTTTCTGCGGCATCGACACCACCTTCTACAACAATCTTGATTTCTTGCGCTGTTTAATTTTGTGGCAATGCTTCGTGTTTTTTTATTTCGTGGGGCAAGAGTAAACTATCTTTCCCCATTTGTATCCACTCTTACAATATTTTTCGTAATTTTTTCTGCAAAAAGTTTTATAGTTTCAATTATTTTCTATAAATTTGTAGGCAGTTAGTGGAGAAAATGTGTAAAAACATAAGATTCGCTGCAAAAAGTCTCAGCGCACGCCGAGCCTTGATGTGAGGTGAAAGCCTTCATGATAGGAGTTGTTTAGGGTGGGTGAGACACGACATATTGAGGCGTTTACTTGACGCTTTGTTCTTGACGAACTGAAACTTCGCAACTTTCATTATCCTGTCACGAACTAAGCAACGGTAGATGTCTACGGGTGTGATTTTGTCACAGCCAATGGAGTATTGTACCTATATAATAAAATAGGTAGAATTACTCCATGTGGTGGTGTATATCATATCGGCGTGGGCTCTAGCGTTGTCTGTTCAACAGGATAAGGCAATGCGAAGGCCTCAGTTCGTGGGACAGACGACAAGCGGTTCCCACGCTTTTTTATGTTCGTATTAACCGATAAACTAATCTGACTTGTAAATGGGGAGCAAGCAGGTCGCAAAGTGTTATTAATACGATGAATAAATGGTTGACAAAAGGCCTGAATGTTTTGTCCATGGCAACGCTTGTTGTGGGAATAGGAATGATTTGCTCTTGTTCTTGTGGAAAAATAGAAACACCTAATGATGTTAAATACCTTTCCGAATTTCAAGAAATAAACTTTGAAAGTAATGAAAATAGGTTGACTTCAGATAATCTATCTTTGTATGTAGATTATTCAACTTGTATGGCGCAAGCTTTGAAAACTTCTCCATTTTTTTCAGATATGATACCTTCTTTGACGGCTGCAACAAAGAACTTTTATTCAATAAAAGGTGATTCCATAAAGAAGGAAACTGGGAAGGTGTTTACTCTGCTTAGTAGTATTCAAGAAACTAATTATGCAGATATTTTGACGGCAGCAGAAAATATTGTTGAAGGAAATTCTGAAGGTGTGTTGTTGACAGATGGAGAGTATTATGAACCAACTGTTGCAAAAAGTCATGTTAATGATCCATATTTGAAAGATGTTTTTAGCAAATGGTTGAAAAAAGGCCATGATATATATGTTGTAGCAGAACCATATAAAGAGGCATATAATGGAAGTGTTTTTGACAAGAAGCGTTTTTATTTCTTGTTTACGGATTCTCGTGTACCTAATAATATATACGACAGAATTTTGCAGTGTGTAGATATGAAAAAATATCCGAATGTAGATATATATCATATGTCTGTTAGTCATCCAACAATAATGGCAGAAGGAACATACTCGAAGCCTGACGGAGACTTGGCTGCTATTGTAGACGGATATGGAAATTTTGAAATTCAAAACTGGAGTATTGATTGGAATAGTATCCAAAACATCTATCTAAATGCAAATGTGGATGAGAATGGAAATCCTTTGCCAACTGGTAAACCGATAATTTCTGGATTGAAAATTGATAGAAACTCTTTTGGCTGCTTTAGAATTAAAGATATTGCATTAAAGGTTTATGATATCAATGAGCCTTATGCAGAATTCTATGGCAATAAAGTTGCAGGCTTAAAAGCTGTGAAAATGCAAAGTCCTTTGCAAGAAACAACAAATGTTTTTGCTTTGGACGAGAAAGAATTCAAGGCTCATAGCTTGGTCAATATCTTTTTAGATCCAGCCTTTAATGATGTATGTCTTGATGGTTCTCCATACAATTATACAAAAGTGGATATTTGTGTAAATGGGGTGGACTATGTCTTTGATAACTATTCGTCGATGTTTGATTTTCAATCCATAGATGTACCTGGACAGATGAATAGTTCTGTTGCAGAAAGTATTAAGCAATGCTTAACAGATCCATCTATCAAGAAGATGATGGATAATGCTTTAATTTATACAATTTATATTAAGAGTAATGAAAAATAGCTAAGAATATGAGACAGATTGCTACATTAAGTCAATTGCAAGATTTGCAAAATTCAACTTGGATTTATGCAATTGCAGTGTGTTTTATAGCCATTGCGATTGCTTATTTAGTGTCAAACATGATTGCTTGGCAAGGAGGAAATGATAAGTCATATGTCAAAAGAAGAGTTTGGTGGGTGATTATTGGTTTCGTCGCTGGACTTGGATTTTGGATTTATAATGACGTAGTTAACGCTCATCGTATTGCTAATGTTGGCTTTAAGCACATGTATTCACAAACCAATTTGCTGTGTTTGTTAGCTGTGCTTTTGGGGTATTTTGGTATTAGCTTGCTTATTATGACAACGCTATTTCGTAAGGCAAAGTTTGGTTCAATATTAGGCAAACAACGTAATAAATAAGGATTATGGCAAAGCAGTTTTTTGTATTAGGTATCGGTGGTACAGGTATGAGGTGTATAGAATCATTGATTCATCTTTGTGCCATGGGAATGTTTGACAATACAGATATTCATTTATTAGCTTTGGATACTGATAAAAATAATGGAAACTTCTCTCGTCTGAAAGAAGTTAAGGAGGCATATGTCAAAGCAAAAGGTGTGGAGGCTTCTTCCCGTGTTGCTTTACAAGACACATTTTTTTCGGCTAATATAAAGTACTATGAGTTTAGTCCTAATTATGAGCATAAAAGTACTTTTAAAGCTGTTTTTGATTATAGTAATACTCAGTATAACCATAGTGAAGAGACTGATTTAGCAGATCTTGTTTTGGCAAAAAATGTTGAAGATTTTAATCTCCGCCATGGCTATCGTGCCCAAACCCATTTAGGCTCTATGATGATGTACCATTCCATCATTGAAGCTGCAAAGGCACCGACAAATAATGACTTAAAGTCTTTTTTGGGAGAATTGGCAAAGCAGGCTCAAACTGGTAATCCTAGAGTGTTTATCTTAGGATCTGTTTTTGGCGGCACAGGTGCCTCTTCTATACCTATTATACCTCAAGCTATATCAAAAGCTGCAGAGATTATGACTAATGGAGCCGTTAATGTTTTGAAGAGTGCATATTTCGGATCTACATTGTTGACTGCCTATTTTTCATTCAAGGCACCTTCTAGCAACGAGTTGGCCAACCAAAAAGTAATAGCTACAAGTGATAAGTTTGCTCTTAATTCACAGGTCGCTATGATGTTTTATGAGGATGATTCAACGGTAAAAAGTACTTACCAGAAGTTTTATATGATGGGCACAGATAGCTTGAACTGGAATCCAATGGCTAAAGATAATATTTCGGAGACCATAACCGGTGGAGAAAAACAGAAAAATGATTCTCATTATATTGAACTTTTAGCAGCTTCTTCTGCGTTAAGTTTCTATAATGAGGATGAGAGAGTATTGGCAGTCAATAAGCAAAATGTTAAGACTGATTATGAGTATCGTGCCATGAATAATAATGGAAAATTTGACTTCCAAGATTTTGTGGGACAACAAAGAGCTGAGGAGTTTGCCAAAAAGTTTGGCCTATTGATAGCATTTTCGTTGTTCTGCAATGGAACGGATGATTTCGTAGAAAGCGTTCGTTCTGGTGGTGTAAAGGAAATCCAAGAGTTTTTGGATATTAATGTAAATCAGGTGCTGGCTTTGAAAGAATATTTCAATTTGTTCTTTGTTAGGGTAAATGCTAATGGGACTCTTTCTGAGGGATGGTTAAAGCAGATTCATCGTTCAGCAGGTGGAGGCGATAATTTCTTGTTTAATGCAAGTCTTTTCTCTCCATCCGATTTGAAGAGTTTAATGAAGTTGTCTTGGAACAAAAACTTATATAGAACAGAGGGAATTGGCAAAGATAATCATTATTCTACAGGTATTTTTGGTTCAAAGTTTGATTCTTTCAAGAAGCAGTTCTTGCTTACACGTGACAAAGATTCCTCTTGGAAAAATATAACGAATAATGGGGAACAACTTAATAAGTTAATTTACGATACATTGTCTTCACTTTATAATTTCAAATAAGAAAGGGCTATAATATGTCAAAAGCATTGTTGATAAAAAGTTATACAGATATAACTACAGGAACTCAAGGACAATGGAATGAGTTGACTATGGCTCGTTCTTATATTCAAGGAATTGAAACTGGAAAAATCTTAGAGAATTTATCTGCAGATAAATTAGGAAGTTTAATTTCTGGTGTCCCAACTCCATGGGCGCGTGCTAAGTTGTTTAAGTTTGCCCTGCAGACTTTAGCAGCTCCTGATCCGAATATTCAAAAGTCGGGGTTGCAACAGTATTATGAGTTGTTGTTGGGAGAATGGAAAGGATTGTTAGCTGTAATTGCTTTGTATCCAGATAGAATCCGGTTTTCCCAACCTGTCGTTATGGATGCGAGGGGTGATGATTATGATATAGCGTCTGCCTTTGGAAGAATGCTGTTTGAAGACAAAGATGTATGGAGTAACCAAGACTTACTACAAAAAGATCCAGCTACTCAGCCATTCATTCAATTGATTTATTACAGGAATCATCTTGTTGGTGGTACTTCACCTTTAACAGGTGTCTTTGCTGGTATTTCATATGATAATTTAGGAAGTGATGCCAGTGATATAAATTGGTATAGAGACGGTAAGTTTGAAGATCCTACTAATTACTTGGATCCAGAACAAGTGCAAAAGGTATATCTTTTTGTTAAGAATCTTAATGGGAATCTTGCTGATTTTGAGAAGAAGATAAATTCTCAACGCGGTAATAAACCCAACGTAGATTTGAATGGATTTAAGGATATGAGTCGTAATTGGGAGCAAAAATTATTAAGTCGCGGAGGGAATAACCTTCGTGACAAGGGACCTATTGCAAAATATTCAAACTTAGAATGTCCATTCTCAATCTTGTTTGATAGTAATGTACCAGTTTATTTGAAGCCTGATTATACCTTTACTTATACTAATAATGGAGAGTATAAGTTAATTGGTGATATCCAAAAGTTATTAAGTGAGGATAAGTATGTAATAGGATTTCAAGAAGATGCTGCGGCAAGACCAAAACTTTCAGATGCTCCCGTCTTTTATTTGTCTGTCAAGGATTTGAAGGATGGTAGTGTTAGCTATTTTTCTTTACCTTTGTCAGAAAAAGGTGTAGATATCTTTAAAAATAGTCTTTCAGGTTTGTTGGGCTATTCTGAAGGTAGTAATACATCTTTGTCTGGTGTTATTACCGATGCAGGTCAGTTGGCTGTAACATTGGTTGTAGAAATCGATGGTCAAAAGGTTACTTTAAATACTCGCGAGTATGAAATTGATTGGATTACTGATCAAGGTAGAGTTATTATGTGGCCAAACTTCGTTTCAGAAAAATGGAATAAGTATTATCTATACTCAGAGTTCACTGCTGATGCCAAGGAGCAATTCCTGCCTATATTTAAATGGGGTGGTGAGTTCTTGAAAAATATTGATGGAGGGTTTTGGACAGGAGATTATGAACCAGCTCCAGATCAAGAAAAACTTGTGGATGTAAAAAAGTTAGTTACTTATCCTGCAGGGCAAGGTGAAAACTTGCCTAAGTATAATATCGTAGGGGCAGACAAGCCTTTAGCTGGTCTTTCCGTTTCTGTTAAAGATACAGGCAAGGAAGTACATGCAGGTTTCTTGATTTTTAGACCTCAAGTTATTGAGGATAGAACTGCTTTCGAAATGAGGGGAACTGCCACAGTCGGCATCGACTTTGGTAGTAACAATACTTGTGTCTATTATAATGAAGACAACAAAGGTGCTACTCCTGTTCATTTTGAAAACTACCGCTCTGTATTAGTTGGACAGGAAAATAATGACCCGAAAGCAATAGCGGAGAATAATGAATTGTTGTTCTTTACGAATTACCCTTCGGATAATGGACAGACTAAGTCATGGCTTCATGAGCATGATAATCGTTATAATTGTTATAATGAATCTTTAGAAGTCGCAGGTGGTGTCCCGGTAAACCGTCCAAATGTTCTAGTAAAGAAAATGGATCAGTATGAGATTACAACCCAAGCTGGTATCTTGCATTATAATATGAAATGGTTGGATGATGATAAGGGAAAGCAAAAAAAAGGTGCTTTTTTGAAGTCTATATGGTTGCAAACATGTGCTTATCTTTATACTAATAAGATAAAGCCTACAACGTTGGAGTGGAGTTGTCCTGGTTCGATGATGGAGGCAGACATCAATGAATTGGATAAAATTTACAATAGTCTCTGTAAGTTAACTCCAATAGTTGGTGCTAAGACGACTTTGGCATATCATCAGAATGCTGTTACGGAAGCTGAGGCTGTATGCTCTTATGCTCTCTCGCAGAATTTCGGACTCAATAGCAACAATATGTTCTTGGGTATTGATGTTGGTGGTAGCACCAGTGATATACTTTTGCTTGCCAAGGATTCAGATAATGGAAATAAAGCAACGCTTTATAGAGAAAGTTCTGTTCGTTTAGCAGCAGGAGTATTTTTCAACGCTGTTATTAAGTCAGATACGTTCAGACAGGCATTGTTGTCTTTCCATGAAGGGCATAAGACCAATGTGTATGTGTCGAACATAAAAGAAATATTAACAGAGCCTTCAAAGGCACCGTATTTCTTGAATAGTATCTTTGACCAGTTAAAAACGACAGAAGATTATGAGGAGTTCTATAGCTCGATAGATGTAAATGCAAAATTTGTATTTACGATACCAGCTTATGTAACAGGCATGCTGTTGTACTATTCTGGGATGTTGATTGGTAAAACAATTAAAGCTGAGCATTTGGAACGTGTTTCTAGAGTTGATGTACTATCTTTTGGTAAGGGTGGAAGACTTTTCCACTGGTTGATAAATTCAGCGGGAGTACGTGCAACAAGAGAATACTATGCAGATTGTCTTAATGCAGGTGTCAGATTGGTAGTTGGTAAAGAACTAGATGTTGTTTATCGTGATGAGATATCAGAAGATAACAAAGCTGAAGTTGCCAAAGGACTTTGTGATCCAAAAGAGTTGGAAAAGAAGGCTTTTTCTTCAGAATCTGATATTTGTGGTGAGTCTGGGGTCAAATATATTATGGCTAATGGTGCCCCCAAAGAGCTGCAAGCAGAAGATGAGTTGACTGGGGATTATTTTGCAAATGAAATGAACAATTTTGATTTCTCAGGCATAGAGAATTTCGAGAAGTTTATGAATATCTTCTTGGATTTTGTCAGTGTAAAAACTCATTTGTATCCACAGGCAGATAATGCATTGAGAAACGATTTGGCAGACTTGCCTAATCGTATAGCTAGCTATATTTGTAATAATGATACAGAGTATCGAAAGGCAAGAAATAGTGAGGATGGCAGCTTCCATTATCACCAACCTTTGATTATAGCAGAGGGCGTTTGCTTCTTAGATACTTTAATAAAGAAAGTTTTTGATCAATAAAATGAAGGAACTTACACTATATATAGATAAATGGTACATCATCGGAGCCGTTTGCACCGATGGTGTACCTCGTCTTGTCATCCCTGATAATAAGGAGGACCGTTATTGGCTGTATTTCTATGAGGATACTACCAATAATGAGATAGTGTATGGAAGAGACAATCAATCTCATTATCGCAATAATGAGCCTCATTATTATGGGGATATATTCTCAAAGATGACCCAAAGTGATTCACATTTTTTGTATTACAATAGAAAGCAAGAATTATGTGATATTTTTAAAGCTTCAAGAATTTTAGCTTCTTTGAGAGAGTCTATGGATATGACGGAGACGGAAACGGTTGAAACTTATGTCTCCTTTTCTAAGGATATTAGTGATGATGCTCGTTTCCTGTTTTTGACAAAAGTATTGGGGCAAAACCATTTCTATGTGAAAGAATCTGTTGCTCGTATTGAGCACTTGACATTGGAGCATTCTGTTAGAAACAATAAACTGAAAGATGATGGCTTTATCTTAGTATTGAATGCTTGTAATGAAAATCTTCATGTATCTTTGTTTAAGAAACAAGAAAAAGATTGTGTGCTTCAAAATGAGATGGTTTTAGATGGTTATGGTCGAGATTTGAGAAGTCGAGCATTGTTGGAGAATGTTGTCGGTTGCATCAATCAACGCACCAATTTTTTGTCATCTTCTTTAGATTTTGAAAAAGAATATCAGAGACTGGAACCCCAAATAGATAATTGGCTTGTAAAATTGGATATTGCAAAATATGGACGTCCAATTAGCCTTAATAATATCTCGTTCTCTGGGATGACAAATCAATATACAGTAATGGTCTTGAAGAATGATATTGATTCAAGAACACATATTATTGTTGATGATGTTGTTCATGAAATAGATAGTTTTGTGAAAAAGTCTAAGGTCAACAATAATGAAGTAAAGGGAGTAGTCTTTTTAGGAAATACTTTCACTAATAAGCAGTTCTTGGAATCGATTCGCTCATGTTATATACTAAATGATGAAAATTATCTATTTTATAGAGAAACGGAACTGCCTAATATAATTGGTGTTTATTCCGTTATTGATTGTTCTCAATTTTCTGCGGAGACTAAGGCTGTTATGGCTAATGGTGAGTTGGAGTTGGTTCGTAAGCAAAGGGCTAAAGAGGAAAAGGATCGTATGGACGAAGCTAGGCGGAGAAATCTGGAACAACAGGAAAAAGATAAGGAAGTGCGAGAGGCAGAACTTAGATATAAAGAGGCAATGGATAATGTTGCATCTTTTGAAAGAAAGCAAAATTATGCCCAAATGTTAGATTGGGCAAATATCGCTTTAACGCATCGTTCTGAAGATAAAGAGGCTGTGGCGAAGAAGGAAGAGGCTACTCGTCTTTTGTCTGAGCAGAAAGTGAAGCAACAACAATATAACAGCATAATACAACGTGCTGAGGCTAGTTTTAAGGAGCATGAATACCAAGATGCATTATCCCAAAGTGATGCAGCTCTCAATTTGATGCCTTCTTCAGAACAGGCAAAGATGTTACATGACAAAGCCCGCAAGGCTTTAGATGATATAGCACAAGTTAAAGAGTATTTGACTCGTGCAGATTTGTTCTTGGCTCAAAAATCATATAATGAGGCTTTGGAGGAACTCAGAAAGGTTCTTTCCTTTGATGACAATAATGAAGTGGCATTGCGTAAAACTTCTGAAATCCAAGAGGAATTAAAAAAACAAAATCAAAAAATTGATACTTTAAGACAAATTGTAAATCATCCGAAAGAAAATACTGAGGACTTTGAAAAATCAATAGTAGCTTGTCAAGAGTTATTGAGTATTGATGCCAGTAATCAAAAACAATGGACAGAGTGCTTAGCGCAATTGAAAAATGATAGGATAAAGTTTAACGAAAATGAGCAGTTGTGGAATCTGTTAAATGAACAGATACATAAAGCCCTTTTTGATGAAAATTGGCTTAAAGTTGTAGAGTGTGCAGAAAAGGCATTATCCATAAAAAATGATGATGTCTTAGAAAGTAATATGCAAATAGCAAAAGATAAGTTAATGAAACAGCAGAAAGAAAATAGTTTTAAACAACAAATTAATGAAGTGAAGGCTTTGCTTGTTGATAAAGAATTTGATGAAGCAAAGAAACGGCTATCTGCTATGCAAAAAGAGTTTACTGGGCATTCTGCAGAGATGAAAATATTGTTTAAACAAATTTTCGAGGAAGAAACAGCAATAGATTTCTTAAAGAATAAATCGGAAGAAAACTTTTTTGATTCTTCAATGAAGGAGAAAAAAAGAAGTACTAATATAAATAAGAGAAAAATACTGAACGATGATTTCTTTGGTTCTGATCAACTAGAGAACAAAAATAGAAAATCAAAAGTAACTAAAGATGATTTTGATTTTTAATTGTATAATTTTAAAGGTAATATTATTATGGCAGAAATTACATTGAAAAAGAAAATTACTCTTCGTAAAAAGCAAGAGGAGTGTGCTTTTACTTTCTCTGGTAAATTGAAAGTAAAGTTGTTCTGGAGTTCAGCGACAGATTTGGACTTGTGCTTGTTCTTTAAGAAAAAGGACGGTTCCGTTGGTGGTGTGTTCTCGAATGAATATCGTGGCAAGAAGAGTGACTTAGGATCATTGGATAAGTTCCCTTATATGTTGCATTTAGGCGATAACAAAGAGCCTGCTCCAGGAAATGAAGAGACTGAGCAGATAAATATTGCTAGTCTTGATGAGATTGAACAGGCTTTTGTTTGCATTGTCAACTATGATGCGGCTATTGAGGGAGAGGACATTACTTATGCAGATGAAGGTGGTCGAGTTGAGCTACAGAGTGACTCAGGTGACTATTTGGAAGTATTGGCTGATTCCAAAGAAGAGGGCCATGTCTATTGTGTTTGTTCAATAAAGAACAATGATGGTCAATACGCTTTGAAGAATGAGAGCCGTGTCATGGAATTAGGAACTGCTTTTGAGGAAATTCCAGGTTTCTCTTTGATTTGTAATTCTTAAAAGAATATGGTTGAACTAAAAAGAAAGGTAACTCTTAAAACAAAAAACTCTTCGATAGAGGAGAATGAGGAACCTATAGGTCAAAATCCAATACCTACGAACAGTCGTAAAAAACTGATAGTAGGTTTGGCTGCATTAATAGTTGTAGTCATAGCTGGATTTGTGCTTTTTGGCAATAACCAGTCTACAGGAAAATCTGATGCTATTGTCACAGACTCTTTGACAAAAGATTCAGTTCAAAAGGATTCAACTTTAGCCGATTCTCTCAAAAAAGAGAATTCAAGTGTTGTTTCTAATGAAGAATCTAACAATAAAGGAACTGAAGACATAAAAGACGAAATGCAATCTAAGGCATCCGTACCTGTTGATACAAATGTAAAGTCACAGCAAGAGTCTAATACTGATAGTTCTTCAATGGGTTCTGTTGAGGATAAGGCTAAGCAAGTGATTCGAGGTATCTACGGAAATGGTTCTGTTAGAAAGCAGAAGTTAGGTAATGATTATGCAGAGATCCAAGGAAAGGTAAATGAAATGTACCGTAATGGTCTTGTACACTAAATTGGATCAGATTTTTTAATTAGGGCAGATGGTTAGACTATATAACCACCTGCCCATAATTTAAACGACTATGATACTATATATAGTATTGGCAATTGTGCTGTGGTTTGTTGCCCCTCTTTTTATTGATGGACATGTTAAAAACAATAATGATCGTAAGGCTTTGCGTTTGTTAAGTCGTATCATTGCTGTGTTAATGTTTGTCTTAATGATTTATCGAGAATTTTTATAATATTAATAGTATGAAAAAACTATACTACTTTTTGTTTCTTGTAATATTTTTATCTTCCTGTTCTCAGCTCGGAAGAGATAAGCAAGGGGATAATAAAAGATTATCTCCAGAACAGGAGGCTTTAATGTCTCAGGGTTGGGAGTTAGATACTCCAGAAGGTGGTGAATTTGATGAGTTCATGGGAGTAAAGCCAATTTATGGGTTGCAGGACAACTATTTTGATGTTACTGTAGGCACAGGGTTTAGTGTGGCAATCAAGATCATGAGTTTGAAAGAGCATAAATGTATTCGTTATGCTTTTGTTCCAGAAGGTCAAACAATTACGATAAATGAAATTCCGCAAGGTAAATACTATCTAAAGTTGGCTTATGGAAATGATTGGATGGTTAAAAAGTATAGCAATCATGTCAATGGAAAATTCACAAAGAACGCTTTTTATGAAAAAAGTGCTAATATTTTTGATTTTGGAATGAAAAATTCCTTATCTATTGTGAATTATCAATTAGAAATAAATGTAGCAAATGGTTCAGCAAAAAATAATTTTCAAACTATTACTATAAATGAACAAGATTTTGAAAAGAATTAAGTCTATGTTAATAAACAAACTACATAGAGTCTGTTATGAAAGTAAAGATTCGCCAACTGCTGATTCTTTTGCTGATGACATGAAAAACTTTACAGAGGCTTTTGGTCATTTGGATATTCATGACAATATGATTGAACTTGCTCTTATTTGGACAGGAGATGGCAGGGTTGATGATTTAGATTTGGCAGCATTAGTCTTAAATAATGAAAGAAAGATTTCCATTGACTCTGATTTTGTCTATTTTAATTCAAAATATAGGGTTAAAACTGTTGGAGCAATACCGATTTTTTTTAAAGAAGCAAATATCTATAGTTTTTCTCCTTCTAATAAAGAGGGTTCTGTAGTCTTGGATGGGGAATTTTCATTATATTTGGAAGAGCAGGGTGATGGAAATTGTGAATCAGTCTATGTTGATTTGGGTAAACTTGATACAGAAAAAGTTTCGTCTATAGTCTTTTGTGTTTGTAACTATTCAAAGGAATTTGCTTTTAAATATTTAGAAAGTCTAACTGTTTGCATTTATTCTGGAAGAACAAAAAAAGTTTTGCAAAAATATTTCGTTCCAAACTTCCCGAAGCATACTAAAGAAGATGTTCTTTGTTTAGGTTCTTTGGAATACAGTAGAGAAAATAAAAATTGGATTTTTAATCCATCATTAGTGTTGATGTTTGGCTGGTGGAATAAAGTATTAGAAAAATATACCTAATTAGTTGGCATTATGAAACAATCAGAACGAGCAAGTATAATGAGAGTCATCTCTGATTTAATAGAGGCAGATGGCATAATTGATACAAGAGAGATTACCTTTCTTGAAACTTTGCGTGCAAAATATTCAATAAAGACAGAGGATGAAATTTTGGCTACCTCAATGACTTTTGCTGACTCTTTAAACATTCTTTTGAAAGCTGACGAAAAACTTAAAAATGATCTGATAGGTGATTTTAATCTGGTTGCCATGTCTGATAATTTTTGTGCTAGAGAGGAAGCGTTGCTTATTCTTGCTCTTCGCTGTTGTCTTACTATAAATGTTGAAGGTGCTTCTGTTATTTCTATGGATACTTCCGAAATAAAGTTTGAAGGTACCCAAATTTTATATGTAGAAAGTGAATATGATAATGAAATTAATGCTCAAATACGAGAGCATTATAGGGAAATTTGTGCTGAGATTCGATTGGCAGGTTTCGACTTTGTGTATCTGCCAAAAATAGCTGAGCACTATAAAAGTATTTCAGAAGAAAACTTATATCAAATAGCTGATTTCTTATATCCTAAAGTGAGTCATGAACGTTTGAAGGTTATAATCTCTCAGTTATGTAATTTATCTACTGAGAGTTTTTGCAAAGATCAGTTGGCTGCAAAATTGAATGTCAGTGAGTTCGGAATGATAAGTTCTTCTTTCATGATTAAAATAGGAGACTCGTTAGTAAATGACAAGGTGGTCTCTAATTTCTTGGTTATAGAGATTGAAAATGATATTCTTAAAACAATACGCTATATATTGGATCTATTTGCGGAAAGTTACCATAACCTTCGTCTCAATTATTTGAAGGAAGAGTCCGGACGTTTTATTTTCCGTGGATTTTATAAACAAATCTTTGATATTCTTATGCTTCGAAAAGGAGTAAAGAGTTCTGTTGTGATTGATACAGTTAGGGAGCAAATTTATTTTCCTGAGGCAGATGTAAAGTTAGAGAAAATTCATAGGAGAGAGAAAGCTCTGTATGCTTTGTTCCTTTTGGAGTCTATTAGTGGAGGCATTAATTTTAACAAACCGTCAAATACAAAACAGCTTGAAAAGTATGAGAGTCGAATGAACTCAATCTTAAAGAAATATCAAGTTATATATAAGAAATTTGGTGGAGCGAAAGAGAAAGCTCCAAACATCTTGGATTATGCTACTCGTGCACCGATGATTGCATTATTGAAAAAGCAGATATTGAATTTAGGAGATATATTGTTCCATGCGGAGGATTATATTATACAACGCAATGCCTTTGGTAACTATGGTGTAAGAATATCTACCAATTTAATGGTTTGTCGAAAAGGACTTGATGATAGTTTAGAGCCGTTGATAGAATCCAAGGAATGGTTAGCTATATCAGCTTTGTAAGCTATTATAACCTTGCAACTTAATACAAGTATATTGAAGTGTATTATGATTGTAACGTTTGGGATTCTCTGTCTTGTTGAAAGAAAAGCAATATCTTTGCACCAGAAAATAAAAATAATAACAATTAAAAAAGTAATAATTATGAAAAAGATTATTTTAGCTTTGGTTGCAATGGTTGCAACATCAACCATTTCTTTCGGTCAGTCTTTCAACGACAATAGTCGTAGAAACACAACTTCATCATACGGCTATGGCGTAAATACGAACACTACGACTGTAAGTGGTTATACTCGTAGTAATGGTACATATGTGAATGGTTATACCCGTACTCAGCGTAATAGTACAAACCATGATAACTATTCTACATCAGGTAACTACAACCCATATACAGGCACTACGGGAAGTCGAGCAAGAGATTACTCCATTCAGTCTTATAACTATGGTTCTGGATATACCATTCAAACAGGTAGTCGTGGCGGACAGTATTATGTGAACAGTCGTGGTAATAAGGTATATGTGCCAAAGAGATATTAAACTTGTTCAATGATAAAAACAAAAAACAATGAATATGACTATAGTAATAATTTCGGCTGTTGCTTTATTCTTGATAGTGCTGTTTTTGTATTTTGTGCCTGTCTTTTTATGGTTTTCCGCTCTCGTATCTGGAGTGAAAGTGTCATTGCTACAGTTGGTTCTAATGCGTATAAGAAATGTACCACCAAAAACAATAGTTGATTGTATGATAACGGCAACTAAAGCAGGATTAGTAAATATTTCAAGAGACGATTTGGAATCTTTGTATATGAGTGGTGGACATGTATCAAATGTGGTTCGTGCAATGGTTTCTGCTACAAAGGCTAAAATTCCGATGACTTACGAACAAGCTGCAGCAATAGATTTAGCAGGTCGTGATGTGTTGGATGCGGTTAAAACAAGTGTGAATCCCAAAGTTATAGATACTCCAGCTGTTGAGGCTGTTGCAAAAGATGGCATTCAAGTAATTGTAAAGGCTCGTATAACAGTGCGCTCGGATATTAATAAACTAGTGGGAGGAGCTGGTGAAGAAACTGTCCTCGCTAGAGTTGGGGAATGCATTGTTACAAGTATAGGATCTGCTGATACTCATGAGGAGGTGATGGAAAATCCTGACAATATATCTAAACTTGTTATGGAAAAAGGACTTGATAGTGGAACGGCCTATGAAATTCTTTCTGTTGATATTGCAGATGTTGATTTGGGCAAAAACGTGGGAGCAGGATTGCAAATCGAGAGAGCAAATGCAGATAGAAATATTGCTCAAGCAAAAGCTGAAGAACGTCGAGCAATGGCTATTGCGGAAGAACAAGAAATGAAAGCTAATAAGATAAAAGCCGAAGCGGAAGTCGTTCTTTCTGAAGCAAAAGTTCCGATTGCATTAGCTAAGGCGTTGGAATCTGGTAACATGGGGTTCTTGGATTATTATAGATTAAAGAATCTTCAAGCAGATTCAGCTATGAGAGAAGGCCTGGCTAATGATAGTGGAGATAATATGGTTAAACCTGTTTTAAATGTAGATAACAATTCCGATAAATTCTTTAAATAAGATGAATAGAACATTTTGGTATTTAATAGCATTACTGCTGTCTTTTTGTGTAGACAGTTTTGGCTTTACTAAATATGTTACTCATAACCTCAATTTACGATATGAACCAAATGCACATTCATATGTTCTAACCGTAATTCCTAAGGGGACGGCGGTAACAATAGAGGAAGACTGTAAGTGTTTGTGGGTTCCAGTTGAGTATAATGGATATGTTGGTTTCGTTTCAACAAAATATTTATCAAAGAATCCTGTCTCTCACCATTTTAAGTCGAATATCTCTAAACGTTCAAAATATAAAACTCCTTACAGAGTAAATTCAAATAGAGTTCGATTTTATACAAATGTATACGGTAATTGTGTACAGTCACCAACAACTTATAGTTCGAAGCCCGTTGGAGCTACAGCTCTTTGTCGAGATGGAACATACAGCTTTAGTCAAAACCGAAGAGGTACCTGTTCGCATCATGGTGGGGTAGCGAGATGGTTTTGATGTTTTTGGAAAAGTAATATAAAATCAAAGAAAATAATATGATAGAATTTCTAATAACCTGAGTTCGGGATAAGATTATGTCATAAGGTCTATGGCACAACAAGACACG
>OIYY01000718.1_pt1 | contig 21738 bp, 26 predicted proteins | sample 1588341 | NCBI WGS metagenome assembly OIYY01 (sample SAMN03283287) | human gut metagenome | biome: human-associated habitat; material: feces | host: Homo sapiens | place: Peru | collected 2012 | reverse complement strand
GTATATACAGGATGGGAGCTTAATGATGTACCAGAAATCCTACTTAAAAAGATAGATTATATTAAAACGGGTGGTTTTATTAGTAGCTTAAAAAGTGCAGATATTCAATATGTTGGTTCAACAAATCAACATATGTTTTCATTAAAAAATGGTTCTGTTATGGAACTTAATTTATCAGTAAAGGAGAGATAAAATTATGGTTAAAGAGCTTGCAAACAGAAAGAATAATGCTTCAGGAGATATTGTTGAGGCTGGACAGAATTATCGAAAAAATTATGTATTAAATAATGTGATTCCTGAGAAAAACGCGAGAAAGCATAATACGCGTACATGTCATATACACGATTTGGAGTTTTATGACATAACTTATAATTGTATTGGTGTTTCAGTCTCTGATTTGATTGGTAATAAACATAGAAATTTTAATAATATGATTTCTACTTTACATAGAGCAATAGTGGAAGTAACTAATAATCAGTCGGGAGGAATAGGGTTTATAAATTTTGATTCTGACATTGCACCATATATTGCGAATGAATCAGATGGTGAAATTATAGATTGTTTTAGGAATTTTTTCATGGACCTTAATATGAATACAAGAAAAGGTTGTGAAAAGCCATATGTAACATTTAACTTTGGGTTGGAAACAAGTGAGAATGGTAGAAGAGCAAGTAGATTAATGTTAGAGGCTTATGAAAAAGGAGACGAAAGAGGAAATCCTTTTATTTTTCCAAACCTTGTATTTAAATTGAAGGCTAGTATTAATGTGGAAAATAGTTCACCAAATCATGATTTATATCTTAAGGCGCTTAATGTTACATCAAAAAGAATGGTACCGACTTATTTTAATTGCGATAGCAGTAGTAATAGAAATTATTTAGCAAATAAAATTGGTATTATGGGATGCAGAACAAGGGTTGCATCAAATGTAAATGGATTGGATGGATCATTCAACAGAGGCAATGTTGCCTGTGTTACATTGAATCTTGTGCAGTTGGCATATCAAGCTGATCATGATATAGATAAATTTTTTGAATTGCTACAAGAAAATATGGATGATGCAAAGAAACTTCTACTTCATAGATTCTATCTTTTATGTGAAAAAGGTGTTTTTGATGATGTGTATAAAAAAGGATATTATTTAGGGGCGGAAAAGGAAGATGCATATGCGATGTTAAAAAATGGCACTCTTTCCATTGGTTTTATTGGATTATGGGACGCAGTATCTGTATTAATAAACGAAGGAATAGATTCAATTGATATAATGAGAAAAAATTTTCAGCTGGCTTATTCTATCATTCAGCGTATGAGAGATTATACAGATCAGGCAACTAAAACAGAAAGCTTAAATTTTTCTCTTTTAGCATCTGCTGCGGAAGGAGTTACAGGTAATTTTGCTCAATATGACAGTATGCATCTTGGAAGAGAGTTTGATGTATGTAAAAAAGGGTTTTATACTAACTCCTTTCACGTTCCAGTAGATCTTAGTGTAAACTACAAGGATAAGATTGATATGGAAGGAAGATTTCATCATCTTTGTAATGGGGGTTCAATAACATACATTGAATTAAATGAAATGCCAGGAATCAATGTTGAAGCTGTTAAAGAAATAGTGGAATATGCATATGAAAATGATTGCAATTATATAGGAATTAATTTTCCAATGGATAATTGTAAGACATGTGGATTTATTGGGAGAATATCTGACAAATGTCCATGCTGTAAATCGGTAGATATCAGGAGACTTAGAAGGGTATCTGGTTATTTGTCAGAAGAAAAAAGCTTTACATCAGGAAAACACAAGGAACTAAAGCAAAGAAAGAGACATTTATATTTTAATGAATGGGGAGATAATAGAGATGATTGATAATAGAACGAAATTGCCAGAAAATTATTTATTAAGAAATAAAGGTGTAAGTTACCAGATTATAGATGAAATCGGAAGAGGAGTAAACAATATCGTCTATAATGCTTTATGTTATGATCGTGATGGAATAAAACATCTGGCTAGAGTTAAAGAATTATATCCTGTTTATTATCAAATTGAGAGGGGGAAAGAATTTAACCTAAGATGTAATGAAATAAACAGAAAGAAGTTTGAAGAATCAGTAATAAGATTTGAAAAGACATATGAAAAGAATGTAATATTTAGAAACACATATGGAGTAATTAATTTTGCCATTAATATGACGGGTATTTTTAAGGCTAATGGTACTGAATATGTAGTAATGAATTTGGATGAAGGTGAGGATTATCAAAGCTATAAAGATGAAGGCCTGACAGAGACATTAATTCATGTAAAAGCAATTGCTTCTATGATTGCAAAGTATCATGAAGATGGATATTTACATCTTGATATAAAACCAGAGAATGTTTTGATAATTCCAGGTTTTGTGGAGCATGTATGTATTTTCGATTTTGATTCAGTTTGCAAGATGAGCGAACTTCAATCTAAGAATATTATTGATTTGTCATTTTCGGAGGGATTCTCTGCACCTGAAAAGGTGCAGGGAAATATTTCAAAAATAGGACCTGGAACTGATATTTATTCAATAGGGGCATTATTATTCTTTAAGTTATTTAATAGGAAGCCAACTATTGAAGACGGCCGTTATGCTGCAAAATTTAATTATCAGGAAATGCCATTTTATAATAAAACATTAGATTCTTCTTTTTTAAAAAAATTAGATGAGTTTTTTCATAAGACATTGGTCATATCACCAATATTACGTTGGAATACAATGGAGCAGGTGATTGATACGATAGACGAATTGTTAATATTATCTGATTAGAATTCAAATGGATATCTAGGAGCATAATTGAAAAATTGTAATTAATTAGTGATGTATGAGAAGCGGATACAACTAGGTTGTATTTGCTTCTCTTTTTAGATGTATCACTCTTACAAACTTTAAAATGTTGGATTTATTATAGTGTTAACAAAAGTAATCTAAAACAAAAAACGAGGAGGTAATAGTATGAGATATATATTTGTTGATTTTGAAATGAATCCAATTGATGGTAGTTACACAGAGGAAAAAAAGATTTGTGGAAGTGAAATTATTGAAATAGGAGCAGTAATGCTTAATGAAAAGTTTGAGGAGATTTCATATTTTAAGAAACTTGTAAAACCTCAATTCAATTCTCAAATATATAAAAAATGGGAGGTGTTGACAGGGATAACTACTGAGATGGTTAATGATGAGCAGCATTTTGAAGATGCAATTAAAGAATTTATAAAATGGTGTGGCAATGAGAATTATGAAATTTATGCATGGAGTAATTGTGATCGTAGTCAGATTATCAAAGAAATGAAACTTAAGAAGTTTGAAAATAATGAAGCAAGTGAGTATATGCTAAACCATTGGATAGATTTCCAAAAAATATATGGTGAAATCGTTTCAGAAGAGAAGCTGGTTTCACTTGAAAATGCTCTTAGTGCTTGTGGAATACCATTTTCTGGAAGAAAACATGATGCCCTTTGTGATGCGAGAAATACAAGTTTACTTTTTGCTGAATCAAAGATTAATGACCTGGCAAAAATGGTAAAAGATGTAAAAAACACAATGTATCATAAGGAGCATTGGATAACATTAGGGGAATTATTTAATTTCGAGCAACTTGGTTTTTCTTTTAGTTGAGCAGAATAAGGTATTTTTACAAAATCAGATATTATGTGATATTAAAAATTGTGTGATGGGAAATAAGGAGGATTAGAAAATGCATATTGCAATTGAAGGAATGGATGGAAGCGGAAAGACAAGTACAGCCCAAAAGGTTGCAGAGATTTTAGGTTATGACTTCATTGAGAAACCGCTTCATTTGATAACTGACTCAAACAATCATTTTGAAAACTATATGAATGTTATTAGTAATGTAAATAAAATGGAACCTGATTTTAGGGCAAGATTTTATGGATTAGGGAACTATCTTGTGTCAAAAAAAGCTAAGGAAAGAGATATTGTTACAGATAGGCATTTAGTTAGTAATTACTACTGGAATTGTGTTGATGATGAACACTACTTTAATATGCTTGTTAATGAATGTGGTGTACCTGATATTACGTTTGTTTTGTATGTATCAGCTGACGAAAGAAAAAGAAGAATTGCCAAGAGAAATTTAAACGACCCTGATCTTAGACGAAATGTATTTGATGATTCATGTTATGAAAAGATGAAAAGCTTTTTAGAGATATATCATATGAATTATGTATTTATTGACGCAGATAATAAAAATTTGAATGAGGTAGTGCAAGAAATTGTTGAGGTTATTAAGGATAACATCACTCTTACAAACTCTGATAATGTATAGAGTAATATACAGATATCAGCTAAAGAAAAGAGTTGCAACTTAAAGTTGGCTGTATTACGAATTCATGAAATATAAAGGAGGTGAGTATTTATGGCAAGTCCAAGTAAAACAGGAGGTCCGGTAGTAAAGACAGGACCAACAGCAGGTAAGAACAGATCAAGAAATGGAGATGGAACATGGCGTAAGAAACGAAGTGATGCAGGAAAGAAACGCAGTTAGGTAATGTAGAATATTTAATATTAATTTATGTAGTATTTATTATTAACAGTTAGAATAAAAGGAGGAAAAATTATGATATTTGAAAGAATGGCAGAAGGAGCAGGATTAGGAAGCTTAATAGGTGGAGCAATTGGAACAATTTTTGGAGGAGCTGCAGCAGTAGCAACGGTGGTAGCGGCACCAGTAACAGTACCAGCATTGATAGGAGGTGCAGCGGTAACAATAGGTGCTACGGCGTTGACAGCAGAAACAGGAGCCGCAGCGGGAACATTAGTTGGAGGAGGTCTTGGGGCAGTAACAGGAGCAGTGGAAGATGCAAAAGGAAAAGGAGAAAAATAAGTATGGCAAGTCCAAGTAAAACAAGAGGTCCAGTAGTAAAGACAGGACCAACAGCAGGTAAAAACAGATCAAGAAATGGAGATGGAACATGGTGTAAGAAACGCAGTGATGCAGGAAGGAAGCGCATCTAGCTGTTAATTATTAGTTGAAAACGGGTTATTAATCGTTAGATAATAAATATTTAATGATTAATAACCTGTATATAATAGGAAGGTATAAGATATAAAATGAGAAATAGAAAAAATAAAAAGGATAAATATATAATATATAAATTGCTGTTATCTATAATAGTTGCTTTGTTTGTGTTTATTATATGTGAAAGTATAGTATTTCAAAAAAGGATTAATTTATTGTATGAAGAAAATAAATATACCAATGAAAGAATAGAAAGACTGGAGAACAAATTGACGGAGAGAAAAATATATAAGTATAATGCATGGACTGACGAGATTTGCGAGCGATAATAAATTAATAACTATTACAGATGTAATACTAATGAATTAGGACAGGTGATATATCTTGGAAGTAGCAAACTTACAGACAAAAATAAACGATAAAAGATGAATTTGATTATCCTATGAGTGTGGATACAAAATACGAGCAGGTTACTAGAGAAAATTATTTAATAGATATAAGTAGTTATTTATGGGAAGCTTATTAAATACAGAAATTCGGTGGATATATATGAAATAAGCGGATAAATATCATATAAAATGTATGATGTTTATACTTTTTTTAAAAATATGTCATAAGGAAATATAATAATTGTTATGTGTGCAATAATTGTGACAGTAAATGATGTATAATATAATTAAAATACAGGTGTAGGGGATGAATAATAAATGGAGGCACTTTATATAGGTAAAGATAGGAAAAGATTATACTTTAAAAATTATGAGAGACGACCAGATGATGAGGAGTTTGAGGAAGTTGTTTCAATATTAAAGAATAATAACTGTGAATTTATGAAAAATCTCATGGGACCAGATTGCGATATCTATAGATATAAGATAAATGATATGTATTTTGACTTGGTTAGGACAATTGATGGAGATGGAAGTTTCCTTTACTGCGATGATATAAATGTAATGCATATAATAGAAAAGATGTTTAAAAAATAAAATGGCGTTAATGTGTAAAGAGGGAGTAATATTATTATGAAGATGACTATTAAGGATAAACTTAAGGAAATTATAAATGAATATATCAAAATGAATGGCACAAATACTGTAATGTCAGAAGAAGAAATTCGTATACTGATTGCCAAAAAGTATGATATAAACCCAGGGAGCTGCCAACTAACAGATTATTGTTATAATGTGTATAATTCCGGACTTACAAAATTTGATACGGACTGCTTGTTTCAGTTAATTAGCAAAGGTAAATATAGATTACTTGGCTCTGATTATCCATATACAGGAGAAGTGTATCACAACCCAAAGAAAGATGGAGTAAAACATTTAGAGGGAAAATGGGTAAGAGGAAAGTATCAAAAATTACCGCAATATCAGATTGAAGACAGAGAAAAATATTTAGCAGAAGCTGAAAAAGAGATTATAAAAATTGACAATGAGATTGAGGAGACTGGACTTGAAGGTGCGGAAAGAGAGCAGATTGTTAAAGTAAGAGTCAATCAGAGTACATTTAGACAGCAACTTACAAATAGATATGAACATTGCTGTCTGTGTGGAGTAACTAACACAAGTTTACTTATTGCCAGTCATATAAAGCCATGGGCAGGATCAGATGCAAAAGAGAAACTGGATGTAAACAACGGATTATTGTTATGTCCTAATCATGATAAGCTGTTTGATAATGGATACATAACCTTTGATGATAATGGAAAGATTATTATATCAGATGATTTAGACAAGAATGATCAGATATTCATGAATGTAAACGAGAAAATGTCAATTGATTTATATGAGGATAGCAAGGAATATATGGAATATCATAGAGAAAATGTGTTTCATTAGTGATTGTTATGGGATAGATTATTTTAAAATCAGGGAGGATACATGGAGAAGAAAAGATATACATTGGAAGATCTTAGTGAACTTAAGATTGAAAAAGAAGAAATAACAGTTGAAGATAAGGAAACTGGGGAAGAAAAAACCATTAAGACAGTAAGCCGTGCGGAGGTTGCAACGATTGTTGCTTACATGCTTGGTGTTCCGGATGAAATCCTTAATGAATATTACAGCCATCATTATTCAAAATTGTTAGAAACATTAAAAAATAATAAAGAAGCAAGCATCATAAGATATCTGTCTAAGATTAGAACAGAGTTATTTAAACATTTCCGTGATGTTGATAATGAAATGGTATATAATTTATCAAATCTTGACAGGATGAGTTTCTTTGATAAAAAGGAAATTGACCAGTTATATAAATGGGATGTGCCGGTAATCCAGACTAATTATAGGGCTGATAAGTATGTTTTACATGTAACAAGACTTATAGATAAAAATTTCGATGCATGCAAAAAGCTATTCCCAGAGTCAATTAGGTTTGACTATATTAAAACGTTATTTGTTGTGCCTAAGTATGAAAAAAAGGGCATATTAGCTAAAGAGTATGAAAAGTTTAAGGGAAAGAGAAAGTTATATCCATTTCAGATGTACATATACTGGGAGCCGGATGCATATGGAAATATCTTATATTCTGATTCAAAACTCTTAACTGTTGTATACGCCTAGAATGGAGAACCTTTCTATGATTCTTATAAATATAGGGATGCGTCTGATGATGTAAAAGAGAACATATATGATTTCATCAGGAAATCAGGGAAAGTCATAATGGCAGTTGATTGTGAAAATGCAGATCCCTATAAACTGTATGGAGTTATTAAGAATCTAAAGAAGGAAGAGTTAGAAAAGATAACAAGAATTGTTCTTTATGATGATTATCATACGACAATTGCCTGGGATTACATAGAAAAGTTGATTTCAATTCCAGTAGTTCATATTGAAGTTGAAAGAGTCACAGACAGAAAGTCTTTAGTGGATATGAGAATGGCTGTAGGTGTTACAGAAGCATATCTTACGGAAAACATTGATTCCTTCATTTTATGCTCCAGCGATTCAGACTTCTGGGGGCTTATTTCTTCAATTCCGGGTGCTAATTATCTTGTGTTGTATGAAAACAGCAAGTGTGGCAGGGAAATTAAGGAAGCACTAACTCAAAAGAGTATTTTTCATTGTGCCATGGATGATTTCTATATGGAGAATGCCAAGGATTTACAGAATATTGTCCTTAAGAAAACTCTTGAAAGTTATCTACCATCGGTAGTGGGAGAAAGCGCATGGGAGCTTACGAAGCAGATATATGCAGATGCCTATATTCAGACAAGTGAAGATGAAATGAAAAGGTTTTGTGACAAATACATAAAGAATCTACGCTTGAAAATTGATGAGAATGGAAAGTTTAAAGTGGTGATAATTGAATAGTGTTAAGGAATGAAATTCTATTTATTGGGATTTCATTCCTTAACGATAAAATATTATTGATTCTTCTTTTCTAAAGGAGAATCAATTTTGTTTAAAAATTTTTTTGCATTGCAGTAAAAAGATTCATAGTATTTTACTAGAATTTTGTCCCCATATACTCTTATATATGACATAGGAGAAGATAATTCTAATAAAGGATCATGTTGTGTATTTTCTGTAGCAAGATATAAAAGCATATCACATAAATTATAAGGAACATTTACTTCAATAAATCCTCCAAGAACATCATATAAATTAAACAATGTTATAATTGAGTCATTACAATTTTTGTCAGACACCACCTCATTAAACATATTGCAAAATTTTGTGGTTAGATTATTCTTAATATCATTGTAACCAAACATATATTTATATAGATAATAACGAATATAAGCATCATCATCTGAATGATATTCGGTTAATAAGTTTTCTATTTTTTGTTCTTCCATGTTTACATCTATGTCTATTAATGCTGGAGAATATCTAAGTAAATTTATCAGTTCTATATATAAAGAAAGTGTTTTTTCTTTATGATTTTGTATTAGCTCCATATCAGTAGTAATTATATCAGATAGATAAATATTGTTATAATAATTGTCAAATGGAGTTTGTCTTACGGCATTTAAAAATGATACTATTCTTGCTTGTTCTATTTTTGTAAATAAAGAAAGATTTTCATCACAAGGGTTTTCTTTATAGCAGTTTCTAATTATAAAAGATGCCGGATTTAAAATTTTGTGAAAAATAAATATATCATCACATTTATAGCCTGATCTTCGAACAATATTTCTTAATATGGGCCAGTGTATTAATTGATTATAATAAAGGTATATATATGCTAATTGTTCATCTTTTATTGGAGAAGAATTTGTGCTTTTTATTACATTATAGCAACTTTTTAATAATTCGATAGCTTCATTAATATCAATTGAGTTGTATAAAATTTTTGATTCAAAACAAATAGCATCTATATATGTTTCTGCCACATTTGCGTAGTCATATATATATGCTTTTTCATAAGATGATATGATGGCACTAATATATGAGATAGACGATAAAATACTAAAAATGTTTTGATCATCAATATTTAATAGATTTTTATATATTTCTTTAATAGGACAATTAATATTTTCTTTACAATTGTTTGATTGTAATTTTTTAATGCAATCAGACGAGTTTTCATTATTCAATTCATATTTATTAGTATTCGGATTGCATTTTGGTAAAAAATCACATAGTTTATAAGTATTAAAATTTATATTATTTTTTGGAGAGAGTTCAACAAAAATTTTTGAATCTATTAATATATCATATAATTTCTCAATTTTATTATTTGCATAACTCAAATTGATGATATCTCTAATGCATTGTTTTGTAAATATTTTCCTACGCTTACCATTTTTTCCAAAGTATCCAATTTTTTTAAATATTCTTTTATCAGCCATATTATTTAATTCAACATATGGACTATGAAAGGAGACACTAGCTGAACTCATATCAAGACATGAGTTTATAATTTGTAGAAATAAATTAAACAAATATTTTTTTTGAAAATCTTCCGGTATTGTTAATGCATTTGAGTAATCCTGCTCTTTCATGTTTCGCTAATTCTCCTTCTTAAAAAATTTGCCCCAAAACGCCCCTTTGCTTGATGACCGACTTTAATATAAGATGATTTTAACAGATAAACGGCACAAACGCCATAATGAAAGGAGAAAGATTATGAATAAATTATTATTTGAAAATGTGTACAATGCATGCAATCATGAACTAAATTTATACATGAATAATACCAAATATGCAATGACACGTAAAGAGAAATTTTTTTTGACAGAGGAGGGAACTAAACCAGATTATGTAATCAGGCAAATGCGGCCACTTTGTATCAGAAATACATCAGACAAAAAAGAGAACTCGCTTTTATTGGCACCAGAGGTTTTTGAGACGCAGATAGATATTGCTCCTAATTATAATTTTTATGATTTGATTGTTGTGTCTTATAGATATGCAACTTTCTGTTATAAGCAGTTTCCAGCATATGTTGATTATATTGACAGACTTTTTGTGCCTGTAAAATTGTATGACAGAAATCCTGAAAAGGAAAAAGCAAGTGTAGTAGGATGTGTCGGATTTCAGAAATATTGTTATCCTAAAACTCCGGAGCAGTATGTTATTGATATTAATAACGGATATAAACCGAGCAAGGCAGCAGTAGAAGTGTGTTGTGAGTTGTACAAGAATCCGTGTGTATCAAAAACAATTACAGATAGAATATGGATTTCGCAGCTTATTAATTATGTTAATATGGAGGATTAAATACTATGAAGAATATTCTGTTTATAGGAGGAAAGGGAGCTGGGAAAAGCTCTTTGATAAATGCATTGATTAGAAAAGATGCATTTGGGGTTGGCAATGGAATTAACTCATGTACAAAGAGTGAAACATGGATTAATGTGAAAGAAACTTCGCTAAGAGAATTGCCTGGATTTGATATGTCTCAGTTTGAATTTAATGAAAGAATTCTTAGTAAGGCAATTGAAATGTTGACATATAAAATATATGGTGATTTTAAGTGGAAAGTGGATGCGTTAGTGGTGGTTGTTGATGCTTCAGATGATAATAAGGAATTTCTTGATTACATAACAGAGTGTTTATTTTATAGATGTTACAGGGATGGTCAGAAATCTAATATTGTCTTGGCTATTAATAAATCAGATAAACTTATTAATAGCGAAGCACAGCATATAAATTTTAAAACGGTATGTGATGAACAAGAAAAGTTATACAAAGATTTTTTTAAGAAAAAATGCGTTGATATAACATGTGTCGCATGCTGTACAGATGGAGCTTTTGAACATATTGATGGAAGTTACAATATAGACAGGCTGTCTAAAGAAATTATGAGAAAATGCGAGGTATAAACAAATGTGTAAGGTTAAAGATATAAAGAATTCATATATGATATTTGCAAAGAAGAATGGAAAACAGTTGGATTATTATATTATGGGGCTAGACAGAAATGAACATTACTTATTTAGCAGGGACTTTTCTGTCAAATGCTATCAAAAATGCAAATCAGGGATGCCAATTAATAAGCTTCTTCACGATAAAAGTAAGGATACCGCATATATGAAAATGATTAAACGACTTAACTTTATGATGCCGTATTTCAGCGAATATTATGATCTTGAAGTGGCCTAAAAATTAGATGTGTGAAAGGAGATAAGTTTATGTTATTTGGTATATTGGGTAAAGTGTTATTAACTGCAGCAGCTACAAAGACAGTTGAGAATGTAGTGCCAAAGGTTATTGAAGGTGCTGTTATTGGAAGTGGAATAATTAATAGCAGTACATCGGTATCAACAAGTGTAGGAAGTAAAATTGTCAGGGATACAACAGAAAAGGCATCAGAACAAATGGCGATAAATGCGCTGTCATTTGTAGTATCAAAAAATCAGGAAAAGGAATTAAAGGAAATACAGGAAAAAGCTGATAAGAAAATACAGGAAACAAACAGCCTTGTGTCACAGACTAATGAAGCATATGTTAATAAAGTGAAAGATACAAATTTGCTAAGAAAATCTGTGTATGAGAATTGTTTGATACCAGCAGCTGATGTAATTCGCCAGATGAATGTATATGGCATTTCTGATAATAAAACAATAATTGGTGAGGTGACTACAATTGATAGTTTTAAATTATCAATAGATAAGTGTAAAGCGAAAGCAAGTTTCATTGGTTTATTATCTTCTTATTTCGGTGCAACATCTTCATTTGCTGGTGTAGGTTTTGGTGCTGGATATAATTTTGGTTTACATACTGAAATAAAAAAAGCGGAAACAGAGTTAGCTAAAATTGAAGTTGAGTGTGAAAAAGCTAATATTGAATGTACAAATAGGAAGTTCATGATGCGGAAGATGGACATGACTAATGAAGTTGTAATACAACTGACCAATTATCTTAGAGCATTTTATATGAGAACGACCGAAATAATAAATACAAAGGGATATATGTCGTATTGGTGGAGTGAAGACGATAAGAATTGCGTGCGTTCATTCTGTAATGTAACTTTTGCTTTAGCAGATATAATTAGTGCGGATTTATTAACTCAAGATGGAAAATTAAATGAGAGCTATATTGATGCTGTCAATGAAAAGAAAAAGATTATTTCGCAGGAGGGTGAATAGATATGGCAGAATTATACGATAAAGAAAATGAGGAGCATATTGTTAATGGCTATGTGTTAAGAAATGTAAAAACTTCAGAATATCGTGGACAATATGATGCCAAAACGCATAGAAAATTGTATGACGATCCAGCAAAAAGAAAACATTTTAAGGAAGAACAGTTTGGAACCAAGAATACAGTTGATGATGTTTATACAAAAAATAAATTACATAAAAATGCAGATGCAGCAGATAGAAAATATGGAAGCAATCATGCAAATTCTCATAAAACGCATGTTGATCATACAACACCGATTGCGGTTGTATTTGAGAATATGAGAGATAATCCATATGTTAGCAATGAATCAATAAAAAATGTTGCAAACAATGAGAATAATTATAAACTTACATGTGGTAAATTTAATCAGTCTAAAGGTGCAAAGACTAATTCACAATATGTTAAAGATAATAATATTACAGGAGAAGAAAAAAGAATTTTATTATCAGAACAAAGAAAATCAGAAAAAGCGATATTGAAGGGCATATGTAAGGAAACAGTTAAAGGAATGAATCAGGTAGGCTTAACATCAGCCAAGTACGGAGGAGTAGCAGGAGCAGTATCATCAACTATTTATAATGTTCAGGCAATTGTAAATGGTGATAAAGATACTATAGAAGCCGTGGTGGATGTGGGGTTTGATACAATAAAAGGCGCATCAACAGCATATGTAAATTCATTACTTATGAAAAATTGTGAGTGGGGAATGACAAGTGTAGCCAATACGATTGAAAAGAAAACGGAAAAAACTGTATTTGAAAAGCTGGGAAATAAAATAAGCTCTAAGATGCTTAATGTAGCAAAATCAGACTACTTAGGAATGGCTTTTTCAATAGTAATGGATACTGGGAAATTAATGAAATTATATCTAAGTGGTGATATAACAGCGGAAGAACTTATGGAATTGTTAAGTCAGCAGGCGGTCAGTATGTCTTCTTCTATTTGGATGGGTTGTGTTGGTGGTATTGTAGGTGGCGTATTAGCGGGGGCACCAGGTATATTTATAGGTGATCTTATTGGAAGCATGGTAGGAGGCATGTTAGGGACTCAAATATATAAGGAATTGGCATCGGTATTTAAAGCTGATGAAAACATAGGAATGTATAATTGCATTGCAAATAAGTTTAATGAATATAATAGGTCAATTGAGAAGATGTATAATTACATGGAGTTATATTATGCTGACATTATTAGAAGATCATTTACAGGGATGCGTGATGCAATTATGAATAATGATGTTCATAACTTTTCGGTGTGTTTGGATAATATATGTAAAATGTATGGTACAAAACTGGCATATGAAAATAATAAAGGTTTTGACCTTTTTTGGAATAACATGAGTATAAAAAAAGAGTGGGAAATACGTTATTAAAAAGTGTGTAGAAGGAGTATTTACGATGAAAAGAGAAAATGAAAATCAGGGAAAAAATGATGAAGAGAATGAATATGTTGATTTAAAAATACCATATCTATTTCACATAAAATATAATTCCAAACAAGTGTGGGATAAGTTACCGGAGGAAGAGAAGAAAGATTATGCAGATTATGAAGAATATTATTTAGAATGTAAATCTATAAAAATAGGAAGCATAGTTTATCCACTTTTATTAGTATCAGTTATTTTTTTTGCAATAGTGATGTTATTATATTTGATTTATTTAATTTCCGGATATAATGTGTTTTCATTGTTGGTATAAGGTAATTTAAGGTGATAATGAAATGATAAAAAGGACTGATAATGTTTTCTTGGAAAAACTACAAGATGTATATTATCAGTCTCTTTAATATCAAATTTAAAGAGGTGTGAAAATTTATGTAGCTGTTAATCTGTTTTTATAAAAAAATATCTTCCACAAGCAGATTAAGATATGCAGATATGCGCAACATAAACTCTGCAGAGGGTGGAGTATCGCATCGTTCAATACGACTGATGGTTCTTTCGCTATACCCTGTGGCAAAATAGCAATATCTTCCTGATTTAAACCTCTTTCCTTTCTGATTTGCTTTAATTTATTTTTTACCATAAAAATCACCTTTCACAAAATAGAAATAATGTCACTGAATACTGCTTATGAATAGATTGTTGAGACTTGACCAATCAGGAGTACGATCGTCTTCCATATTTTCAAGCAGATTTTTGTAATAGGCAATATTCTTTTCAAGATAGTCATTTATTGGAGTAATTTTAATTGCCTTATCACTCTCTGCCATGGTGATTTTTAGGCTAATCAATTTTTCTACTTCAGGAAGAAGTTCCTTATCAATAAATGGCTTTAAATCATCGAAAAGAACTGGTGGCGGACACTTCCTTTCTTCAATCCATTTGCATGCAAGAATAGGTCGGAGTACATAAAAATACTTTTTGTATTTTACATAGTCATCAAGCAAATATTCGTTAAAGTTTTTATTAGCGGTACCATAATAATGGTACATAGTTGACTTACAAGAAAAATATGATTTTGCAGTTTCATATATCTTTTCCCACATTGAAGTTGTGTAATATACGACAGGGGAGTTTGCCCATTCAAATACTGTTGCATTGGACTTATGAATTTGTTTAAGAACCTTTTTTAAGTCCCATCCATTAATATCTAATACTTCATTTAATTCCCAATCAATAAAATCGTTGGTATCCTCTAAGCGTAAGTAATCATTTTTTTTGCGCACATATATAAACCTTACATCATAGTCACTATCGGGCGACGCAAAACCCCATGCACGGCTGCCGGATTCTACTGCATGAAGGATAATAACATTTTCTTTTTCTTCAATTTCATGCAGCTTATTTAAAATTGTTTCTTTTATTGTATCTGTATCATATTTCATTTCGTATCACCCTTTCATTTACAGACATTACATATTCCTGTACTTTGTTCATATCCGGTTCATCAGGAAGAGATGTATTATTTGCAGCGTAGTGAAGTTTCTTTTCATATTCTGACAATATATCATAAAATGAGCTGTTGAATGTGTGATCGCTGTTTTGGTATTTTCCATTTCTGATATCCATAAGTATGTCATGTTCATTTTCTCTGTAGGTGTTAATTTCCCCTTTTTCAAGAATATCTATAGCCATCATAAAAAGCCGGATAAGATGCATGGCATGTTTATTAAGGTGTTTATCATCTTTTTTCTTATTACGCTTTCCAAGTTTATTATAATCCTTAACAACATTTGTCATTTCACTAAGCATACCCTTATAGTCTCTTAATGGATAATGCTTTAAATTAGCATCAATGAATATTTCTGTGTCTAATTCCGGATTAACGGCTGTATCTATATAGATTTTAAGTTTACCATTATCAAAGGAGTTATAAGCAGAGTTGAATCTGTACATAGTATTTTTTACAGAGTTAAATATATGTTGTTCTTTGTCTGCCTGGGGATAAGAGTCTCTTGCAAGGGCATTTTCCAATCGTCTTAGCTGTGCATCGGCATATCCGCCAAAAGCTTGTACCGCACGCTTTGATAAGAAAATCTTCTTATTATTTAGGAGTTCTTCTCCAATATTATTAAGATGAAGATAATGTTCTCTTCTTAGCCCTAAAAGCTCAATAGTATTTGGGTTACAGCTAAGAAGGAGTTTAATAATTTTATTAAATGCATAAATTGTTGTGTCGGTATTAGTGTCAACATACTGCTCATATTCCGTAAGCCCTATGAGATCAGATTTTTTGTTAAGTGTAATACCCCTGACATCTATATCGCTTTCATCATTATTTGTACCATATGAATAACTGCCGGCTAATCCTAGCAGAATTATATTTTTCCCAAGATGTTCATCTGTCTTTAAGAAACTATATTCAGGTGAATTCAATATATTTTTCGTAATCATTTAGCCCTCCGAATCATTAATTAACTTATCATTAGCTTTTCCAATAACTTTTCCCAGTATATAAAATCTGTCATTCTCCATAACGCGAATAGGAGAATAGTCTTTATTAAGAGATATGAGATAAGTACCGCTCTTATCAGATAGTAATTTTTTAATATAAGCTTCTCCGTTTAGAGAGAAAATTCCTATTTCGCCATTATCCAAGGTGTTCTGTTTGTATACCCATGCAACTTCTCCGCTAAAGAAGTCAGGTTCCATACTATTGCCGCAAATCCTGACACCGAATGATGTGTTATCAGGTATAAGTTTTTCATCAATATCAATTGTTTCCTTTGGACCATCAACAAGAAAGTTGCCGGGACCTGCAGAAACAGCATTTTCGTATATATCAATAAGTCTTCTGATGGAGATTATATTATTATTTTCAGATTCGTACATGTTTGTAGCATGAAGTATATCAATAAATTCAAGAGCTTTTTGTTTCCCTGATTCATTTAAGCCATTAAATGGATTGTTTGGGTTATTACCAAAATACTCGGATAATGGATCAGATATATCAAGTAGTCTGCATACGGATAGAAATGCAGCTGCAGTTGGTTCTGTCTGGCCATTCTCCCATTTGGAGATACCTTTATTTGTTATGTAGAAACCTTCATGCTTTAACATGGATGATAATTGAGTTTGAGAAAGCCCATTCTGTTTTCTATAAGTTGATATAATTTCCCCTATTGTATGCATAAACTCGTCCTTCCTGCGAAGATAATATTGTATTTTTGTTTAATGCAAGTATATTATACCGGTACAGAAAAGGCAAGTAAAAATCTCTTAAAAAGAGAAAATAGACAAATCTGTCAGTTGACAGTCGCCAGACAAGAGAATTATACTCCGTGTGTAAGTTAAAGAATCAGAGGTGATATTTTTGAGTGACAGAGTTATTTTACATTCTGACATAAATTCATGTTATGCCACGATTGAGCATTTTCATCATCCGGAACTTGCCGGAAAGCCTCTTGCAGTAGGCGGAGACCCAGAAGCAAGACATGGAATAGTTTTAACTGCAGATTATCTGGCAAAGAAAAAAGGTGTTAAGACCGGTATGGCACTATGGCAGGCAAAACAGGTATGTCCAGAAATTACATTTGTTCAGCCTAATATGGATTTGTATCTGCGATTTTCAAGAATGGCACATGAGATATATTCAGAGTATACAGACCTTCAGGAGCCTTACGGGATAGATGAATGCTGGCTTGATGTTACTGATAGTAAAATTATAAAAGGCGATGGACTTACAATAGCTAAGGAAATCAGCGAGCGTATGAAAAAGGAACTTGGTGTAACAGTAAGTATTGGCGTGTCATTTAATAAGATATTTGCAAAGCTTGGCTCAGATTATAAAAAGCCGGATGCCATAACCACAATGTATAAGGAAGAATTTAAGACAAAGGCGTGGAAACTCCCAGTGTCGGATTTATTGTATGTTGGCCGTGCAACTAATAGTAAAATGCAAAAATATGGAATCCATACAATAGGAGATTTAGCAAGAACAGATATAGACTGGATTACTGGTATATTTGGAAAGATGGGAGCAATTCTTTGGAGTTTTGCGAATGGATACGACGAGTCCCCGGTAAAGAAGGAGAATACATTTGCTCCGATAAAATCTATTGGTAATGGCACTACAACACCAAGAGATTTAGAAACAGACGAAGATGTAAAGGTTGTATTATACAACCTGGCAGAGAGTGTTGCAGCCAGATTAAGAAAAAATGGATTTAAATGCAGGGTTGTAGAAATCAGTTTAAGAGATAACAAACTGATATCGTTTTCAAGACAGAAAAAACTTCAGAATTCAACTAATATTACAGGTGAGATTGCGCAAAGTGCCTATGCTTTATTTAAAGAGAATTATTTATGGAATAATCCAATCAGAAGCCTTGGAGTAAGAGGTGCGGATCTGGTTAATGATAATTACTGGGAGCAATTAGATATTTTTAGCAGTGCTGAATATCGGGAGAAATTGCTGAAGGCAGATAGGGCAGTTGATGATATTAGAAGGAGATTTGGATATTTCAGTATACAGAGAGGATTAATGTATAAAGATAAAAAGTTATCTCATCTTGATTGTGAGAGTATGCACACTGTGCATCCACATACATTTTTCGGATAAAAGAGCCCGCTATAAACATAAAAGGAGATATTAGGAGCGGGCTCAAGAGGGGGGATAAACTATTTTGAAAATAGATTCCATTAATATTATATCAAAAATTTATATGAGGACAAGATTATATGAGTGATAAAGTATATGTTGATGTATTGGCAGAATTTACAAAAGATGGATTACTTATTCCAAAGCAGATTACATGGGAAGATGGAAGAAAATATGAGATAACAAGAGTGGTTGACATTAAGAGAATGGCGAGTACTAAGGCAGGTGGTGTGGGGGAGAGATATCTTTGTGTGGTGAATAATAAGAGAGTGTCGTTATATTATGAAGATAATAATATGTGGTTTATGGAAAGAGCGTAGGTTTTTAAAATTATATATTTTGAAAAACAACAAAAAATTGTATTGATATAATAAAAATTCAGTACTTGAAGGTTTAATAATTTGATAAATAATATATTGAGCTGCAAATTAATATGCAAATATGTTGAACTATGCATTAAGAATTAGTATAACATATTTTACAAGAGAACAAAATTATTATTTATTTTATCATAAATAAAAAGGGAATAGATCCCACCCTATTCCCTTTTTCGAAGTCATGAGTATACCTCTTATTTGTATAATAATAATATATGTCACATGTCATTTTGTCAAGGATTCAAAACAAGAATCTGTGTAATCTGTATGTATGTCATATGTATGCTATATGTATACTGTACGCATTTTGTCAAGGATTTAAAACAAGAATCTGTGCAATCTGTATGTATGTCATATGTATGCTATATGTATACTGTGCGTATATTTTATGGTTTTTATTTTTTATATTTAATTTCCGGTATTATAAATTATAATCTCTTCAAGAGATAATCACATTAGTCAGATTAAAAGGAAGAATTAGCTTTAAGAAAATTAGAAAGCTAATAAGGAAATCAGGAAGAGAGAAAAGAGGAAAATGAGAGGGGAATACATAAAAACTCTGGAAGAGAATAGGTTAGATAAGAGATAATTAGGGTTCAAGAACGTGTGAAAAATAGTATAGTAGTCCGAAAAAAAACGGCTTGCAAAGCCGCTTAAATACTGGGATTGTCTTGCGGATGGGTTCCGCAAAAAAGTGCGTGAGATTTTTCATATAAACCTGACATTTAATTGAGTCATATATAGTTGAAAAAACCACCCTGAAATAAAACACCATAAAAGTACAACAAACTCAGCAAATAAGCGGTGCGGTAGCGATTCGTAACAGAATTAACATAAGTTGCTACCGCACCAGTAAATAAGCGTGCGGTAGCGATTCAAAGAATTTGAATATTTTGTTGCATTAGAATGCATAAAATCCTCATCAGAACATGCAAAAATCAGCCTTCAAATCCATTTGCGGAAGCGAGCATGAATATCGTAAAATTGCAAAATACACACATCGCTACCGCACCAGTAAATAAGCGTGCGGTAGCAATTTGCATGGAAACTAACATAAATCGCTACCGCACCAGTAAACAAGCGGTGCGGTAGCGATAAGATACTAATATACATAAATTCACTTCCGCAGAAAAACGAAAACAAGATTTATAAGTATAATCTAGTTACAAAATTTGTTGCGGAATCAATACAAATTTTAGCATTGATATATGACTTGTTGTTAAGTATAACAACAAAAGGTGGAAGCCTGAGACTATGCTTCCACCTTAATATCATCATGCTAATTCGTTTGTAATGGTTATTTTTGGTACGATACTTTTATTGTTATCTCTACTCCTGCAGGCTTTCTTAATAAAGTCGATGAGTATATCATTTACGATGGAATATCCAGATATAGGACAAGCAACAGCTATCTGGCAGTCGCTTACACTTAGTATCCGTAATTTATATCGAGAAAATATATGTCCCTTAGCCAATCTTACAACTATATCAGTCATGATGTCAGAACCATTAATACCGAATAAACATGCTTTATCTAAGAAAGCCGTAAGTACGCAGTATCCGTGATGAAGCTTTTGCAATAATTGTAGTTGATGATATGGCATGCCTTAATCGGGTATTAAGGATAATTGTAAATGGTTCAATAACTAATCTCTCTAAGTGTTATTTCACAACTGAAATGATATTAAGTAAGCATAAGGGAAGATTTATGCGTTCTCTTATAAAGGTTGATGCAGCCGATTTGAGCAAGGTAAGAATGAATATAGATATGGATTTGCAGGAGATATTTGGAGAAGATAACTTATCCGATATCCCTGACAGTTTCAAGGAAATGATTTTTGCGGAAGGAGAATAATGTGAGTTATATTTTTGCAGGATTAGGAGTAATGATTGCAGTTATATTTGTATTTTCTATGGTAAAAGCTGGGGATTGTGATGAAATAATTTATAGTTCACACTTCTAATCTTCATAATGTCCCTTGCAGGCAATGATTAGTAAAAATCCGTTCTCATCTATATTATATACTAATCTATTTTTATCATCAATTCTACGACTCCATGCTTTACGGTATTTTAAAGGTTCTGGTTTACCAATACCATTTGATAAACCATCTCTTTCAATTGATTTGACAAGTTCGTTAATTCTTTTTAATGTTTTTTTGTCCTTAGATTGCCAATATAAATAGTCGTCCCAGGCTTCATCTGACCATAATTTTCTCAATTAATCCACCTCAATCAAATCATGTTCTTGACCATTACCATTTTGGAGTTGCTCCATTCCTCTATCAATTTTTGCTAAATATTCATAGTTTCTGGCCGCTTTTTCGAGTTCATTATATTTTTCAAGGCTCATCATGACTATGTTTTTATCATTTTTTCTAGTAATTAATACTGTTTCTTGTAAATCGCAGACTTTATCACAATAATCCTTTAATTGGCTACGAATATTTGAATAATTTGTTGCTAACATAGTAACCTCCATTCAGTACAAAATATTGTACAATATATTGTACTATTATATTATGTTATTATTATCTTCATGTCAACCACAATTATTCCTGGTTTGTTTGTATATTGATTTTAATGAGGCTATGAGTAAAATTGGTTGAAAGAATATAACGATGGTATAATAAGTACGTAAATAAGGAGGTGTATATTATGCCACAAATAATACCAATTAATGATTTGAAGAATACATCAGAGGTATCAGATATGTGTCACAAAACGGATGAACCAATT
>OIYY01000714.1_pt1 | contig 21825 bp, 17 predicted proteins | sample 1588341 | NCBI WGS metagenome assembly OIYY01 (sample SAMN03283287) | human gut metagenome | biome: human-associated habitat; material: feces | host: Homo sapiens | place: Peru | collected 2012 | reverse complement strand
GACGGATATTCTCGTTATGTCCGCCGCCGTAGCGGATTACCGCCCCGCTTCCGTGGCGGCGGACAAAATCAAAAAGCAGGAAGGCGATATGTCCATTCCCCTGGAGCGGACCCCGGAAATCCTCACCTGGGTCAGCCGGAACCGGCATCCGGGGCTTTTCGTCTGCGGCTTCTCCATGGAAACCCGGGATATGCTGGAAAACTCCCGAAGGAAGCTGCAAAGCAAGCACCTGGACATGATCGTTGCCAACAATCTGAAGACGGAGGGTGCCGGCTTTGGAGTGGATACCAACGTGGTGACCATCCTCACCCCGGAGGAAACCAAGGAGCTGCCCCTCATGGAGAAAGCACAAGTGGCCCGGGTATTGCTGGACGAGATCCGGGCAAGAAGGAGCTGACCATGCGTTCTCATACCATCCGCAATCGATCCCTCACCTCCGGCAGTATTCCCGGGAGCATCCTGCTTTTTGCCCTGCCACTGTTTCTGGGGCAGCTGCTGCAGCAGTTTTACAACATGGCCGATGCCTGGGTCATCGGCAACTTCGCCAGCAACAACGCCTTCGCCGCCGTATCCAGCGGCGGCAGCCTGACCTTTCTGATCATCGGCTTCTTTAACGGCATCGCTGTCGGCGGCGGTGTGGTCATCTCCCGGTATTTCGGAGCCAAGGACCGGGCAAACACCCAAAAAGCCATCCACACCGCTTTGCTGTTCGGCATTCTGGCCTCTTTGGCCGCCACGGTGGTGGGCCTGCTGCTGGTCCCCACGCTGCTGGGGCTCATGGGCACCCCGGAAGAAGTGCTGCCCTACTCCCTGGAGTATTTCCGGGTTTATTTCGGCGGCGTGTCCACCATCATCCTGTATAATATGTGCATGGCCATCATGCAGGCCCTGGGAGACAGCATCCGGCCCCTATTTTACCTTTTTGTGTCCTCCGTGATCAATGTGATCCTGGACCTGTGGTTTGTGGCAGGGCTCCACTGGGGCGTCACCGGTGCCGCCGTGGCTACGGTGATCGCCCAGGGCCTCAGCGCCGCCCTCTGCCTGGTGCGTATGTCCAGGGACACCGGGGAAATGACCCGGCTCCAGTGGCGGCTCCTGCGCTGGGACAAATACATGATGGGCCGGATCTTTCGCCAGGGCCTGCCCACCGGCGTGCAGAACGCCGTCATCAGCCTGGGAAATGTGGTGATCCAGAGCAACATCAATTCCTTCGGCTCCTACGCCATGAGCGGCCTGGGGGCCTACAGCAAGATCGAGGGCTTCGCCTTTCTGTCCGTCACCGCCATGAGCATGACCCTGCCCACCTTTGTCAGCCAGAACCTGGGGGCCGGAAACATTTCCCGGGCAAAAAAGGGCGCTGTCTTCGGCTGCCTCACCGGCATGGCAGCGGCGGAGCTGACGGGCATTGTCATGTTTGTCTTCATTCCCCAGCTGCTGGCCCTCTTCATCGACACCCCGGAGGCCATTGCCTACGGCACCCTCCACGCCCGGATCGATACCCTCTTTTACTGTATGCTGGCCCTGGCCCACTGCTCGGCGGGCGTGCTTCGGGGCTGCGGCAAGTCCACCGTGCCCATGGTCATCATGCTGGGCTGCTGGTGCGTGCTGCGAAGCGTATATGTGACCCTGATCCTGAAGGTCATCCACCAGTTCCGGATGATCTGCTGGGCCTATCCCCTGACCTGGACGGTGAGCTGCGTATTTTTCGTGTTCTACCTCTCCCGGCTGGACTGGAACAAATCGGCAGCGGTCATTTGAAAACCATGTAAAAGGATGCCTCCACGCCCCTGACAAATTGCACAAAAGGAAGGTTCCGGATTTGTAAGGATTTCCAAAGTTTGAAAAAGTCCTTGCAATCCGGAACCGTTCTTTTTATACTGGTATAGAAGCCAATGCCTTTTTCGGCCTAAGGAGGAATCGACTATGAAAAAGATCATGACCCGATTGCTGTCCCTGGTGCTGCTGGGGACCTTTATCCCCAGCTTCGTCCTGGCGGCTGACTGGGATCTGGATAAGGGCAGCATTACCGTCAGTGCTACAGTAGAGAGCCAGACCGTTTCCCAGGCGGGAGGTGCCTCAGCAGTAGACAATAATCCCGTCATCACCAGCAGCAGCGGGACGACAAACAACACCGTCACCATCACAGCGGAGAAAAACGCCACCGCCAACGTGACCCTGGAGAATGTCAACATTGACACCGGGAAACCAGGTGGGGCGGCCATCACGACCTCTGGCGAAGGAAACGTAAACATCGAGCTGAACGGAACCAATACGGTTCAAAGTGGCGAAAACCACGCCGGTGTGGAAAAGAAGGGCGGCGGCACCCTGACCATTACGGACGAAAATAAGGATGGCAGCCTCACGGCCACCGGCGGCGGCGTCGGCGGTGCCGGTATCGGCGGCGGAGCTAACGGTACCGGCAGCGATGTCACGATTTCCGGTGACGCGCAGGTGAAGGTACAGGGCGGCAGGGCAAATGGGAACTGGCACAAAGGTGCGGCTATCGGCAACGGCAGCACCTCTACGACGGATGGAAACGAGGTCTCCCCCAATACCTCTGATTTGACAGTAGAGGGATCCATCCAGATATACGAGCCCGGTAAGAATATCAATACGGACACACCTGACAAAACCATCACCGGCACAGTGGGCGATCATTCCTGGAACGCTGGTGTGGTGACCGCCGAGACGGTGCCGGAGAGCAAGGCGGCGGCCTACTGGGTCTCCGACTCTCAGGGCCAGAGTATCCCCTACCAGGCGCAGCAAAAGGACGGCGTACTCACCGTGACCGTCCAGGCGGACACCGCCTCCCTCCGGGGCACCACCGGGAGCCTGGGGCAGCTGGAGGCCCAGGGCATTGCGGAGATCCGGTTCGTCACCAAGGGGGCCCAGTCCGCGTTCACCCTGGCGGACCTTCTGGCCTCCGGCACCGGCAGCTTCACCCTGACCCACGAGGCCGAGACGGTGCGCTTCACCCTGGAAAGCACAGATATCAGCAAGATCCTCAAATAGCCAGCTGAATCACAAATAGGCGTAAATCCCCCCGATTTTCGGACGTAATTGTTCGAAAATCGGGGGGATTGTGACCGGATGGAATTCCCTTGCGGGGCCACACCAGTGACATCCTTATTCTACATTCTCCGTATACCGGCAGCCGGGATATCCGATGCAGCCGTAGAAGGCTCCGAAGGGGCCTTTCCGCAGGGCCAAGGGCTGGCCGCAGCGGGGGCAGCGCTTCGCCTCCCGCCTGGGCTCTCTTGCCAGCCGCTCAAAAATCTGCTGGTTCATCCGGCAGTCGTTCAGTGCCCGGTGGGCTCCCTGGGTGGTCAGGCCGTAGTGCTCCGCCAGGGCCGTCAAGGCGTAGCTGGGCAGTCCCGGCAGACTCTGGCGGGCGAAGAGAAGGGTATCCACATAGTCGTTTCCCGGCAGCAGGCCGAACCGGACCATAGAGTCCCGGTATAGGAAATTCAGGTCGAACCTGGCGATATTGTGGCCCGCCAGCACATCCTCTCCTACAAACTCCAGAAACTGAGGCAGGATCTCCTCCATGGTAGGCTCCCCCGCCACCATGTCGTCTGTGATGTTGTTCACCCGGCTGGCAGCCCAGGGGATGGGGCGGCCGGGATCTACCAGGCTGGAAAAGCACTCCGTCACCTGTCCCTTGCGGACCCGGAGGGCGGAAATCTCGATCACATCGTCACTCCGCCAGGAAATCCCCGTGGTTTCCAAGTCAAAAAGAACGTAATTTTCTATGTAAGAATCAATATTTCTTCCTTTTTGGGTCGTCAGCATTGGGCTTCTATCCTCTTATTTCTTCCGGACCAGCTCCAGGATGTCCCGCATCTGGGCGGTGATCTCCAGATAGTTCTCCCGAATGTGAGGCCGAAGACAGTTGGTGCAGTCCTTGATCCCCTTCTGGGTGTAGCGGAAATTGCCGCCGCAGTTCTCCCCCAGGGCATACAGGGGGCAGTAGCAGAACAGGCAGCTGAAGGTCTTGGGGTCCGCCCCCTTGTGACAGGGAAAATATTCACATTCGCTGTTTTGGAAAAAGTCGTAGTGTTTCATGTTTCTCTCCTCAAACAGCCGTCCAGGGATAGTCCATGGGCGGCTCCCGGTCAAATGACATTGGTTCCCCGGTGGTGGGGTGCGTAAAGCCCAGATGGGCAGACCACAGGGCGATCTGGCAGGGGTCCTCCAGCAGGGCGTACTTCCGCTCCCCTACCAGAGGCAGCCCCCGGGAGGCAAACTGGACCCGGATCTGGTGGGTACGGCCCGTGCAGAGCCGGATCCGGACCCGGCTCAGGCCACCGGCGGCATGGAGAACCCGATAGCCAAGCACCGCCTCCTGAATGCCTTTTCCCGGCTCCTCCGCCACAAAGGTCATCCTCCGGGCCTTGTCCCGGCCCAGCAGATCCCGGAGCTCCCCGGCCTTCTCCGGCGGCTCCCCGTGGACCACCGCCAGATACTCCTTCTCGAAGACTCCCTCCCGGATCTGCCGGGAGAGCTCTGAGGCGCTTTCGGCGTTTCTCGCCAGCACCATCAGGCCGCTGACCACCCGGTCCAGCCGGTGGACCGTCCGCACATCGGCCTTTGGATCTCCCAGGGCCTGACGCACCAGGTCCGGCAGGCCCCCAGGCTCGTCGGTAGACAGCACCCTGGGCGGCTTGACGCAGACCAGAATGTCGGTATCTTGATAGAGGATGTCCATAGTTTATCGTTTTGCCTCCGGAACCACCCGCATGACGGTCCGCTGGTACTCGGCAATGCCCTTGGCCAGGACCTCCATGGCCCGCTCCAGATCCGGCTTCTTCAGCACATAGGCGATCCGGACCTCGTTTGTGCCTTTGCCGGGGGTCTCGTAGAAGGGTGCCCCAGGGGCAAACATGACCGTGTCTCCCTTGTCATCGAAGCACTCCAGAAGCCAGTGCTGGAACCGGTCGGCATCATCTACGGGCAGACTCGCCATCAGGTAAAAAGCGCCCATAGGCTCCTCCACCACCACGCCGGGGATCTGGCGCAGTCTGGAGATCACCGTATCCCGGCGGATGCGGTACTCCTCCTTGCACTGGCGGAAGAAGCTGGGGTCCACACTATACAGAGCCGCGGCACCGATCTGATCGATGGTCGCCACAGAAAGACGGGACTGGCAGAATTTCAGCAAGGCACTCTGCAGCTCCGGATTCTTGGTGACAACACAGCCCACCCGAGCGCCGCAGGCGGAAAACCGCTTGGACACGGAGTCAATAATGACCAGATTGTCATCAATATCATGGAAGCGGGCCATGGTGGGCACACCGAATTTTTCGTCATAGCAGAATTCCCGGTAGACCTCATCGCAAATAAGGAACAGGTCGTGCTCCTTGGCGATGTCTGCAATCATGCGCATTTCCTCTCTGTCCAGGACAACGCCGGTGGGGTTGCCCGGATTGGTGATGAGGATGGCCCGGGTATTCTTGGTAATCAGACTCTCGATCCGCTCCCGCTTGGCATAGCGGTAGCCCTCCCAGGGATTGGTGGGCAGGGCCCGGATGACACCGCCTGCCGCATGGACAAAGGTGGTGTAGTTGGGGTAATAGGGCTCAGGAATGATGACCTCCGTATAGGGGTCGAGAATGCTCAGGCAGGTCAGAAGCAGCGCCTCGCTGCCGCCGGTGGTAATGAGGATATCCCGGGGCTCCAGGTCAACGCCCAATCCGGCATAGTAATTCTGCACAGCCCGGATGAGCTCCGGATTTCCGGGAGAGGCATCGTAGGCCAGCGTTTGGGGATCGTATTTCCGCACCGCCTCAAAATAGGCGCTGGGGGTTGCAATGTCCGGCTGGCCAATGTTCAGATGGTAGATTTTCTTTCCCCGCTGCTCGGCAGCCACGGCCAGGGGATGGAATTTCCGCATGGGTGAGGGTTCGCAGCGATTGGCATTGATGGATATCTGCATATGTATTCCTCCATAGAGGCTGCAAAGAAGCAATCCCTTCTTTACATTCTCTTTATGATTTCTTTTTGTATTCCCGGACCAGCCGGGCCAGCTCCGGGCTCAGCGCGATAAGGGCAATCAGATTGGGCACCGCCATAAGGCCGTTCACGATCTCGGCCGCAAGCCAAAGGGTTTGGGTTTGCAGCACCGCCCCCAGAAGGACACCGCCCATCTGCATCCACACAAATTTCTTCCAGAAGCCGGGGCCAAACAGGAATTGGCCGCAGCGCGCCCCATAGAGTCCCCAGCCCAGCACCGTGGCAAAGGCGAAAACGCACAGGAAAAATGTCAGCGCCGCTGAGGCCCAGCCTCCGCATACCGTGGAAAACACCTGAAAGGGCAGCACGCCGCCTGCATCCACCCCATAGGGAATGGCTATGCCGCTGGTCAGCACCGCCAAGGCAGTGAGCGAGCAGATGACAATCGTGTCCGCAAAGACCTCTATGAGGCCCAGCAGCCCCAGCTCAGCCGGATTGGCATCCTGCGCTGCCGCATAGGCCATGGATGCCGTGCCCATGCCGGCCTCGTTGGTGAAGATGCCCCGGGCACAGCCGGTGCGCAGGCTCACAAAGGCAGAGCCGATGAGCCCGCCGGTGACAGCTCTGGGAGAAAACGCGCCGGTAACGATGGCGGCAAAGGCTGGAAGAATACGCTGCCGGCAGCGCACCAGAACCCAAAGGCACAGCAGAATATACCCGGCGGAAACCGCCGGAACCAGCCGCTCCGCCGCCGCACCGATGCGCCGGACGCCGCCAAAGAGCACTGCCCCAACTGCCGCGGCCATCAAAAAACCAACTGCCAGATTTCCGAAAAGGCTTTCTTCTCTGCCAAAAGCGGCAAGAATCCCATTCACGCCGGAGACAACGGCATTTACCTGCGTGGCATTGCCCACGCCAAAGGCCGCAACAATGCCGAAGGCACTGTAGAGGTAGGCCAGGAAATGCCATTTTCTGGGCAATCCCCTTTGAATCATGTACATGGGCCCGCCAACCAGTTCTCCACCGGACAGAATCCGGTAGTGCCCGGCCAACGTCACCTCTGCAAACTTTGTAGCCATACCCACAAAGCCGCACAGCCACATCCAGAATACGGCACCGGGGCCGCCCAGGCAGATGGCACCGCTGACGCCGATGATATTTCCCGTCCCGACGGTAGCCGCCAGAGCTGTGCAGAGGGCCTGGAAAGGGGTAACCGTTCCGGCTTTCTTTTCCCTGGCCGTCAGGCTGTGCAGAGCTCTTGGGAAAAGGGTCACCTGTGGGAGCCCTAAACGCAAGCTCAGGAAAGAACCTGCACCCACCATGAAAATCACCGCCGGAGGCCCCCAGAGGAGGGCGTACAGCCGATTCAGCCAAGATGTCATGATACCTCCTTAGCATACCACGCTTTCGTCCGTTTCGCAAGAACTATCTTTTCAATTTTCATTTCGAATTTAAAAAAGCAGCAGTACCTTTTCGGTAACTGCTGCTTTCGTAACCCTGTTTTTATTCCCATGTCGCCCATATTTCTGGGCAAAATCCAACTGTCGCCTGTTTTCCGTTGCGGACTACAGGGGTTTTCATCAAACTGGGATCATCAAAAACCTTATCCTCTTTTGCTCTTTCATCGGACATATATTTCATATTGGTCACCTCCTGGGATTTGTTTTCCCAGTCGATGAGCTGATCGATACCACCTACGGCCCGCAGGACGCTGTCAAATTCCTTTCCGGACATTCCATAGCGCTTCAGGTCGATGGACTGAAAGGGAATGCGCCGCTCCTTAAAGTAGCGTTCTGCCTTCCTGGTATCGAAGCATTTGTTCTTTCCGAATATCTGAATGTTCAATAGGTTACCTCCATCAGACACAGCCCCTGGGGTGGTGCCAGGAAACCGGCCTGCTCTCTGGGCGCGCCGAACAGTGCCGGGATGCTCTCCGGGCTTCTCCGGCCCTGGCCGACCTCCACCAGCGTCCCCACCAGAATTCTTACCATATTATATAGAAAGCCGTCTCCCGTCACGGTAATTTGCAGCTCATTGCCCCGGCGTGTGATTTTCAGCGCGTCAATACGGCGGACAGTGGATTTTTTCATTTTTCGATTTCCGCAAAAGGCGGAGAAGTCATGCTCTCCCAGAAGCTTTTCCGCCGCCCGGTTCATGGCCTCCACATCCAGCTTTTCCGGCATACACCAGACATACCGGCGCAGGAAAACGCAGGGCTCCTCACTGTTCCAGATCCGGTAGCGGTAAGTCTTCTCCGCAGCATTCAGCCGGGCATGGAACCGGGGCGCTGCCTCCTCACAGGAATATATGCCGATGTCCTCCGGCAGATACCTGCGAAGCTGCTCCAGGATCTTCTCCGCAGGCATGGGATTCTGGCAGTGAAAATTGGCAATCTGGTGCGCCGCGTGGACGCCTGCATCGGTGCGGCCGCTGCCGGAGACCTCAATGGGCTCCTCCAGAATGCGGCTGAGCACCGTTTCCAGCTTGCCCTGAATGGTGCCCTCCACCCCGGTGAGCCGCTGCCAACCACGATAGCGGGTGCCGTCGTAACAGATATCCAAACGAAGATTACGCATATTCCTCCAATTCTTCCCTGGCCTCCCGCTCGGTATCTGCGGAAAACAGGAATTTGCCCTTTGCATCATACACTTGAACATGGCCCTGCACATATCGGATGGAATACATAACCATTCACCTTCCTTTTGGATTTCATGGCTATAAGATACCATATAATTAGTCCAATAAAGCGGACATTACGTGCAGGGCCACGTTTTTATTTCAGTTTCTTTTTCAGCCAATCGGCGGTGAAGTCAATAACCTCCCGGCGGTTTGTCTCATTGAGAATTTCATGCCGCCCCTTAGGGAACAGATTGCAGGTTACGTCCTTCATGCCCGCCTTTTGGAATTCCTCGGCAGCCTTCCGGACCCCCTTTCCGTAATTTCCTACAGGGTCATCCTCTCCGGCAATGAACAACACCGGCAAATTCTTGTCCATTTTGGCAAGGTTCTGTTTCTGTTCAATGAAGCGAATGCCGGTCAGCATGTCCCGCAGCAGGCCCGTCGTCGCCGTGAAGCCGCAGCTGGGGTGGGCAATGTAGGCATCCACGATTTCCTCGTCCCGGGTCAGCCAGTCATATTCCGTTCTGGGGTGCTCCACCCGCTTATTGTAGCCGCCAAAGACCATATTTTGCAGAGTCTCGCTGGGATTCTTCTCCCCTACCTTCTTGCAGGCCATCTGGCAGATGCCGATAGCCCCGGGCAGGATCGCCCTGGGCTGCCACCCCGTGCCGCAGATGACCACCGCAGCAATGCCGCTGTCCGGGTAAACCTCCAGAATGGTTCTCGTCATGAAGGACCCCATGGAGTGGCCAAAGAGGACATAGGGAATATCGGGGTTTTCGGCCTTGGTCTTTTGCAGCAGAGAATAGCTGTCGCTGACCGCCGTAAACCAGCCGCCGTCAAAATAGCCCTGGGTATCCTGGTCCCCTACGGTTCCGCCGTGGCCCATATGGTCCTCTGCCACCACCAGATAGCCCAGGCCATTGAGATAGGATGCAAATTCATCGTAACGTTCAATATATTCCGCAATGCCGTGGACGATTTGGAGCACTGCCTTGGGCTGTCCCTCCGGGGTCCAGCGGCAGCAGTGGAGCTGACCTGCTCCATTGGAAGGAATGGTAAACTCCGTCCGCATAGGCTTACTCCACAACCTGATAGCCCGCGTCGGCAATGGCCTTCTTCCAGGCCGCCTCTGCTGCAGTTCCCTCCAGGGTCACGGACTTCTCTGCAAGGTTTACCTCTGCCTTGGTGGTTCCCGGCACAGCCAGGCAGGCCTTTTCCACCCGCGCCTTGCAATGATTGCACATCATACCCTCAGCGTGAATAACCGTCATAGGGGATTCCTCCTGTTGTATTCCCATTTTGGGAAGTGATTTCCCGGCGGAAAGGGATTGACACCACCCGCCTGGTATGGTACTATTCTACCATATGTTTCGAAGAAAACAAGAGGCACTTTTGAAACCTGGCCAGTGTTTCAGGTGCTTATTCTTTGCTATTCACCCTGAATTGGAAAGGAATCACCATGAAAATCAAAGTTACTTCCGACTCTACCTGCGACCTTCCCGCCTCCCTTCTGGAAAAATACGGCATTGATCTGGTTCCCCTGATTGTCATGAAAGACGAGGAAGAATTTCTGGACAATGTGACCATCACCCCCACGGATATTTTCCGGCACGTTGCCCAGGGTGGAAGTATCTGCACCACCGCCGCCAGAAGCGCCGCCGTATATCAGGAGCTGTTTTCAAAATATGCAGGAGAATACGACGGAATCATCCACATCAACCTGGGCTCCGGATTTTCCTCCTCCTGCCAGAATGCTCTGATTGCCGCCCAGAAATTCCCCAACGTGCGCATTGTGGATTCTCAGAATCTGTGCTGCGGCCAGGGGCTGCTGGTGCTGAAGGCCTGCGAGCTGGCCGAGACGGAAAACGACTTAGACGAGATCGTCCGAAAGCTGGAAAACTATGTCCCCAAAATCGAAACCAGCTTTCTGCTGGACCGCCTGGATTATCTGGCCAAGGGCGGCCGCTGCTCCATGGTGACGGCCCTGGGTGCCAACCTGCTGAACCTGAAGCCCTGCATTGAGTTGCAGGACGGTAAAATGAGCGTGGGCAAAAAATACCGGGGGCACTATGACAAATGCCTTGCAAACTATATCAAGGAACGCCTCTTAGGCCGGGAGGATATTGACCGCAGCAAATTGATTCTGGTCCACACGGAAGTAGACCCCGCCTATATGGTCGCCGTCCAGGAGGCCCTGGCCCAATGCGGCGAATTTGACGTTGTCTACGAAGCAGTGGCCGGATGCACCATTTCCTGCCACTGCGGCCCCAACACCGTCAGCGTGATTTTCGCCCGGAAGTAAAAAAGATGAACGAGCACCTTCTTCTGGATCTGGCAACGGACTTAGGCTATGAACTGGCTATCTCCGGCGCAGAAACCTACCGGGTAGAGGACAGCGCACGGCTGGTCCTTACCGCCTATGGTCTGTCGCCGGAAGTTGCGGCGACAAACAACTATCTAATCGTCAGCATTCTCTCCGCTGACCGCACCCCCATTACCCGGATGCGCCGTATCGGGTTCCATGGAAACAATCTGGATGCCGTAGAACGGCTCAACGCCCTGAGCCGTCGGCTCTGCGCCGAAACGCCGGCCCCGGAGATTGCCGCAAAAATGCTGGAGGAAACCAGGGCGTCCGTTCCGTACTACAGCTTTCCGGTCGTAATACTGGGGCACTTTCTGGGTGCCGGAGGCTTTGGTCTGCTCTTCGGGTGCAGACCGACGGATGCGCTGCTCGCCGGTCTCGGCGGCATTTTGATTGCCTTTGTCAATCGGTTCGCCAGCGCCATGAAGACGAACCCCATATTCAGCACCCTTGCCGCCTCCTTTCTTATGTCCCTGCTGGCCTATGGCTTGGGTGCAGCAGGTATTGCGGCCAATGCCGATACGGTGATCATCGGCGGCATGATGATCCTGGTTCCCGGGCTGGTGTTCACCAACGCCCTGCGAGATATGATCTATGGGGATATCAGCTCCGGCATTCACAAATGCGTGCAGGTCCTGCTGATTGCCGGATCCATGGCTCTGGGTTCCGCCGCTGCCAGAAATCTGACCATCCAGCTCTGGGGGCCGCCCGAAATTGCCAGGACCGCCGCCCACAACCTGGGGCTTCTGTGCTTCGGCGCTTTTCTGGGCTGCACAGGCTTTTCCATTCTTTTCAACATTCACGGGCCCGGAATGCTCCTGTGTACCCTGGGCGGCATTGCGGCCTACGCAGTCTACGCCCTGACCCTTTCCGCCGGATTTGCCCCCGGAACCGCCTTCTTTGTGGGCACAGCCTTTTCCGCCCTGTATTCCGAAATCATGGCCCGGGTCCGGAAATACCCAACCATTTGCTACCTGGTGGTTTCTATCATTCCCCTGATCCCCGGGGCAAGCCTGTACTATACCATGCAGCAGGCCGTGGACGGCACCATGGACCGCTTTGTCTCCCAGGGGCTGTTCACCGCCGAGGTCACCGGCATTATGGCCGCCAGCATCATCCTGATCTCCAGCCTGGTTCGGATGTTTCTGGGAAGGCATAAAACAAATCATTAAAACAGCAGCGTCGGCATTTCCTTTCGCCGACGCTGCTGTTTTTTCTCAATCCTGAAGCAGCTTTCCGATCTCCCGCATTCTTGCAGGGTCCACCTTGCACACTGCCCGGTCATAGGTCAGCAGGCCGTTGAGCTCATCCTCCACATCGGACAGCTGGGTATAGATGGCTCCGCAGAGTCCTTCCTTCTTGGCAGGAAGGATCTGCTCCCGATAGAGCATTTCCAGCGCATCCATAAAGGCCTGCTTATCCCGGAAGCTGCGATAGCCATAGCTTTTTTCCGGATTGAAAATATGTCCCGGTTCCTTCCAGGTATAGCCGCCAAACTCAGAGACCACCTGCGGCTTCCGGCTGCTCTTCAGCCGCACCGGGCGGAAATACACGTGCAGGCTCTCCACGTCGCTATCCGCACAGGCAAACCATCCGGAAGCCGTGTCCACAAAGCGGCTGCTATCCAGAGCTTTCAGGCTTTCATACTGGCTCTGGCTGTCAAACTGCCCCCAGCCCTCATTGAAGATCGTCCAATAGCATACGCAGGGGTGCCGCTCCAGCGCCAGAACCGTCTTTTCCATGCTCTCCCGAAACTTTTCCCGGGTCTCGGGATCCCGGTGAAGGCCTGCATCACTGCGGTGCTTTCCCAGGTTCAGGGTCGGCAGCACGGTATCCCGCAGATAATGGTAGGTGCCGTTATTCACCATGTCCTGGAATACCACCATGCCAAGCCGATCGCAGGCATAATAGAAGAGCTCCGGCTCCACCTTAATGTGCTTGCGCAGGGTATTGAAGCCCAGGTTTTTCATAGCCAGGATGTCTTCGTCAAAGCACTCGGGGTCTGCCGGTGTCCAGAGGCCGTCGCTCCAATAGCCCTGGTCCAGAACGCCATGGAAGAAATAGGGCTTGCCGTTCAGACACAGCCGCGGCATTCCGTCTACGGTTTTGATGTCCAGGGTCCGGAATGCAAAGTAGCTCTCCACCCGGTCCTGCCCCGCCTGGACGACCGCTTCATAGAGGTAAGGGTCCTCCGGGGACCAGGGTCTGGGGTTTGACAGCGTCAGCGCAGCCTTACCCTCCCGGATCGGCACCTGTATTTCCCCTTCCGGTGTTTTCAGGCACAGCATTCCCGTCTTGGGGCCCACCAGCTCCAGATTTACGGTATTCCCCTCTGTGGAGAAATGGAGCTCCCGGATATAATCATCCGGGACCCGTTCCATCCATACCGTCTGCCAGATACCGGAAACAGGGGTATACCACATACCGCCCCTGTCCCGGCGCTGCTTGCCGTAGGGCATGGTTTTGTCCCGCAGATCGACCCGGGTCTGTACCAGCAGTTCATTTTCCGGCTGCAAAAATTCCGTCACGTCGAAAGAAAAGCCATCATAGCCGCCGGAGTGCTCCCCCAGCAGCTGCCCATTGAGCCAAACCCGGGCGTGCTGATCCACAGCCCCGAAGTGCAGCAGCATCCGTCCCTCTCCCTCCGGTAGAACGAACCGGCGGCGATAGCGCAGGTTTGTTCCATCCGGGATATTCTTATGAACCCCGGAAAGCAGAGCCTCCGGCGGGAACGGCACCAGGATGGTGCTGTCAAAGTTTCCCTGCTCCCCGATTGCAAAATCCCAGGGGCCATTGAGATTCCGGAAAGAAGCTCTGCGCAAACCGGACCTGGGATAGACATCCCAGGGTGTACCGTCCCGATCTTTTCCTCTCTCTGTCCAAAGCTCTGCCAAAACTGCCATGCAGACCGCCTCCTTTTTCTATAGTGTAGCACAGAAGCTTCGGTCCGGCAAGCGCGGCATGCTTTTTCACGGCGCTCTGCGGCACCGGATCGTAACCCGCTGACGGCTGTCCAGGGTACAAGTAAACAGGGTTAAGTCCCAGTCTCCCTGGGTCATCTGGGAAATATCATAGGGGTTCAGCAGCTCCAGGTCCTCTACGGTATACGAAAACACATTGTCTTCCACATCCATGAAGGATACTGTATCCCCGGCAGAAAGCTCCTTCAACCGGCCAAAATGGCTGGCATAATTGTGGGCTGCAATCACCATATCATCGGTATATACGCAGCCGGCATACCTGCAGGGCGCGAGCCGCAATGCAGAATAGTCCCAGGCTTCTATTACCGGAAGCTCCAGCTCCAGAACGGGAATGGACAATCGGCCAATGTAATTCTGCCCTTCTACCTGGACCACAGGCATCTGCATTGCCGGGGTCGGCTGCGATTCGGGTGTCTCCTCCGGTTCCGGTACCGCTGCGGCGGAAGGCTCCGCCGGGTTTGGCCGGGTCTGCTGCAAAACCGTAACCACGTAGGAAGCTCCTTCGGCAGCTGCGCAGCTTCTATACAGGTTGTGCGCCGCCAATGCCAACGCGCAGACGATCAGCGCAGCCCCCAGGCCCAGCAGCCCATTGGACAGCTTAGTCATGTCTTTTCTTCAAAAAGAACCCCACGGTCATAAACCCCAGCCCCGCCGCGGACATGCCCGTCACCGGCCACCAGAGCTGCCCGGTCTGAGGCAGCTTCTTGCCAACATAGGTATTCCGCACCAGGAAGGTATCCCCTTCGGCCCAGATTACGCCATCATAGTATTGCACAGCCCGCTCCCGCAGCGTCCAGTTGTGCAGTTTTCCCGCAGAGCTCCAGGCGGGCAACGCTTTCCAGACGTACTGCCAGCTGTTTCCAGCAGTCAGGACGCGGGTGTCATAGACCTCACCATCGCAAAGCAGCTCCACGGTGACGGAACCTGGCCGTCTGCGGGTGAAGCCTGCATCGTCCCAGGTTTTCCACACCCGGCGGGTGACGGTTTCCTGGGGGATGGAAGTGCTGTGCTTTGGCTGGGCAGTGACCTGATAAGCGAGCGCCCCATCTCTGGTTTTTCCGGGCAGATGCACAAGAAAGGCATCCACCGCAATGCGTTTCCCGTCCAGAACCGCGCTGCTGCCGCCCACCAGATAGAGCCCCGGCTTCAGGCTGCCAAAGCTTGCGCTGCCGCTAGGCCCGGTTTCCGTTTGAGCCAGGGGTGTCAAGCCGTTCTGCCAGGCATAGGCGTCCAGGATTTGTGCGAGCTCAGCATACTGCGCTTCCGTCAGACCGTTCACTTCTACCGGAGAATCCTGAAAATCCCCGGCAAGGGTGAATTCTCCCTGGGCGCTGACGGACGCCACATAGAAGAGCTCAAAAGGGACCCCCTCTACCGGTGCGCCGCCGTCCAGGAGCTCCACCGTCAGCGCACACGTACGCGCCTGATCAATGGACTCCGCCCCCGCAGCCCGGGGCAGCACATAGACGAAAAGAAGGAAACACACCACAAGAGCAGCAAAACACTTACGCTTCATTCCGATTTCTCCTTTTTTTGCCGCCTGTCAGCAGCAGGATCACCGGCACCAGCAGCACAGGGACCGCCACAGCCGGGGCAACGAGCAGAGGTTCTATTCGAACCGCGTCCGATACGACGCGGACAATTTTTGCCTGAGCGACGTTTTCGGTTCGCCGCCCGCAGACCAACAGCCGATGGGTATTGATGCCATAGGGCGTGCAGGTAATGAGCGTACACAGGTCCTCTCCCGGCCGGATCGTCAATGCATCGGTATCCGTAGGCTCTACTATCCGAATCTGGGTGACCTCATATGTCAGCATCTCATCCAGCACCCGGAGTACAAAGGTGTCTCCCACCGTCAGCTTGTCAAGATCCGTAAACAGCTTAGCGCTGGGCAATCCTCTATGGCCGGAGAGCACACAGTGGGTCCCCGCACCGCCCACTGGCAGACTGGTCCATTCCAGGTGCCCAACAGCAACTTGCAGCACGGAATCCGCCGTGCCATGATAAATGGGCAGGGATACATCAATGCGGGGGATTTCTATATAGCCCATAACCCCGGTGCCATCCAGATCCAAGAGGCTTTCATACTGGGTCTGCTGGTCCGGACTCAGAACATAGGAATTTTCTCTATTTACCAGAGACCGATTATAATCCCTTGCTGCGGAAAGAATGGCATCATACTGCCTTTCATCCAACCCCTGCACCTGCTGGGCGTAAGCCGTCACCGCTGCTGATGCGTGCATAGTATTCCAGTAGTTGCTGACCGTTGGATACAGCAGCAAGGACACGCCTGCAAGGAATAGAAGTATCAAAAGATAAGTTGACAGGTGCTTTTTCATATGCTTGCAGATTTCTCCTTACTGCCGCATCCCCGACGATGCGGCTTTTTTGCAGCGGCGGCACATACCGCCGCTGCATTTTTGTTTACGCCTGCTCTGCGCGCTTCTTGGTCACCAGAAGCACCGCCGCACCAACAGCCAGCACGCCGCCTAATGCATAGAAGTACGTTGTACCCACGCCGCCGGTGGAGGGCAGCTCCGCGCCGGACTGGTTGTTGATGTATGCCGTAGGCCGGCTGAAGGTCAAGGTGTCATCCTTCTCGCCAGGTGTGGCTGTAATTGTGATTTCCTGGTCGTCCGCCAGCTTGTTGTAACCGGGCAGCCCCGCCGTCTCACGCAGATAATAGGTATCCGCATCCAAGCCATCGATAACGATCTCGCCCTTTGCATCCGTGATCAATTCCGTCCCGGCAGGCCACGGTGCCCCCTGCGCAGGAACATCCACCCAGCCGATAAGCTTTCCGTTTGCAACCTGTGCAGCCTTGCTCTTTCCGGAATTCAGCAGAACGAACTTGACCCCTTCCAAAGGCTTTTCCCGATTGCCATTGGCATATTTCAGCACATCCATGCCCCAGGTATAGGTTTTCGTAATGCTGGGCGTGGTGTCGAATTGGCCGTCCTCGCCATAGGTCAGCCTGCTCTCGTTGGGGTTGCCTGCCCCGGCGATTACCGCGTTTTCATTGACCGTTGCGCTGTAGCCGATGACCAACTCCCCGTTTTCTCCCAGCATATTGCAGAAAGCCTGGGAGAAAACAATTTCAAAGGTGCAGCCATCCGTGACCTCGCGGCCGGTTCTTATGGTATAGGCACCGGCTGCCACAGCATCCCCATTCAAGGTAACGGAAATATCCGCGGCGCTGCCGTAATTCAGGGTCAGGCCAGCGGACATTTTATCGTGGAATACGTAGTCCTCTGCACCGGGCTGGGTAATAATGGTACTCCGGAAGTTGACAGTATCGCCAATATCCGCATCGTTAACCCGGCCGAAGGCCTGCGTAGCATCCTCCTGCACTTCCTTATAGTCCGTTGGCACACCGTTCTTTTCCTGCATCGTAACATCGGGCATGGTCGTATCCAGAGCACACAGGACACCCAGGCTGGAATCCACCAGATAATAGCCGAATTCAAGGCCCTTGAATTCTACCGTGGTCCCGTCAGCCGTCACCTGCCCCTGATTGTTGCTGAGTGTTGCCGCATAGACCTGGGCCTTTTGGGCAAATTCCGCAGCATCCGCATTTTCCTTCCACGTGACATAGCCCTGTGCGTCGATGTCTACATAGTTCCGACCGGGGGCCGCAGCCGTTGCGGGGTCTGCGAAAAAGGCTTCCCACGCCGGGTTCACCGTATAAGTAATGGCCTCAAAGGTATCGTCATGGGACAGGTCAAAGATGCGATAAACCGTGTAGGTCTGGCCCACGACGGCATTGTTGATGGTGATGCTCCCGGTGGTAACTGTACTGTCAGCGAAGGCCGTAACGGCCATGCCCAGAACCAGGGCCAGAGTCAAGAGCAGAGAAAGAATTTTTGAGACTTTTTTCATAACATCCGCTTCCTTACCTTTCAAAGTTTCCTGTGCGCATTCGATTTCTCCCTTTCAGAACTGCTTTCCATCCCTCCTTTTTTGCGGGCATATGATAAGCGCCGCCGCGAGAAGCATAGTACCGGTGACGGCAAACGCCGCCTCTCCCCCGCCGCCGGTGTCCGGCAGCACATAGCCTGCGGTGTTCACCGCCGTTATGGTGACGTCTTCCAGGATCCGGAACGTAAAGCTGTCATCCGGGCCGCTTTCCAGGATCGTTTCCCCGTTTCGGAAAGTCAGGGCAAAGCCATTGTGCTCCGCCTCTCGGATGGTCACGTTTACACCATAGGGAATGGAAACGGCGCTCTTTTCGCCATTTGCCAGGGAGAGCGTATGTGTGACGGGCTGCCCGTCTTCACCGGGATAGCTCAGGAGAAAATCGAACTTTCCGGTGGTATTGGCATTCAACACCTTCTTTTCCAGGGTCAGCACCCGGGGTGCATATTCATTTTTCACCGTGATAACGCTGCCTGTGCAGGATACCAAGCTGTTTTCAGAAAGGGAGATTTCGCCATTAAGGCCAATTGTCAGGCGGATGTCTTCCGTCATGGCGATACATCCCGCCGGAGGCGCAGTCTCCCGCAGCGTATAGCTGCCAGGCTGCAGGCCGCTGATCCTGAGAATTCCCGAAGCATTCACCTGGAACCGAGCGACACTGCCCGTCTCCTCATCCGTTTCCGGAACTCTATAGCTGCCATTGCCTGCATCCAGTGCCAAAACCGGACTTCCGCCGCTGTCCGTCAGAGTGAATTCCGCCCCGGTCAGCGCCGTTCCGTCCGGGTCCTGCTTTTGAAGGGAGAAGGCAAAGGTATTGCGGGTGTTGGTGAATTCCACCGTATTGCTTCCATTCTGTGCAACGGTCCCTTCCGCTTCTGCCCCGGGCAGAAGCATACCATTGACCGTATTCGTGACGGAGTAGCCCTCCGTCGTGATTTCGGTGATCTGATAGCGCAGACCATAGGGCAAATGGCGGATAACGAGGTATTCGCCGTCCCGCAGAGAAAAATCGCTGCCGTCACAGATGATCAGGTCCGTTTCCAGAGGCTTGCCGTCGGCGGAATAGCGGTTATAGGCGTAGTCGTCCTGTACCCCTTCGCCCCGAGCATCCAGGAAGCGAATGTGAAAAGCAAACTCCGTCGATGCATCATGCCGCCCCTGCACATTCTTCTGCACACGCAGCTGGGTGGTCTTCTGCTCGATGTTCACACCGGTCACAGAGGGCAGTGTGAAATTCATATAGCAGGTAGAGCCGGAAGCGCCCCGCTCGGTATAGAAGAAGGTCAGCGTATGTGTCCCCGGCTGGCCGGGCGTCAGATAATCCCACAGATTCACATATTCCCCCACCGCAGAGTGGACGCCGCCGATGTCGCAGACAAGGCGGTTATCCAGAAACACCCACATGTCATCGTCTCCGAAGAAGCAGTATTCCAGAGGGCCTATATAATCCTCTGTCAGTGTGAAGGATACAGCATATTGCAGGCCAAAGAAGCAGTTGTGTGCCCGTCCGTCATCACTGACGGGGAATGTGCTTCTGTTCTCCTGCCAGGTCCCCGGGGCGTTGGTAAAGCCTTGATAGGGAATGCCCTGCCCGGCCGCGCCAAAGCTGGGGTCCGTTTTGTTGATGGCCCCATCCAGCGGCCAAAAGTCATTGGTCAGAATATTTCCGTGAATGGTTCCCGATGTGGGCGAGGGATTGAAAAAGTCCTGCAATCCATCCACATATCCCACACCATTGACGCTGGCCGAATCCAGCGTGTAGGTATCCCCAATTCTTTGGAACGTCAGGCTGCTGCCGGAATAGATGTGCTTGCCCAGCGCATCGCCCTCATTGAAGAGCCGAGGTGCCGCAATCCACGGATTGTAGACAATCTGGCCCCCGGACAGTGATTCTGCCAAGCCGAAGGCGCAGCCGGAATTCTGTCCGCTGAACTGGTTTAAATAGATGCCGTCATAGATGTACGCTCCCATACCGGTGCCGCAGTTGGCATTGCCCACAGCCAGCACATCCCGATAGGACCGCCAGGTCCGCTGGCCGTTGCGGCTGGCAGCGTAGTTGCTCTCGCTGTTGATTCCGGTCGTGCCGGTGCGCCAGAGGCCGGCGGAATTTTGTCCGCTGGAAATATCATAGTCATAAAAGGTACTGGGGGTTGTAAAGGCCGCCTCCCGGCAGTTATACACCAGCCTCAGGCAGGTCTCATCCGTAATCAGGATGACGTTTTCCCCTGCCCGTTCCGGGCGGCTGGTGAAATGGATACGGCTTGGGTCCAAATAGATGTCCCAATCGGCTTCCGCGGTGCTGTCGGCGGACTTTCCCTGTTTCAGCACCCACACCTGATCCAGCACATAGCTTTCGCTGTCGATGAGCTTATCAACATAGGCCGTGTTTGGGGCGTTGACATAGGTAAAGCGATTGTCGCTGTACATCTGGGTCAGGGTAGTGGTGGTCGCCACGCGATAAATAGCCGTTGCATCGCCTGCATTTTTCCCGGTTTGGGCACCTGTGGCGTTCAGATAGAGCTCCCTCGTCCTGTTCGCGCCGTCATTAGACGGAAGTACACCGCCGCTTGTATCGTAAATCGTCCAGGTTTTGGCGCCGTCGTCAGAAAATCGGGGAATATTGGCGTAATACTGCACCGTATAGCTGGGGTTCGGATAGGTCCCCGCCTGCACGGCCACGATTCCCTGGTCTACTTCCAGCATCAGGCTGGGAATCTGATTCTCCCCCGGCAGGAGCAGCGCCGTCTCCGATGCCCCATCCGGCGCGGAGAGCACCACCCCCAGTTCCGTCTCCGGCGCTGCCTGGGCACGCAGCAGCGCCGTTTCCTGGGTCAGCGGCTCCAGGGCAGAAGCCGACACCGTGACCTCCGCGGTGATATGGTACTGCTCCAGATCCTGCGGCGCATCCCCGCGCAGCAGGCAGAGATTTCGAAGAAGCAGCAGGTCCCCATTGTCAGTCTCTTGCTCTTCTCCCTCCCGCACAGCAGAAAACAGGGCATACGCTTTCGCGTCCGGCACCTGCACCTCCAGCTGCAGTGCATCCACTGCCGGGCCCTCCACCACAATGTGCATGGTAAGGTCCTCATCTGCATAGTCAAATTCCCTTACCCCTGTTTGACAGCTCTCCGTGTGGGAATGGGCTTCAAAGCCGCATTGCAATGCCCCGCCGCCATCATAGCAGCTGGGCTCATGCACATGGGCAAGCCGTCCACATGTGTTTTTTCCCAGCTCCGGATTGGCAGGAATCTTCCCAAAGCCCACAATGGCAGCGTCCCCCAAAGCATATTGCCCTGCGGATACGGTTCCCTCCCAGTCCCCCTCTATGGTATTTACGCAGCCATCGGCAATCCCCGCAAGGATTCCCACCCGGTCTGCAGTGGAATCTCCGTCCCCGTCCAGAAAAACCAGATCTCCGGGACCGGCAGACACGCCATCAGCAGCTCCCAGCATCGCCAGCCAATTGGCGCAGCTCCCATCGCTGGGAACGGCGGCTGCCGGGATATTGGCATAGCGCAGGCAAAAGGCCGCGAAAGCAACATTCCAGTCCCCATAGGGATTGCCAGACCACGCACCGTAGCGGGTATAGCCCTTCACACTTCCTGCATCATCCACAATATAATTGCGGCTGCTTTCTGCATAGCCCAGCTGGCTGCGGGCCACTGCCAGCAGGTCGGAAGCCCAATTCCCTGTCAGCTCCGGCAGGGATTGCCGCCAGAGCTCCGGCGTTTCCAGGTCCGCCAGAGAGTCCGCATAGCAGGAAAGACTATGGGTATGCTCCTCCATTTCGCAGACCAGAACCGTCTCGTAGCACTGCCCCGTATGGACATGGGGCTCCTCCTCCAAAATCCCGCTGGCCTCTTCCATGTCGCAGATCAGCACTTCCTCCTGGGTATAGCAGTCTTCAGAATGCACGTGGTTTTCCTCCACTGTGCAGCTCAGCTCCGGCTCCCCAAAGCACTGCTCCGTATGGGTATGCTCTTCCCCCTCCTCCAG
>OIYY01000707.1_pt1 | contig 21921 bp, 15 predicted proteins | sample 1588341 | NCBI WGS metagenome assembly OIYY01 (sample SAMN03283287) | human gut metagenome | biome: human-associated habitat; material: feces | host: Homo sapiens | place: Peru | collected 2012 | reverse complement strand
CTACGAAAGTCTTATCATTTTAGACTATTTAAAATAAAAAAATCACCGTAGGGGCAAATATCATTCGCCCGCTAAATTATAATTTATATTCCGTAACTTGATGTTATCGGGTCTTTGAAAAGAGGGATAAGCGGCGCAGCGAATGTAAAGAGAATAAAAATTGCAGACATTGCGCCAAACAAAATTATCGCAATAACAGTTGCTGTTTTGTTTTGAAGCTTATCGCTTTTTATAATTACATAATCAACCAAAAACGCTATAAACACTCCGACAAAAAACGACAAAATATTGAGCCAATCTATGTTTTTACCTATCATTCCGGTATAGGTATAAAAAAATGAAAGTGTTGCGCTCATACCTGCAATAACGCCGACAAATTTTGGGAAAAGAATATTGCCCCTTTTCATAATAATTGCCTGAACAATGCTCCATATTAAGAAAGGGAAAAATATCAGTTTCAGATGTTCCCATACGCTCTCATTAATCGGTGTAAACAAGCCGACAGCCGTGCTCTCACCGCTCCATTCATAAAAGAAATGCGAAAGTGTGCCGAGTATACTTACAAAAACGAAACCGATTATATCAAGTTTGAATAATTTTTTTGTCATATTATCACCGCTTATATTATATGTAATAAAATACTTTATTATAATATTTAAAATTCACTTGACATTTATTAAAAGTTATGATAAAGTATAACACGCACGAGATGTGCAAAACTTAATCTTGACAGGTTTAACCCGTCAGCTTGCAGAAGTACTCAAGTTGGTGACGAGGCGCCCCTGCTAAGGGCGTAGGTCGGGTAACCGGCGCGAGAGTTCGAGTCTCTCCTTCTGCGCCAAAAAAGAACATCCTTTTGGATGTTCTTTTTTTTGATGTAAAGAACAGAGACTCGAAATTTGCAATTCGCCAAGACAGAAAAGGAGAGGCTTCATTACGAAGCCTCTCCCCTTTTTTATTTTGTTTTAATTGTTTTTGCTTTTGACCAAGCGGAATACACTTTTTTGTTATTTACCTTTTTAAAGGTGCGTACACGAACATAGTATTTCTTCTTAGCCTTGAGGTTTTTAACGGTTTTCTTGGTTGTTTTTTGTTTATTAACCGTTACGGTTTTCTTATTCTTTTTAAACTTCTTATCCGTAGCAACCTGAACTTGATAACCCTTTACTGCACTGACTTTTTTATAATAAACAGTGAGTGATTTTTTGCCTGCTTTAAGCTTTTTAACTGAAGTCTTTTTAGGCTTAGTCACCTTTTTAGCCGCTTTTGCGGTTGTCTTGGCTTTTGTTGTGTTTGCTTTGGTTTGAGAAGTTTGGTTTGCGCTCGGTTTAGTTGTTTGCAAAGCGGTTGATGCAGTCGGTGCATTAGTTGAACTTTGAGCAGGTGTTGTTGTGCTCGAAGATGTTGAAGTTGCGCTTGACTGTGCCGAAGAAGCTGTCGTAGGCTGAGTTGTTGCAGGAAGCGAAGGAGGTGACGGCTCGGTAGTTGACGGTTCAGTCGTACTCGGCTCGGTAGTTGACGGTTGAGTCGTACTCGGTTCGGTTGACGGTGTTGTGGTTGTTGTGTCGTTCAAATCATCGTCACCGCCGTCTACACTGCCGATGCCTGTCGGGGCGGTTGTAGTTTCTTTAACATAAACCACCAAAGTCTTTTCAATTACGCCGAACTCGTAATAAATCGTCAACGGCATTTCATAATAGCCGGACTTTTTAGGACTGTAAATCGGCTTGCCCTCAACATAATCGGGTTCAACATATTTTGAACCGTCGATTGACATTTTAATATCCAAATCGCTTGGGCGAATTGTTGAGTTTGCATAAAAGTCACGAGCAGGCTTAATCTGCAAGTCTGTGATTTTTGAAATATCCCAAAGAGGATAAAGCGTTGTGTTTGACTTAATAATATCGGTTTTGCCTACGAGCAAAGAATTGTCCCAATAATCATAAGTCCAGCCGACAAACGGCACATCCGCAGGTTTGCTGACATTTTTCATCTCCACATTATAAGGAAGATAATCGCTGTACTTTGAGCCTTTTACAGCAGTGATTGACCTTTGTGACTCTGACAAATTTGTATAATGGCAGTCGTTCATTTCGTCATTAAGATATATATCTACATACTCTATTATGCTTTCATAATGAGCGTAGAAAGTAACTTTATCTTTTCTTTCGGGTGCGACATAATTGCTGTCAATTTGAGCACCCGAATTCTTATCCGTAAACCAGCCGACAAAGTTGTAGCCGCTTTTTTTTGCAGTCGGGAGTTCGCCGATAGATTCACCCGACGGAATATATTTATAAGTCGGCTTTGTTGTGGTTGAATTGTTGTTATAATCAAACTCAATCTCTACAATATTTTTGCTCCAAATACCGTAGAGGTTTAATTCGTTTTCAATCTCGTTAGTGTCGAACAAATCACCAATAAAACCGTCAGGCATTGTTGAGTCAGGACTGAAGCCCCAACCAACGAAATATTCGTCTATATACTGCTCGTCAATACCGCTCGGCGAAGGGAGAGCATATGTATCATCGTCGTAGCTTGCAGTAGTAACATTAACTGTGCCGGCGTTTTCACCGAACGAATAAATATTAACGGTAAAGTCACCGGTCTTTTTAATTACAGGATACAAATTGATTTCTTCACCGTCAACGCTTGACAGGTTGATATATGAATAGCCTTCCTTAATGTCGGGCAAACTTGCGTCTGCACTATATGCCCAGCCTGCGTTTCTTTTACCCTCAGGCAAATGAGCATATGAATCGTAATGAACAGCAGTACCCTTTTTGCCGTATGTTTCTGTACGAGAGGTCAAAATTTCTCCGTTCATATCGTAGAAATTAACTTTATAATTAATTGCTTTAAAAACAGGGAAAAGGGAAATAGTTGTTTTTGTTGTTGCAACATTAATGCTTGCACCGTCGGTATACTTAACATCAAGGTCGGCAGCCGATTCTTTCCAACCTACAAACTTGTAACCCTTTTTATAAAGTTTGAGCTCGGTTGTTGTTTTAAGAGTTGCAGTAGAATTATTACCTATTTGCTGAGTTGAGATAAGCATATTATCTTCATTGTAATAATTGATAGTTACAATGCTTGTGCCGGTAACATATAAAGGATAAAGCGTAATAGTTTGAGCCGAACTTCTTTCGTTAAACATAACGGCTTCGTCCTTATATTCAACATCGGTCTTGTTTTTAGCAGTTGCCCAGCCGATAAAAGTGCTGCCCGGTTTTGCATTGAGCACGCCGAGTGAAGCGGCTGATTTGAGCTTGCCCTCTACATCGTAAGTAAAACTTTGAGTAGTAGGAAGCATTTGACCCTTATTATTAAAGAAACGAACTTTATAAACAATAGGAGTCCATTCGGCTTTGAGCGTAACTGATTTTGTTACAACATCTGTACTGCTTACCGAGTTTCCGTCCTCGTCAAACCAACCGTTGAAAGTATAGCCTGTTTTGTTTGGAATCGGTAAATTGCCGTATTGCTCATCTTTAGCATAATATTTTGACTCGGAATTAAGTGTACCGCCGTTTGCGTCAAAATTAACGCTTACGGTTTTTACATCATTCAAGCTGTAAGTAAATGTTGCGGGAACTGATGATGTTTCAATATAAGCTACATAAGTGCCTATGCCGAAAAACTCTAAAACAGTGAGTGCGCCGCCGTTCAAATTGTTGCCTGTAAATTGCGAGCCGTTTTTGCTTGTAATTTTAACGCTTGCCTTTGCACCGCTGAGCTTAAACTGATAGTAACCCGGCTTTGTAACAATAAAGCCCACCTGATACTTATTAGCGTTTGCAAGCAAAGAAGTTGAAAGAGTTACGGTTTTTTCAGTATTGAGCGCAGTAACAACATACGGCGTCCAATTAGCTGTAAGTGTTACGGTTTGACCGTCTGTAGTTGAAAGGTTTTTAACGGTTTCGCCGTCGGAATATTTCATTATACTGCTGTTTTCTTCGCTCCAACCGAGGAAGAGCTTTTCTTCATATTCCTTGAGCATAACATCATTTGCAAGCGGCAAAGTAAATTCTTCGTTATACTTAACTGTTACCGTGTTAATGTTGTAGTAGCCGCTTCCGGAAGTTCCTTTAAGTACAAGCTTATACTCAATCGGGCGGTACTTTGCAGTAATGGTTGAATCTTCCTTTAAATTATAAACGGTTTCGCTTGTTACTTCGTTATCGTTTGAATCAAACCAACCGACAAGTTTATATCCCGTAATTTTAGGAGTAGGAAGGCTGCCGTATTTTTCACCGTATTTAAGCTTTTTAACTAACTGGCTTTCGGCTACACCGCTGCCGCCTGCCGAATCAAGAGTTACTGTATATTCAGGAGCGGAATAATGCGCATAAAGAGTATGGTCGTAAGAATAAACTACCTTTGAACCGTTAATATAATTTCCGTTTTCGTCACGCCATTCCACAAACTTAACATTATTGTCGTTTGGCGCCGGAACAGGAGCAGGGAGTGCACCGTAAGTATCGCCGATATTATATTCCTGCGATTCCTTGAAGCAAGTACCGTTTTGAGGGTCAAATGTAACAGTAATTTTGCCCTCGGTAACATTGCAGTTAATGCCGTGCTCCTTTGCAAATGTTTCAATATAACTTCCGCTTGTTGTTATAATAGTAAAATGATATTTATCTGCAATACCGTCAAAAGTATCGTCAGCTACTTGTGAAATTGTAGACGGAATATACACTCTTATAAGCTTAGGGCAATCGGCAAAAACAGTAGAACCGATTGAAGCGGTACATCCGTTTTCAAAAACTACATCTGTAAGACTCCTACTGTCTGACAAAACGCTTTCGCCGATAACTTTTGTCGTTTTAGGAAAAGCGAAAGATGTAAGTTTGTCACACCAATAAAAGGCAAGTTGCTCGATTGTTACAGTGTTTTCAAGCGAAACATCCAAAAGCTCGTTACAGCCGTAAAACGCACTGTCGCCTATAAATTCAGCCTTTGTTGTAAGCTTTGTAATATCGGTTTGTGCAAACGCACATTCGCCGATTTCCTTAACATTAAGCGTATCAATTTCGCCGTCAACATAAGCTTCGTCAAACGCCATTTTGCCGATTGATTCAAGCTTTTCGTCAAAAGTAACCGAATAAAAATAGCCTTCGCTAAACGCATAGTCGCTTATTTTCGTGGCATTTTTTACAATAAGGTCAACGCAGTCGTCTGTAAAGATTTCATTAATCAACTTGCTGTAATCTTCCTTTGACATAAAATCTTTCAGTTTGCCGGTTTCGCCGCCGTGGGCGTCAACTTCAAGAACCAAATTATCTTCGTCTAAAATATAAGTGGTTTTAATTTTCTGACTTTCAGCGGTACTTGTTTTGCCTGTATTTTCCGCAAGTGCCGAGAAGTCCATACCAAAGCACATACTTACTGCCATTATTAATGATAAAAATATGCTTATGGCTTTTTTCATAAAAATTCCCCCTTTTTTAATTTTTTCGCAATTTTTGAGCGGTGCAATCAAAAATCACAAATTTATTTCAACGCCATTCTACCATATCAAATAATTCAGTATATAAAAAGCGCAAAAATGTATTGCTTTTATTGTAAAAATGTACACGAAAAGTGCATAAATAAAAGCATTTTGAAATTTTGAAAAAGTAAGTTACACATCTATATTATAATTCCGTTACGGAATTTTGTCAAGCCACGCAGGCAATATAATTTGAGTATAGAATTTAACAAAACGGTGATATATATGAAAACAAGAAAGCGTGACTACGGCAACTGCAATATGGTAGGCAAAAATATTGAACGGCTGAGGAAAGAAAAAGGAATAAAACAAAAAGATTTCATCTCAAAGCTTCAGGTTTACGGTCTTGATATCAACCCGACAAGCTATTCAAAACTTGAAGGGCAAATAAGGCTTGCAAGCGATAAAGAGGTCTACTACTGCGCAAAGATATTAAAGGTTAAAATGGAAGATTTGTTTGAGGAATAAAGTTTATCTTTTTAGAGCACACAATAAGTTTTCGGGCGAATGATATTCGCCCCTACGAAAATCTATATTCGGAGACCCCGGAAAGCGTAAGCTTTTTGGGGAGAGGAGAAGGGAATGAAGTGTTTATTATAAATTTTCAAAGATTAATTGCTTATAAGAAAATTTATTCAAACACGAAATTTCTTTAGACGATGTAGGGGTCGGCGTCCCCGACGACCCGCTAAGATAAACTATAATTTATCAAAACAAAAAGGAGAGCAATTTGCTCTCCTTTTTTAATACCCAATATTTAATTTTAAAACTCAGCCCTCGTATTCGTCCTCATTTTCCCAGTTATGCCAAATGTTTTGAACATCGTCGTTTTCTTCAAACATATCAATCATTCTTGCCATATTCTTCATATCGTCCTCAGACTCAAGCCTTGTATATGTTTGAGGAATGTAAGCAGGTTCACTTGAAATGATGTGATAACCCTTGCCCTCAAGTTCGTCACGAATAGCGCCAACATCGTTAGGCTCTGTTCTAATCTCAAAAATGTCTTCTTCATCTGTAAGGAAGTCAGAAGCGCCTGCTTCAAGTGCGTCCTCCATAAGCTGGTCCTCGTCAACATCTTCCTTTTCAATAACGATAACGCCCTGCCTGTCAAACATAAATGTAACAGAACCCGGTGTGCCCATATTGCCGCCTGCCTTGTCAAAGTAATGCCTTACTTCAGAAGCAGTTCTGTTTCTGTTATCTGTAAGTGCTTCAACAACTACTGCAATACCGCTCGGACCGTAACCCTCATATACGATTTCTTCAAAGTTTGTGCTGTCGCTTTCGCCGGCAGCCTTCTTTAACATTCTGTCAATATTGTCGTTTGGAACATTGTTTTGCTTAGCTTTTGCAATAACATCACGAAGCTTAGCGTTATTGTTAGGGTCAGGACCACCGTTTTTAACTGCTACGGCAAGTTCTCTGCCTATTTTTGTAAATACTTTTGCTCTTGCTGCGTCATTTGCACCCTTTTTTCTTTTAATGGTGCTCCATTTGTTATGACCGCTCATATTTTCACTCCTAACATTAATTATAATTTTATATATTTAACTTTGCTATTTTAACATATTATTTGCTATATATCAAGTGCGTATTTTTAAAATTAGTTATTGTATATTTACTCGCTGTATGATATTATAGATATGTATAATTATATAAAATCACAAAAAAATTGGAGGACCTAATATGTATTCAGATTATTACGATTCAATAGGCAAGGTTGCCGAAACAGATAAGGAAGTTGCAGATGCAATGGCTCTTGAACTCAAGCGCCAGCGTGACAATATTGAACTTATTGCTTCTGAAAACCTTGTTTCACCACAAGTAATGGCAGCTATGGGCAGTGTGCTTACAAATAAGTATGCCGAGGGTTTGCCTGCAAAGCGTTACTACGGCGGTTGCCAATATGTTGATATTGTTGAAAACATTGCTATTAAAAGAGCTTGTGAACTTTTCAAATGCAACTATGCAAATGTTCAGCCTCATTCAGGTGCTCAGGCTAACACTGCTGTTTATCTTGCACTTCTTAAACCGGGCGATACCGTTATGGGTATGAGCCTTGATAACGGCGGTCACCTTACTCACGGTTCACCTGCAAATATCAGCGGTAAGTATTTCAATTTCGTTGCTTATGGTGTTGACGAAAACGGTTTTATCGATTATAAGGAATTTGCAAAGCAGGTTAATAAAGTTAAGCCTAAGCTTGTTGTAGCAGGTGCTTCTGCTTATCCAAGGGAAATTGATTTTAAAACTATGGCTGACATTGCTCACGCTAACGGCGCTATGTTTATGGTTGATATGGCTCATATTGCAGGTCTTGTTGCCGCAGGTCTTCATCAATCTCCTATTCCTTATGCAGATGTTGTAACCACCACTACTCATAAAACTCTCCGTGGTCCTCGTGGCGGTCTTATCCTTTGCAATAACGAATATCTTATCAAAAAGCTTAATTCTGCTGTATTCCCGGGTACTCAGGGCGGACCTCTTATGCATGTTATCGCAGGTAAGGCTGTTTGCTTCGGTGAAGCTCTTAAACCTGAATTTAACGAATATCAAAAGAGAGTTATTGAAAATGCAAAAGCTCTTGCCGACGGTCTTATGAACAGAGGTATGAAGCTTGTTTCGGGCGGTACAGACAACCATCTTTGCCTCCTTGACCTTCGTGGTACAGGCGTGACAGGTAAGGAACTTGAAAACAGACTTGACGAAGTTCATATTACTCTTAATAAGAATACCGTTCCTAACGAACCGCTTTCACCGTTCGTTACCTCAGGTGTTCGTATCGGTACTCCTGCCGCTACCACAAGGGGTCTTAATACCGACGATATGGACAAGATTGCAGAATATATTACCCTTGCTGTTACCGACTTTGATAATCAAAAAGATTATATCACAAACGGCGTAGCAGAAATTTGTGCAAAGTATCCGCTTTACGAGTGATAATATGAAAGTATTACTTATAAGTATATTAAAATTCGGACTTGGGATTTTATATGCACCTATTAAGTTGTTTAAAACTAAAAACAGGATAGTTTACCTTTCGAGGCAAAGTAATGATAAAAGCCTTGATATGAGGCTTCTTGAAGAAGCTGTAAAAAAGGAATGTCCGAATACCGAGCAAGTGTTCAGGCTCAGGATGATTCCCGACGGCTTTTTCGGTAAAATATCGTACTGTTTTTCAGTTATAGGCGATATGTATTATCTCGCTACTTCAAAAGTTGCGATTCTTGATACTTATTCAATTACCGTTTCGTGCCTTAGGCATAAAAAGAGCCTTAAAGTTATTCAAATGTGGCACGCTCTGGGTGCGCTTAAAAAGTTCGGTCTTCAAAGCGTAGGCACCAAAGAGGGCAGGGATGAAAAAGTAAGCCGTGCTATGTGTATGCATAAAAATTACGACTATGTTCTTGCTCCGAGTAAAAAGACGGCTAAGTTTTATATGGAGGCTTTCGGTTGCGACAGCAGTAAAATTAAGATTTGCTCGCTTCCGAGGGTTGACGATATTTTGACCGATAATAATGCGTCATCAAGGTTTTTCAGTGAAAATCCCGGTTTGAGCCACGATAAAATCGTGCTTTATCTTCCTACTTTTCGTGACAGGGAAGCGTATGTGGCTGAAATGCTTAAAGTTGAGTTTAGAGGTCTTGAGGGCTACCACCTTATTATAAGCGCTCATCCTCTTTTTTCTAAAATTAAAGTTGAAGATGAATTTTCATATTCCGGAAGGTTTTCTACTTACGACTTAATGAAAGTTGCCGATGTTATCATTACCGACTATTCGGCTTGCGCATTTGAAGCAAGTGTGCTTATGAAACCGCTTTACTTCTTCGTTCCCGATTATGACGAATACTCCAAGGAGCGTGGAATTAATGTCGAACTTAAAGAGGAAATGCCAACTGCTACTTTTGAAGATGCCGAACAACTTGTAAACTCAATCAAATCAAATAATTATGATTTTGACTCGCTTTATAAATTTAAGTCCGATTATGTTGAAAATACAAAAGCAAACAATGCTGAGATACTTGCAAAATTTATTTCAATGCTTGTTTAATTTATTATAAAGAAGGCTAAATTAATGGAATACACATTTTCTAATAAAATTTCTTCTCTCCAGCCAAGCGCTATAAGAGAAATACTTAAAGCGACAGCAGACCCGAAAATTATTCCTCTTGCAGCAGGTAACCCTGCACCTGACGCTTTCCCGGTTGAAGAAGTTAGGGCTATTGCGTCGGAAATTCTTGATACCCGTCCTATAGATGCACTTCAGTACGGCGTGTCCGAGGGTTATCAACCGCTTCGTGATACTATCAAATCTTGGATGAAAAAGCACGAAAATATCGGCAAAGACTTTGACGATATCCTTATTGTTTCCGGTGCTACTCAGGTTATGGACCTTGCAACAAAAGTTCTTTGCAACGAGGGAGATACCGTTATTTGTGAAGAACCGTCGTTCATCGGTTCACTCAACTGTTTCCGCTCATATGGCTGTAAACTTAAAGGTGTTCCCGTTGAAGCTGACGGTATGGATGTTAACGCACTTGAAGAAGTGCTTAAAACTACACCTAACGCTAAGTTTATCTATACTATTCCTAATTTCCAAAACCCATCGGGCGCAACTATGTCCCTTGAAAAGAGAAAGAAACTCTACGCACTTGCCAAGCAGTACGGCATTATGATTCTTGAGGATAACCCATATGGTGATTTAAGAGTTCACGGTGAAGCTTTACCTACAATTAAATCTATGGACGAAGACGGTATTGTTATTTATGCAGGTTCGTTTTCAAAGATTCTTTCGCCGGGTCTTCGTGTTGCATATTGTATTGCTCCTAAAGCTGTTACCGCTAAAATGACAGTAGGTAAACAGGCATCGGATGTTCATACCGCTTGCCTTAACCAAATGATTGTTGACGAATGGTTTAAGCAGTATGATGTTGACGCTCATATTAAGCATATTCAGGATATCTATCGCAATAAACTTAATCTTATGTGCGACTGCATTGACGAGCATCTCGGTGATTTCGTTGAATATGTTAAGCCGGAGGGCGGACTTTTCGTTTGGTGCAAACTTCCTGACTATGTAGATATGCTTGAGTTTGTTAAAAAAGCAGTAGAAAAGAATGTAGCCGTTGTTCCGGGTAACGCTTTTCTTATGGATGATACTCAAGCGTCGCACTATATTCGTCTTAACTTCTCAACTCCTACCGACGACGGTATAATCAATGGTATTAAGGCGCTCGGAGAAGTTGCAAAATCATATAGATAATCGGAGAAATAATTATGTCAGAAGAAATTAAAAAAGAACGCAAAAAAAGAAGCCTTTCTCTTATTCAGCCTACAAGTGTTCCTACTTTGGGCAACTATCTCGGTGCTATGCGTGGCTGGAAAGACTTTCAGGATGATTTTGATACTGTTTTTGGAATTGCCGATTTACATTCAATTACAGTAAGGCAGGACCCTAAAAAGCTTAGAGAGCAAACTACTCAGCTTTATGCTTTGCTTATGGCAACAGGTCTTGACCCTGATAAGAGTATACTTTTCATTCAGTCGCATGTGCCGCAACATTCTCAGCTTGCTTGGATACTTAATTGCTATACTCAGTTTGGCGAGCTCAGCCGTATGACACAGTTTAAGGATAAATCTCAGCAACACGCAGATAATGTTAACGCAGGTCTTTTCACTTATCCGTCGCTTATGGCTGCCGATATTCTTCTTTATCAGGCTGATGTTGTTCCTGTAGGCGTTGACCAAAAGCAGCACCTTGAAATTACAAGGGATATTGCTGAGCGTTTCAACGGAATCTACGGTAATGTTTTTACCGTTCCTGAGCCTTATATTACAAAGACTGCGGCTAAGGTTATGAGTCTTGCAGACCCAACAAGGAAAATGAGTAAGTCTGACCCTAACCCAAAGGGCACTGTTTACCTAACAGATGACCCAAGCGTAATTATGAAGAAATTTAAGAGCGCTGTCACCGACAGTGAAATGAGTGTTCGCTATGCAGACGGCAAGGACGGTATCAATAACTTGATGTCAATTTACTCTGCAGTTACAGGTAAAGATTTTGATGCTATTGAAGCTGAATTTGCAGGAAAAGGCTACGGCGACTTTAAGTCTGCTGTAGGTGAAGCCGTTGTTGCGGAACTCGAACCTGTTCAAAAGCGTTATAACGAACTTATTAAGGATAAAGCATTCCTTCAGGAAAAATGGACGCAAGGTGCGCAAACTGCTCAAAAAGTATCTCAGCGTACACTTGATAAGGTTATGAAAAAAGTTGGCTTTGTGTTAAAATAATTATTAAAAAGGCTTGATTTTTCAAGCCTTTTTTGTTATAATGTTCCAGCATTCGTAGAAATACAAACGAATACGCACACATTCGAGTTAAGCCTTAGGTGATTTTTATGGGCTTTTGCCATACTCGGTGTGGAGGAATTAACCTTAAAGGAGGAAATAATAATGGCAAATGTAGTTTCAATGAAACAACTTTTAGAAGCAGGTGTTCACTTCGGACACCAAACAAGAAGATGGAACCCTAAAATGGCTGAATACATCTTCACAGAGCGTAACGGCATCTATATCATCGACCTTCAGAAGACTGTTAAGAAGCTTGATGAAGCTTATATGTATGTTCGTGACCTCGCAGCAGACGGTGGTTCAATCATCTTCGTTGGTACAAAGAAGCAGGCTCAGGAATCAGTTAAGGAAGAAGCAGAGCGTTGCGCAATGCCATATGTAAATGCAAGATGGCTCGGCGGTATGCTTACTAACTTCAAGACTATCCGTGGCAGAGTTGCTCGTCTTGCTCAGCTTAAAGCTATGAGAGAAGACGGCACATTCGACCTTCTCCCAAAGAAGGAAGTTGTCGGTCTTGAACTTGAAATCGAAAAGCTTGAAAAGTACCTTGGCGGTATCACAGAAATGAAGAAGATTCCTGATGCAATGTTCATCGTTGACCCTCGCAAGGAAAGAATCGCTGTATCAGAAGCTATTAAGCTTGGTCTTCCAATCGTAGCTATCGTTGATACAAACTGTGACCCGGATGAAATCGACTATGTTATTCCTGGTAACGATGATGCTATTCGTGCAGTTAAGCTTATTGCAGGTGCAATCGCTGACGCTGTAATCGAAGGCAGAGACGGTAACGACACAGCAGAAGAAACTGCTGAAGAAGCAACTGAAGAAGCTGCTGAATAATTTAATATAAACATTTACTATTTTTAGGAGGATAATATAATGGCATTTACAGCACAAGATGTTAAGGCTCTTCGTGAGAAGACCGGCGTTGGTATGATGGAATGTAAAAAAGCTCTTGTTGAAGCTGACGGTGATATGGACAAGGCTGTTGACTTTCTTCGTGAAAGAGGTCTTGCAGCTGCAGCTAAGAAAGCAACAAGAATTGCTGCCGAAGGCGTAGTTCTTCCTTACTATGATGCCGAAGCTAAGAAGGGCGTTGTAGTAGAAGTTAACTCTGAAACAGACTTCGTTGCTAAGAACGAAAAGTTTATGAACTTTGTAGAGGGCGTTGCTAAGACTATTCTTGCAACAGACCCTGCCGATGTTGAAGTTCTCAAGGATGAAAAGTTTGACGGTACAGACAGAACTGTTACCGAAACTCTTAATGACCTTGTTCTTTCAATCGGTGAAAATATGAAAGTTCGTCGTTTTGAAAGAATGGACGGCGTTGTTTCAACTTATATTCACGGCGGCGGCTCTGTAGGTGTTATGGTTGGCTTTGATGTAGCTGATGAATCTAAGGCTTCTGCTCCTGAATTTGATGCTATGGGCAAGAATGTAGCTATGCAAATCGCAGCTATGAGCCCTGCATATCTCGACGAAGCTTCAGTTCCTGAAGAAGTAGTTGAGCACGAAAAGACTATCCTTGCAGCTCAGATGAAAGAAGACCCTAAGATGGCTTCTAAGCCTGAAGCAGTTCTTGCTAAGATTGCCGCTGGTAAGATGGGCAAGTACTACAAGGAAAACTGCCTTGTTGACCAGGAATTCGTTCGTTCAGACCTTTTCCAGGGTGATGTTAAGGGCTATGTTGCTTCAGTTGCTAAGGAACTCGGCACTGAAATCAAGCTCAACGGCTTCATCAGAATGATGAAGGGTGACGGCCTTGAAAAGAGAGAAGAAAACTTTGCTGAAGAAATTGCAAAGCAAATCAACGGCTAAGACTTCTGCAAAAATTTAAATAATTTGATTTAAACGGCTTAAAACTAACGGTTTTAAGCCGTTTTTACATGTCAAATAAAAATGAGGCAAACGTTCTATGTCAACTGCATATATAGATGGTACAAAATATGAAGAGATAACTTCTCCAAAAACAATATCAGGTTTCAGAACTATACCTTTCTTTAGTAATGTGGAACAGTTATTTAAGGACTGGAGAGATAAACAGAATATTTGTAAAAGTAAAATGGGGAATAGATAGAGAGCAAAAGAAGAATTTGGTGATTTGGTTTTTACTACAAAATATGGCTCTCCGTTAACCAGATATGCTTTAGCTCATACCACACAAATTATCATTAAAAATATGCGTAATATTGAAGGATATAATGCTCAAAATGAAGGTCGAGAGCCAAGATTTATTGATAATATATATCCACACGCATTCAGACACACTTTTGCAACAAGATGTTTTGAAAAAAAGATGGAGCCGTACTTTGTTCAAAAAATTATGGGACATGCAAATTACAGTACAACATTATCCTATACTCATATATTAGAAAATAAGTCCAATATGGAAAAATGAAAGGCGAGGATTTGCTTGGTTTAGTATCTTGATTTGTTATTTATAGGCCTTTTTAATCCTGAGAAATATTTCTCAGGATTTTTCTGCTTGCATATGATGAATAGTTGCTTTTTTAGATAAAGAATTATTAGGCATATTTTATTTATGATAGTATTTCGTTTTGTGAATTACGAATTATTGTGAAAAATATTTATTTAATAATACTATATTTTAAATTTGATTATTAATTTAAGATGTGTTACTATTAATTTAATAAAATATGTTAGGTTGTGTTAATTTTGGAATCTGTTTTTTATTTAAAAAACGGTATTTCTATAAATGAACTTTCTTTTATACAAAAACATGATGATATGTTTTATATTGAAAGTGTCGATAAGAATCAAGAAAAAAGATATTCTTTTGATGGCGATTCGTTGCTTGAAGAGATAGATTTACAGTTAGTTTCTTTATACGATAGATTTCGAGATCTATTTTTTATTGATAAAAATCAGTATTATTTTGAGTATAGTATTTTACCTAATTTTATATGTGATGCTGGATATGATTCGGACTGTGCTTTAACTAAAACATACCTTATTGAATTGTTGAAAAATGATGATTTGTTTCTTAATATTGAAAATCGATTTAAGCATCTATATTTTAATGACTGCTGTTTTCTTATAAGAACGATTCAAAATCTCATGATGAATTTGCAGAATGATTTTATCAATTATTATGTTGAATTACCTAATGTTGGAGAATACAGCAAGACTTTTAATAGAGATGGTGTCTTTTTTGAAGTTTCTAATATTACAACAAATATTTCTAATTTAGTGGACAATTATTTTATAAGAGCATATTCAATTTTAGACTTGTTCTGTAAAATTGCAACTGAAATTGAATTCCCGGAAAAAGAATTTGTTCGTTATAAAAAACTTAATAGTTCAAAAAAGATTTGGGGAGATAGAAAAAATTTAAAAATTAATGGCTCAATCGGAACTATATTTGAGAAATGCGAAACAATTAGCATTATAGAATCTTTAAGAAACGAGATCGTTCATAATGGCTCATGGGAGTTTAGTCCCAAAGTGTTTGTCGTTTGCGAAAATTCTAAAATTATTGAAAGATTTATGCTTTTTCCAGATATTGAACAAGGGCGGTTGGCCACTTTACAAAACAGAAAACATTTTTTTGGCGATGGGATCAAAGTTAATGATAAATTTATTGAAATCCATTTTGATTTCTTTAAGCGAATTTTCAACACATTAAATTTCTTACTTAAATAAAGTCATATGACTTGATAGCGTGTAGATGAAAGGTTTTTGATTTAGTTATTCAGTTTAATAAGCAAATTATATACAGAATAAGAATTTAAAAATTATTTTACAACCTTGATGACAGTTTGTGAAAGCTTATGATAATATTGTTGGTCAAAATAAGTTTCGAGGCGATAGAAGTGAGATGTGTTTATTTTGCTTTCAAAACACCTTAAGTTAAATTTGAGGTAGCCGATTAAATCTATAATGCGAAAACACCGAGTTTAAGCCAAATTTGAAATCTTTTTTGCATTTCAAATCAACGGCTAATTAAACATTCAAGAGCATCTCGAAAGAGGTGCTCTTTTTTTGCAAATAATTATGACAGAGGTGTTTTATGAAAAAATATTCAACCATTCTTTTTGACCTTGACGGAACGCTCACAGATTCATCAAAGGGAATTATTAATTCTATCATTTATGCGCTTAAAAAGTACGATATCAATGATTATGATATGTTGCTTTTAAAAAAGTTTTTGGGTCCGCCGCTTCACGAATCGTTTAAAAAATATTTCGGTTTTGATAAGGAAAAATCTTTGCAGGCAGTAAAATTTTACCGTGAATATTTCAGCACAAAAGGTTTGCTTGAAAACGAAGTTTATTGCGGCGTAAACGATTTGCTTCAAAATCTTAAAGAAAACGGAAAAACTCTTATTGTTGCCACCTCTAAGCCTCAGCCGTTTACTGATAGAATTATGGAGCATTTTGACCTTGCAAAATATTTCGATTTCATCGCAGGTTCAAATATGGATACTACCCGTTCAAAAAAGGCAGAAGTAATTGAATATGCACTTAGTGAATGTAATATCAATGACAAATCTAAAGTTGTAATGATTGGCGACAGGGCAGAAGATATGATAGGCGCTCAAACGGTAGGTATTGATTCAATCGGCGTAGAATATGGATATGGCACATTTGATGAACTCAAAAATGCCGGCGCAACATATATTGTTAAAACGGTTGACGAATTAAAAAAATTACTAAGCTGATAAAACATTTAAGAGCATCTCGAATGAGGTGCTCTTTTTTTGCAAATAATTATGACAGAAGTGTTTTATGAAAAAATATTCAACCATTCTTTTTGACCTTGACGGGACGCTCACAGATTCATCAAAGGGAATTATTAATTCTATCATTTATGTGCTTAAAAAGTACGATAGATATTAGAATTATAAATTGGAATAATTACATAAAAATAAATTAAAATTTATATTTATACGCCAACAATTTCTTCAAAAGTGTTGTATGAACTACAAAAATGTGATATAGTGTTAATGTATAGTATTTTGGTAAGCATTACTAAAGGAGGAATTATTGTGAAAAGAATTATCAGTATTTTATTAAGTATTTCTCTTGTATTTTCAGTTACTATGTCAACTTTTGTAGCAAATGCCGCAACGAAAATTGCCATCTATTATAACGATGCTGAACTTACGGAGACTCTTCATATTACCGAATATGACTCGGCGCAGTTTACGATTCATTCCGATACCGATTTGCCTGCCGGTTCTACGGTTGAGTGGGAAAGTAATATGCCGCTTCTTGCCGATGTTGACGAAAACGGTAAGGTTACGGCTTATGACTATTCAAAAGCCGCAGTAATCAAATATTGGCTTGATAACGAAGTGCGACCTATTCCTATTATAGGTAATGCAACTGCCGATGCTATTGAAAAAGCTTTTGCAAAAGCCGGAATTGACCTTAACGACAACAATCTCAATACCGACCTTGTTGTTGCTATTGTTAAGGGTATTAACCAAACATTGGGTGAGCAACTTGAAAAAATACTCAATAATATGACCATAACAATTACTGCAAGGCTTTTGAGCGATGGCGGAAGCGTTCTTGCAACCGACACGGCAGAAGTTGTTGTTGACCAAAGCCTTGCGGGTAATATTTGGCCTACCGGTGTTCATATTACAAATAAAAAAACCGTGCCTAAAACTGTAGCTGTCGGCAAACAAGTTCAGCTTTACGGCGCTGTAACTCCTGTTAGACTTAAACAGGGGGTTAAGTGGAGTGTAGGTAAAACTATCGACACCGAATCGAAAAAGCACGCAACAATCACTTCTGACGGTCTTGTTACATTTACTTCTGCCGGCAGCGTAACTATTCGTGTTAACCCTGAAAGTAACTTGTACGCAGCAGTTTCGGATACTGTTGATTTTACTGTAGTTCCTGTCGAGGAACTTCCTGTTACAGACTTTTCTATCGGCGGAACTCTTGAAATTAAAGAGGGTGAAACCACTCAACTTTCTATTGAAAATGTAACTCCTGCCGGTGCTTACACAGGCAGTGCTGAATGGAGTAGTTCGGATACTACAGCCGCAGTTATTACTAAGGATGGTACGGTAACCGCTCTTGACGCAGGTTCAGGTGTTTCATTATCTAAAACAGTTACAATTACTGCAACAATAGACGGTGTTACCAGAACCGCTTCGCTAAAAATTAACAGAAACATTATCGGTGACACAATCAATAGCGTTGAGATAAAAGGCTATGATAATGTTGCTCTTAATGAAACTAATAAATATACAGCAGAAGTTACTCCGTCAAGGCTTAATTCAAACAGCGGCGTAGTTCGTGAATGGGGTCTTTATGATTCTCAAACGGGTAACCTTGTTCTCGCAACTTCCGATTCTCCTGCAAGCAACGGCTTCGCAACGATAGATACAACCGGTAATCTTATTGCAACAGGTGTCGGAATGATTAAAATGTATGTGAAAGTTACATATAACGGCACTTCTATTGAAGCTAAAAAAACAGTTTCCTCAGGTATCCCTATCACGAGTTTCTCCCTTTCAAAGGGCAACGGCTTTACTACAAATGTTTTAACAGGCAGTCGTGATTCTTTCCTTGAAGAGGGCAAGACAGCTAAAATTAATATTACCGATATTTTACCTGCCGACTATGACCCTGATTTGCTCAATAATGCAGTATGGCAAAGTTCAGACCCGTCGGTTGCTTCAGTTGACGCAGAAGGTAATGTTTTCGGTCTTGATTCGGGCGGACTTACTATCTATAATTCAAAATCTGTTACAATTACAGCAATAATCGGTGGCGTTTCTGCATCTATCACATTTAATGTAAGGGGCGCTTCTGTAAATAAACTTGTTAATGCTTCAATAACAGGTAACGATTATGTTGTAAAAGATTTCCCGAGAAGTTATACTTCAATCTTTTCTCCGTCAAGAATTAATGTTAAAAATGTTCACTGGGGTCTTTCAACCGATGACGGAAGCCGACCGTGGAATTCTGCTTGGAACAGTACAACCGGTAACACTGAAAACAGCTTTGCTTCTGTTGATTCAAACGGTAAAGTTACCGGTAAAGCAGCAGGTAAAACAACCTTGTGGCTCTTTGGTCGTGAGGGTGTAACTTCTCTTGAAGGCTCTTTTGCAGAAACTTCAAAAGAAATTCAGGTTGTAGAAATTTTGCCGAATAATATCTCTGTTACCGCACCGGAAAAATACGATTATGTTGAGGGCGATACCGAACTTGATTTGACCGGTTTGAAAGTTTCTGCAATATATGACCGTTCAAAACTTGCAGAATATTATCCGGATGCCGAGGATTACGGCGATTCTCTTATCAGTGTCGATGTTGACGATTATGAAATCAGCGGTTTTGACCCTACTTTGATTGATAAAGAACAATATATTATTGCAACTCTTGTCAGAGCCGGTGAGCAGTTTCGTGCAGTATTTCCGATTAAAGTCAATTCAAAAGCAGTTGAATCTATAGATATTACCGCTCCTAAATATGCGTACATCGAGGGCGCAAAAGAGCTTGATTTGACCGGACTTCAAGTGTTTGCAAATTACAGTAACGCACCAAGAGAGGAAATATTTGATTATAAAGTAGATGACTCTGAGATTGATTATAATAAGTTTGATGAAGAACAAACTGCTAAAGTTATTTATACTCACTACGGTCGCAGCGCCGAAGATACTTTCCCGATTATAATTTACGGTAAACCTGTAGTCAGTGTTGATACCTCCGGCTATGACGGTTCGTGGACGAGCGGTGATGTTACCTTTACTTTAGACAGTACGCATAAGCTTGACGGCGTTAAATACTATTATAATATTAATGGCGGCGAATGGACTGAAATGAGCGGCGATACACTTACTGTATCCGAAAGCACAAATGCCACATATGCGTTCAAATCTGTTAACAGCGCAGGTATCGAAAGTGATTCAACTCAAAGTTATGCTGTGAAAATAGATAAAACCGTTGCAAGCTTTAATCTTGTTCAAGATGTAACCGAAATTACAAATCAATCTTATTGCGTTAAGATTACCGATTTGCAAGTGGGCATTTCAGGTGTTAAGGCGGTTTACTTGAACGGTGACGCTATTGACAGCCAAAGCGAGTTTACAGTAACTCAAAACGGTGAATATACAGTTAAAGTTGTTTCAAACAGCCTGCTCGAAAGCGAAAAGACTATTAAAATTGAAAATATCGATACTCAAAAACCAACTGTTACAGAAGTGACGGTCGCTCATAAAGATACAAAAGATTTTGCAAGATTTGTAAACAAAATGACTTTCGGTCTTTTCTTTAACAAAACAACAGAGCTTACAGTTAAAGCAGAGGATGAGGGCGTTGCCGGTGTTGACAAAATAGAATATCGTTTTGTTGACGAAACGGGAACTCCTTTAACCGATTGGGCAGTATACGACGATAACAATAAACCTTTGCAAGATGCGAACTTTAAGGGTTATGCCGAAGCGAGAGCAGTTGATAAAGCAGGTAATGTTTCCGACAGTAAGTTAAATGACGGCTATGTTATTGACAAGGAAGCCCCTACCGATATTGTTATCACTGCCGAAGCCGGCGAAGAAGCTTATGAAAGCGATACTTGGACTTCAAAAGATGTCACAATCAAACTTTCTTCAACTGCATATTCGGGAATTTACAGATATTATTACAGCGTTAACGGTTCAGACTGGACTGAAACAGACGGCGATACCATTACCGTTAAAAAGCAAGGTGAATGGAATTATAAATTTAAAGCTGTTTCATATGCTGATAATGAAACCGTTACTCAAAATGATTTCAAAGTAAAAATCGATAAAACCGAGCCGGTTGTCCGTGTTGATTTTGAGGGTACATTCGGCAGATGGAGTGCTGACGGTGTTCAGTTTAGTATGAGCATACTTAATCAGGCAATTTCAGGTGTTCGTTACTATTACAGTACCGACGGCGGTAAGTCTTGGATACAAGCCGAGGAGGGTTCGATAATCACTATTAACGAAGATGTTGACGCATCATATATCTTCAAGGCAATTAACGGCGCAGGTGTTGAAAGCAATGTTTCCGACAGCTATCGAATTATGATTGATACCGAAAAGCCGACTCTTGAATATACGCTTGAAACCGAGGAAAAAACAGATAAGCCTTATAATGTTTTATTTAATGTTAACACCGGTCGTTCGGGTCTTAAATCTGTAAGCGTAAACGGTAAAGATATAATGGGTGAAAAGTCATTTGAAGTAAGTGATAACGGCAGATATGTTGTTGTTATGACTGCAAATAACGGGCTCACCTCTACCGAAGTTATTAATATAAACAATATTATTGAACCTGAAAGACCTGTTCTTTATGTTACCCCATCGGGAACACTCGGCAGTCAAACCGATAAAATTGTTACATTCACTCTTTCAACTCCAAACGGCGGAAGTGATGTGGTTTATTATTATAACGACGGCAACGGCTGGGTTCAACTTGACGGCAATACTTATTCTGTTTTGAAAACAGGTGAGCATAAAGTGAAATTTAAGGCGGTCAGCGGTGAACTTGAAAGCTATGAAAGTCCTGAATATACCGCAGTTCTTACAACGAGCTATTATAAAATTGTGTTTAAAACAACTGTTCTTGAAGCACAAGGAGCAACTGAGGGAACAACGGCTCTTTCCGGTGTTAATGTTTATATTAACGATGAACTTGTCGGTACAACAAATGATAACGGCGAAGCTGAGTGTATTCTTAAAGAGGGCGAATATAATCTTCTTCTCGATAACGGTACATTCAACAGAAGTGAAACAATAAAAGTTACCGATGACAAAACTCTTAATATGCCTATGGTAGCGCTTGACATTAACAAAGACGGTTTTGTTAACGCAAAAGACTTCTCAATGATTAAAAAGCTTGAAAATGCAGACCTTTCATCGCTTTACAGTAAGATATTTAAAAATTTCCTTAATGTAAGCGAAAGTTCGTTTGCGTACTCAACAACCGATTAACATCAAAGAGTATCTCGTTTGAGATGCTCTCAGACTGTCGATAAAGTGGCTAAACCGTGCCGAGTTTAAAAAATTCAATAGGACTATTCGTAGGGCAGGGGCTTGCTCCTGCCGAAAATATTCTAATAAATTA
>OIYY01000700.1_pt1 | contig 22025 bp, 21 predicted proteins | sample 1588341 | NCBI WGS metagenome assembly OIYY01 (sample SAMN03283287) | human gut metagenome | biome: human-associated habitat; material: feces | host: Homo sapiens | place: Peru | collected 2012 | reverse complement strand
ATGACTTCCACAGACGGAACAGATCAATTACCATGAATATGCCCATTATGCCGATGAAGCCGCTCATCATTACATGGGTGTTCGCCATCAGCGCCACAAGCAGCCCCCACAGCAGCGGACGTTCTTTCCGCTTCGGGTAGAGTATCGCCATCAGCACAAGGAACAGGGGGATAAGGCAGTAGACCCTCGACTGAACCGACAGGTAGAACATGGATCCGCCGGAAAACAGCACAACTCCCTTAAAAGCGGTGCTGAACGGAGCTTTCCACAGGAAAAGCGCCGCCGTGACCGATGTAATGACCCAGCTTATAAACGGAAGCACCTGAACCGGGCAGCCGGAAGCCGCAAAAATGTGCAGCAGAATGAACCAGAGCGGTGGGTGCCCTTCAAACTGTATCTGTTCGATTATTCCCGGAATATCGTTGTCCCGCGCGATACACCATGCCTGCGCCTCGTCGTACCATATCTCGTGGTTGAATGCGCCGATGAACGTCAGCACGGCATAAACGGCGAACAGGCATATCAGCACGATACGGCTGCGGGATAACGGTTTTGCTGCTGTATCTGTCATTGCTTCTGCTCCTTGGATTCTTCGTGGTATTCCTTTTCGGTGTTGACGTTCCAGACGCTTTCGCGGTCGCCGCTTCCGCTTATTATGGAGCGCGCGGCGTTCATCGCGGTCAGCATGGAGTGATCCATGTTGTTGTAGCGGTGCTGTCCGTTTCTGCCGATACAGTAAAGATTTTCATACGAATTGAGATAATCGATAACCGTCGGCAACTCGTCATAAGTGTCAAAGTATGCGGGATATGCCTTTTTAACCTTTTCTCTGTGTGAGAAAAGTATATCGGTGTCGTTTGAAATTACGCCGATTTTTTTAAGCTCTGTAACCGCAAAATCAACGCAAGCACTTTCGCTCATATTCCAAAAGTCGTCGCCCTCGGTGCAGAAATATTCAAGCCCGAGCCACACGGTGTTTTCAACATCCTTTACAAGATAGCTTGACCAGTTGTTGAAAATCTGTATTCTTCCGAGCTTTACGGAGTCGTCCTGAACGTAAATCCAACAGTCGGGAACGATATTTGAAACGGTTTTCATATCTGTTTTGTTTTTAATTTCAAGTCGGTTGACAAGCAAGCCGACAGTAACAAAATCCCTGTAAGGTAAGCCGTTTGCAATATCCTTTACTTCGTTTGAAACGAGCGATTGTTCAAAGCTGTTCACCAAATCCTTAATTGGCATTGAGGAGATGAAAATATCGCCCGAGTATTCCTTATCGCCTGCCGTTACGGAAGTGATTTTGCCGTTTTCGACGTTTATCCTGTTGACCTCGGCATTGAAAATGATTTTACCGCCGAGACTTTCAAGCTCTGCTGCCGCAGTCTCCCAAAGCTGACCGGGACCGAATTTTGGGTACTTAAATTCCTCTATAAGCGAGGTTTCGTCGCTCTTTTTACCCTTTGAAAGTGCGTTTTTGAGAACCTCCTTGATAGAAATGCCCTTTACTCTCTGTGCGCCCCAATCGGCAGAAATTTCAGACGGATGCCTACCCCAAAGCTTTTCCGTGTACCCCTCAAAGAACATTGAATAAAGCTCCTTGCCGAAGCGGTTAATATAGAAATTCTCAAGCGAGGACTCGTCTTTTTTGAACATTATGGAATGAAGATAGCTGAAGCCTGCCTTCATTGTTCTGACAAATCCGAGATTTATCAGGGTTTGCGCCTTGAGCGAAACGGGATAATCAAAGAATTTTTCGAGATAATATATTCGTGAAACCCTTTGACGAAGAAGCATAACATTATCTTCCGCTTCGGGGTCGGGACCGTTTTCGGAAAGTGCTTTTTCACGGTGTAAGAGCTTGTCGTCAAATGATGGTGCGCCTTGCATTTTCAAAAGACTTGACCACCACTCGTTGACCCTTTCGTCCTTTGAAAAGAAACGGTGTCCTCCGAGATCCATACGGTTGCCCGAGCAGTTTACGGTTGCGGATATACCGCCGACACGCTCGCTTGCCTCAAGCACGGTAACATTGTACTCACTATTTGATTTTCTCAACAGCTCAAGCCCTGCTGTAAGTCCTGCGGGGCCAGCGCCGATTATAACGACATTTTTCATATATTACCTCAGTTTTTACTGCTCCAAAAGATATAATCGGAAATTAGAACGGCTCTTGTAAACGAAGCCTCTGCACTCGATATTTTTATGGGCGGTGCGATAAGAAAATATTCACCGTTTTTCGCTTCTTCAAGATTTAGCCCTTCGAGAATTGCTATTTCTGCATTCAGAAGCGCTCTGTGCGTGCTGCCGTCGGAGTCGGGAGCTTCAATGCTTACACCGTCTGTTCCGATAAGCTCATAACCGAAGTGTGCCATAACCTCCGCCGCCGTATAATGTACAAAAGCCTTGCCCTTTGACTTTATAAGCACACGCTTGCAATCCCTCGGGAAATATTCCTCAACAAGTCTGCCCGTGATTATTCCCTCGGACACCTCAATTACCTTGCAAGGACCGATGAATTTTTCAAGCGGAATTTTGTCAACGGGCTCTGCATCGGGGATAAAATGAAGCGGTGCATCAACGTGAGTTCCGTTGTGCAGACAGGCGTCCAAAACGCTCAGATTATAATAGGAGTCAGGCGAGATTTCTCTGACCTGTTTAAGCTCGGGCACAGGGTCATCCTCATACACTTCAGCTGTAAGCAAATCGTTTGAAATATCTATGATTTTCATATTCTCGCCACCTTTTTTAGCATATATAATATAGTATATCAATTATACGTCTTTGTCAAATCACTCAAAGCAAAGATTTTCGATTTCTTTGTTCAAAACCTCGTATTTTTCGGCATTTTCAAAGGCTTGCAAATATCGGCAAAGCTCATTGTCTCTTTCCATAGCGTCGTAAAGCGAGAAAACCGCAGAACTTATAAGCTCGTCTTTGAGTTCCTCGTTGCAGGCAAGTTTTTCCGTCAGACAATGCGGAATATTACGCTTCAAAAAGCGTGCTTGAGAAATTTCACCCGAGTCGGAGTAACGGTACGGATGATAATCGTTTTCACACACAAAGGCAAGCGACAGCTCGGGTATGCACAGGTGCTCTGAAAACTCGGGACACAGCGAGCAGGTAAATTTTTCGGTATCCTTTCCGCATTGGCGAAAAGCAGAGGAAAAGCCGTTTATCAGCAGCGAAGCGATATTCCTTGTACAGTCGCAGATCGAGTAAACGTCGGAGCATTTTTCGGCGACGGACTCAAAGCAGGTATGAACGCCCCAAGAGGTAATGCTTCCGAGAGTGAAAGTGCTTTCAAGCCCGTCTTTTGATGCTTGACGAAGCCCCTTTCGCTGCATAAAACGCAGAATATAGTTCAAAATTTTTGCCCTGTCAACAAATTGAAAGAGCATTTTTGCGCTTTCTCTTGAGATGGCGGCTGCGGAGCTTTCGTATTTCTCCGCTTCGGATATGTACAGCTTGCGTTGTGAATTGATCTTGCCGACAACGCTTTTATCGAGCGTGCTTTCGTAAATTTCATCTGCATCTATTATTTTTACCGTGGAAAATTCGTGCAAATCGGGAATAATAGCCTTATCGCCGATAAAAATTTTTCGGTTTTTAATATACACGGCACACAGCTTGTCATAGTCGTATTTTGATAAAAATTTATGACAGGAAAGTCCGTTCCTTTCCGCCCTTGCAACGCAGGATGACAAAAGCCTGTGCATAAGCTCAGAACTTTCGGAATGTATGAGTACAGCGGAGCGTATACCGGCATTTTCGCATGTCAAATTCTTCAAAACGGCGGAGCTGAAAAAGCAATTCATATCAATCCCTCCCGACACATTTTATTCCGAAAATACGCTGTCGGTTACTGCGAATTATTGAAAATAATGTTAATTTTTGGCTGTTTTATTTGACATATCATCGGTAGTGGGGTATAATAACCTCGCAATTAAATAAGTTAAAAAATTATTTTTACTCAAGGAGTGGAAAAATATGCCATTAGTAACAACAACAGAAATGTTCAAGAAGGCTTACGAGGGCGGTTACGCTATCGGCGCTTTCAACGTAAACAATATGGAGATTATTCAGGGAATTACAAGAGCTGCCAAGAAGCTTGACGCTCCCGTAATTCTTCAGGTATCTTCAGGTGCGAGAAAGTACGCTTCACACGGCTATCTCGTTGCTATGGTAAAGGCTGCGGCAGAGGAAACAGGTCTTCCGATCGCTCTTCACCTTGACCACGGTCCCGACTTCGAAACCTGTAAGGCTTGCATCGACGGCGGATTTACTTCCGTTATGATCGACGGCAGCTCTCTTCCTTACGAGGAGAACGTTGCTCTTACAAAGATGGTAGTTGAATATGCTCACGCTCACGGCGTAGTTGTTGAGGGCGAGCTCGGTACTCTTGCAGGCGTTGAGGATGAGGTTGTAGTTGAATCCGGTAAAGAGTCTTACACAAACCCCGATCAGGTTCTTGATTTCGTTACAAGAACAGGCGTTGACTCACTTGCTATCGCTATCGGTACTTCTCACGGTGCATATAAGTTTAAGCCCGGTCAGAAGCCTCAGCTTCGTTTCGATATTCTCGAAGAGGTTGAAAAGAGACTTCCCGGCTTCCCGATCGTTCTTCACGGCGCAAGCTCTGTAAATCAGGACGACATCAAGACTATCAATCAGTACGGCGGTCAGATGCCCGACGCTATCGGTATCCCCGAGGAAATGCTTCGTCAGGCTTCATCAATGGCTGTTTGCAAAATCAACGTTGACTCGGACATTCGTATCGCAATGACCGCTGCTATTCGTAAGCACTTTGCAGAAAATCCCGCTGACTTTGACCCGAGAAAGTATCTCACACCCGCAAGAGATGCTGTCGAAGCAGTTGTTTCTCATAAGATTGAAACTGTTCTCGGCTGCGGCGGCAAGGCATAAGCTGTTAAAAATCAATATTTTTCAGAGCTGTAATTTGAAATTACGGCTCTGTTTTTTTATTTTTAAGGAACATTAAAAAAATATAAAAAAAGACTTTTAATTTGCCCTGTTTGGTGGTATAATAATGTCGATAATGTGGAATTTTATCTGCGAAAGCATATACATATTGAAGTGTGAAAAATCTTAGATTAGGGAGTGAACCGTCTTTGGATAAGTTTGTTATAACCGGCGGTCATCCGCTGAAGGGAGAAGTTACCGTCAGCGGTGCAAAAAACGCAGTAGTAGCAATTCTTCCTGCGACCATTCTTGCTAAAGATGTTTGCAGAATTGAAAATATACCGAATATAAGCGACGTTACCGCCATGATCAACATTTTGAATATCATGGGTGCAAAAATTAAATATATAAATAAGAACACCATTGAGATTGACACAAGGTTTATAAACTCTTATGTCGTTGAGCATGAGCTTTCAAAGCAGCTTCGTGCATCATATTATCTTATCGGTGCGTTGCTCGGCAGATTTAACAGAGCCGAGGTTGCAATGCCCGGCGGTTGCTATCTCGGCGTTCGTCCGATTGACCAGCACATAAAGGGCTTTGAGGCTCTCGGCGCAACCGTTACCATGGAAGAAAATGCTATGGTAAATGCAAGAGCCGACAAGCTTTTGGGTAGTTCGATTTACCTTGACGTTGTGTCTGTCGGTGCTACCATAAACTGTATGCTTGCCGCTGTCAGAGCGAGAGGGCTTACTATAATCGAGAATGCGGCAAAAGAGCCGCACATAGTTGATTTGGCAAACTTCCTTAACACAATGGGGGCCGATGTCAGAGGTGCAGGTACAGATGTTATTAAAATTCATGGCGTTGAAAATCTCCACGGCTGTGAATATTCTATAATTCCCGACCAAATCGAAGCGGGAACATATATGGTTGCCGCGGCGGCGACAAAGGGCAACGTGCTTGTTAAAAACGTAATTCCGAAGCACTTGGAGTCTATAACGGCAAAACTTGTGGAATGCGGAGTTAACGTTGAGGAGTACGACGACGCTGTTAGGGTAAGCGCAACCGGCAGAGCAGGCAAGTGTAACATTAAAACTATGCCGCATCCCGGTTTCCCGACTGATATGCAGCCGCAGTTTGCCGTACTTTTGAGCATTGCAAAGGGTACAAGTATTATATCGGAAAGCGTTTGGGACAATCGTTTCAGATATGCCGAACAGCTTTCAAGAATGGGCGCACAAATACACGTTAACGGAAAAACGGCGGTTATCGAGGGCGTTGAAGGATTAAAGGGCGCACCGATTAAAGCCGACGACCTTAGAGCAGGCGCAGCTATGATGATAGCAGGTCTTGTTGCGACAGGCGTTACTGAAATTGAAGATATTCATCATATCGAAAGAGGATATGAGAATGTTGTTGATAAGTTCAGAAGCCTCGGAGCTGATATTCAGAGGAAAGAATTTCCGGACGATGACCAAAAGGTTCAAATGGGCGCAGGCTGAGAAAAATCGGAGCCTTCTGTACGGAAGACTCCGTTTTAAGTTATAAATTGTTTAATGTGGGGTGTCATTTTGACTGAATTTGAAAAACTTGCGGAGCTTCTTTTTCCGCACATAGATAAAACTCCCGAATATTACGAGGAAAAATATCCGCAGAGAAATCTTAAAGAGGGCGCAAGGGTAACAAGGTTTGCACCGAGCCCCACAGGTTATTTGCACATAGGCGGATTGTTCGGCGCACTTACCGATATTCTTACGGCGCAGGCGACGGGCGGTGTTTCAATGCTCAGAATTGAGGACACCGACAAAAAGCGTGAGGTCGGCGACGGCGTTGACGCTATACTTGACGGCTTTTCCTCGTTCGGACTTGAGTTTGACGAGGGTGTTACGGGCAATGATACCGAAAAGGGCGAGTACGGTCCGTATACGCAGTCAAAGAGAGTTGAAATTTATCAAACTGTTGCAAAGCAGCTTGTAAAAGAGGGCAAAGCATATCCTTGCTTCTGCACGGCGGAGGAACTCAATGAGCTTCGTGACAGGCAGGAAAAGGAGGGTGCGGCTTTTGCCGGATATTACGGAAAATGGGCAAAGTGCCGTGAGCTTACATATGAGCAGATTGAGGAAAAAATCAAAAACGGCGAAAAATATGTTTTACGTTTCCGTTCCGACGGGGATGAAAACAGACGGGTTTACTTTGACGATATTGTCAGAGGAAAAATCGAGATGCCCGAAAACGTTATCGACGAGGTGCTCTTAAAGAGCGACGGTATTCCGACCTATCATTTTGCACACGTTTGCGACGACCATTTTATGAGAACAACTCACGTTATCAGAGGCGAGGAATGGATTTCCTCAACTCCGAAGCACATAGCACTTTTCAAGGCTTGCGGATTTAAGCTTCCTAAGTATGCGCATACACCGCAGGTAATGAAAATTGACGAGGTTGACGGCACAAAGCGTAAGTTTTCAAAGCGTAAGGACCCCGAAGCGGCTGTCAGCTACTTTATTGAGCAGGGCTATCCGAGCGAGGGACTTATAGACTATCTTTTGGGACTTCTCAACTCGAATTTCGAGGATTGGAGAAGGGCAAACCCGACTGAAAACGCTCTTAATTTCCCGTTCAATCTTAAAAAGATGAGTCCGAGTGGCTGCCTTTTCGACTTGGTTAAGTTGGCAGATGTCAGCAAGAATGCCATTTCAAAAATGAAGGCTCAAACTGTTTTCGATTATACGTTTAATTGGGCAAAGACTTACGACGAAACGCTTTACAGGCTCTTTGACGCAGATAAACAAAAGGCTGTTGCGATACTCAATATCGACCGTGAAAACACGAAGCCGAGAAAGGATATTGCAAAGTGGTCCGAGGTTTTGGACTATGTAAGCTATTTTTATAACGAAACCTACAAAGAGAATTATACTCTCCCCGAAAATATTGCTCCCGAAGATGCGGCGGCAATAGCTTCGGAATATAAAAAGATATTTGATGTTACGGACGATAAGCAGGTGTGGTTTGACAAAATAAAAGCAATGTGCGAGCCGCTTGGCTTTACTCCGAACGTTAAGGAATACAAGCAAAATCCCGACAGCTATAAAGGTCATGTCGGCGATGTTTCAACTGTAATAAGAATAGCTCTTACGGGCAGAACAAATACGCCCGACCTTCATTCGATAATTGCCGTTTTAGGTGCGGATGAGGTCACAGCAAGACTTGAAAAAGCCGAAAAGAAGTTTAAGGAGGGAAAATGATGGAAGAAATCAAAGCTTCAAACTTTATACACGATTTCATCGACGAGGATCTTAAAGAAGGCGTGTATGACCATGTCCAAACCCGTTTTCCGCCTGAGCCTAACGGCTATTTGCATATTGGTCACGCAAAGGCTATTTGCATAAACTTCGGCACAAGTGAAAAGTATAACGGCGTTTGTAATCTCCGTCTTGACGACACTAACCCGTCGAAAGAGGATATGGAGTATGTTGACGCTATCAAAGAGGATATTGAGTGGCTCGGCTTCAAGTGGAACAAATGTCTTTTTGCTTCAAGCTATTTTGATTTCATTTATGAATGTGCGATAAAGCTTATCAACAAGGGACTTGCCTATGTTGACGATTTGAGTGCAGACGAAATCAGAGAATACAGAGGAACGCTTACCGAAGCGGGCAAAAACAGCCCATACAGAGACAGAAGCATTGAGGAAAACCTTGATTTGTTCAAGAGAATGACCGACGGCGAGTTCGAAAACGGCGAAAGAGTTTTGAGAGCTAAAATCGATATGGCTTCTCCAAATATAAATATGAGAGACCCTGTTATTTACAGAATAGCGCACATTTCTCATCATCAGACCGGCGACAAGTGGTGCGTTTATCCGATGTACGACTTCGCTCATCCGCTTTCGGACGCAAGAGAGGGTGTTACACATTCTCTTTGCTCACTTGAATTTGAAAATCACAGACCGCTTTATGATTGGTTCCTTAAAGCGTGCGAAATAGAGCAGCCCCCGAGGCAGATTGAGTTTGCAAGACTTAACCTCAATTATTGCCTTACAAGCAAGAGAAAATGTCTTGCACTTGTAAACGAGGGAATCGTTGACGGCTGGGACGATCCGAGAATGGTAACCCTCAGCGGTATGAGAAGACGTGGCTATCCTGCGTCTGCTATCCGTGATTTTTGCGATAAGATAGGCGTTTCAAAGGCTTATTCGGTTGTCGATATGGGACTTTTGGAGGCTTGCGTTCGTGATGCGTTGAACTCAACCGCACCGAGAGCAATGGCGGTCCTTGACCCGATTGAGCTTATCGTTGAAAACTATCCTGACGGACAGACCGAGGATATTGAAATTCCCGTTCATCCCGACCACTCCGAAATGGGCACAAGAACAGCTAAATTTTCAAAGCATCTTTTCATTGAGAGAGATGACTTTATGGCAGAGCCCGTTAAAAAGTATTTCCGTCTTTATCCCGGCAATGAGGTTAGACTCAAGAGTGCATATTTTGTAAAGTGCACACGCTTTGAGACTGATGAGCAGGGCAATCCTGTTAGAATTTACTGCACATATGATCCCGAGTCAAAGGGCGGAGAGTCACCCGACGGCAGAAAGGTCAAGGGCACAATACATTGGGTAAGCCGTGATGATTGCTTCAAAGCAACTGTCAATATGTACGACCGACTTTTCAATGTTCCGAATCCGTCTGACGAGACAAACGGCGATTTCAAGCAAAATCTTAACCCCGAATCACTTGTTGTTCTTAAAGATTGCGTTATTGAGGGCAGCCTTGAGAACGCAAAAGCAGGCGATGTGTTCCAGTTTATGCGTAAGGGTTATTTCTGTGTGGATAAGAATTCCGAAAAGGATAATAAGATATTCAACTTGACCGTTGCCCTCAATTCTTCATGGGGCAAATAAAGGAGAAATGTATTATGAGCGCAAAAAAAGCAAAGGTAAAAGTAAAAGTTACAGGCTATGATATCGGATGCAGAGTGGCAATGGCAGGTGCAGGAATAGCGGTGCCGATAGTTGCATATTTTGCAAACCTTATTTATGTTGTTTATGAGTCTTCTGCGTTTAAAATTTTGTCACAGCTTCTCGGAGACAATCAGGATGACGGCTCTACATGTGACTATTTAAGCATAAACAGGTTCATAAATGAATTTTTGCCTCTTATAAACAAAACTGAAGAAAACAAAACGAGTGTAACCGCACTTTTGGAAAATCTTTCGGTGATTAAGGTACCGTTTATAGTAACGACTGTTTTCTTTGCTTTGGCAATTTTGATTGCGATTGCAGTAGTTATATCGGCTATAGTTTCAAATAATACGAAAATTCATTTTGGAATTTCTGTCGGCGGACTTGTTTCTACGATTGCGATGTATATTTCATTCCACTATGTTTCGACTCCGATTTTAAATGGAACAATAAGTCTTGGAGATTTCTTTGAATCTGCACTTATGAAGACGATTTTACCGCTTGTCGCAAAAATATCGGTTCTTAATTTAAGCTCGGCTTGGATGATAATGCTTATGATATTTATAGGCTTGGTTGTGCTTTCGGGCGCAAACCTGATTATCAATGCAGGCGAAAAGTCAAAGGCAAATAAATAATTGACAAGTTTTCATTAAAAAGCACCGACAAATTGGCTGAGTGTTCATAAGGAAGTATTGGTTTCTCGCATAAAAATCCATTATGCTTTTGCCAAAAAGCCTCGCAAGGCGACAGCCTTGCTTCATTTCTCGGCTTCGGCATAAAAGAATTTTTATAACTACGAAACTGCAACGCACTTCAAAATAATATATTTTTGATGCAAGAAAAGGCAAACCCCGCAGATAATGCTAACGCATATCTGCGGGGTTTAACGAATTATTGCGCAAAAAGATGTTGTTTTGAAGCAAAACTGCCTTATTAACGCTCAGCCTTGGCTGAGCCTTTTGCTTGCGGTTTTCGTTTTTCGTTGCTTCGGATTATTTTAATTCTCTCAAATAAACGCCGTTGTATTTGAGCTTTTCAATTCTGTCGCCCGTGACGAAATACACGTCCCGTGCAATATCCATAAACGGCTTGTCATTGATAGAGTCTGTGTAGAACTCGTCAATTTCAACATCGCCGTAAATCTCTTTGAACATTTTAATCTTGCCCTCACGGTAGCAAATGCCGTGAATGTCGCCCGTTTCAATGTCAACCTCGGTGCCGATAAAATTCTTAATGCCTACACGTCTGCATATTTCCTTTAGAATTACAGTTGGACAGGCGGAGAGAATTACGTCATCATCCTTGCGGATTTTGTCGTAAAAGCTCTTGATTTTATTTTCGTGCTCGTCCCAAAAGATAGAAATTTCTTCCTCGATATTGTCAAATTTGGCGCAGCATTCCTTGAGGATATAGCCGTAATCGTTTATAACCTCGGAAATTGTGAGCTTGCCCGTTTTGTATTTGAAAAATGCTTCGGCAAATTTAGGCGTGTACTTTGCAACCTCTTTCGGATATTTTTTAAGATAGTATAAAAAGAAGTCAAAGCCGCTTTCGCCGTCGTATATTGTATTGTCAAAGTCAAAGACTGTCATTGTATCGCCTCCGTGTATTATAATAGTATAATACCCTGTTTTTATGTATTCTGTCAATAAAAACCCGATTATTTTCGCACTGCCTTGAAAAAGCGGATAAGGCGAATAAAAAAGGCGCACTCCGTAAGGAAGTGCACCTCTCTCGGCGATTAGATTTTCGGTAGCTTGCGTTAACAGCCGCAGTCGGGCTTTTTCTCGCAGGAGCATTCATTGTTACATTCGTTTTTCGGCGGGAAAAATTCGTCAACGGGAAATCTGATTTTTCTGAAGGTTTCGCACGGGTCGTCGGTATTGCAGTTGCATTCCTTACGGGGTATGCAGAAATCGTATGCCGGAATGAGCATCTGAACGTCTCTTTCAAGCTGAACGATTGTGAAAATACCGAGCGTGACCGCAACTGCCTTGTCGTGTTGGCGGCTGAAAAGGTCCTCGGGGAATTCCTCGGTGAACGCTCTTTTAATGCATTTTGGCAACGTTACGTTGGAATTGCTGAAGGTGCAGCAGCAGTCGCACGGGCGGCAGAGCTTTGCATCAAGGGCGATAGGCTCGGCAACCTGTACCTTTGCACGTGGATTTGTGTTTGTGGAAATAAGCTGGTCGTCGTTCGCATCTGCGGTGTATTCCGAAGAATAGACCTTAACGGCACCGTCGCTGCCGTAGAGTACGCATTTCTTCGAGAACGTCGTAAGACCGTGTACTGTAATCGGCGCAAGGCAGCCTGCCGTGTAAGCCTCAATGGCAACCTTGAAGAAAAATGTAATGTCAACCGTGTAGCAACCCTTGTTAAACGGCACCTTTTCAACGTCGATAAGACAGTTGATTATGTGTGCGCTTCTCAATTTTACATTTACGCAGTTGTTTATTACGTTTTGCGCCTCGTCGGGGAAATAAACTCTGAGGTCGGCAAGGCAATCCTTGTCTGCGCAAGAGTCGTAAACACGGTTTGTGTCAATGCAAATTGCTTCTCTGATTTTGCCGGGAATATTGTTACCGCAACAAGCTTTATTCTCTGACATAAGTAATTCCTCCTGTGATAAGTTTTGAGTTTGAAAACTTCATTAACAGTTTATGGGGCATTTGATAATGTGTTACAAAAATTTTTGTTGAAAACAGACCTTTTTGCAAGTATAATTATCATATTAAATATATGGCGGTATTTTTGATGAAATATGTTTACAGAGAATTTAAGGTTATATGGAAGCGATTTTTTGACAATTTCAAAATCGCTTTTGTTGGTATGGACGTAAAGCTTGACTCCGTATACAGAGAGGTCGAGAGTCAAAGAATTAAAACGAATTTTGTGAACATTATACCGTTTTCCGTTTTTGTAATAATTTTTGAGCTTTCAAGCGGAATTTTTAACATTGCCGCAGGCGATATTTGGTATTGCAGAGTCGGTACGGGTGTCGCCTGTCTTTCGTTTTTACTTTTTAACATATTGGCATATATATTCTTGGAAAGAACGCTTGCAAGCGGAGGCGCAACCGACAAGAGCAAGGAATATTTTACATATCTTTATTGGGGTGTGTATGTGATTACGGCGAGCCTTATAAACAGCTTTGAGACGATAAGCTCAGGCAGCATAAGCAGCTTTTTCCTGACGGTATTCTCGCTGACAAGCTTCGCAATGCTTGAGCCGAAGATCATATTTATATATTATTTCGTAATAGCGGCAGAGCAGACAGCGGTAACGATTATCACAAAAAGCTCTTTCGAGGTGCTTGTATTCAGTCTGTTCACAGTTGCGGTCGGTCTGTTTTTGTCGATTTTCAAATACTGTACATATATGAACAGGTCGATTGAAACAAAACGCTTTGAGCGTATTTCGGAGATTGATCCGCTTACGGGCTTGCTTAACCGCCGTGGTATGCAGCGTTCGGTTGACGGTATTTGGAGTTACTGCAAAAAGCACTCTATTCCGATTACCTTTGCGATGCTCGATATTGACTATTTCAAAAAATACAACGATAAGTACGGTCATTCGCAGGGCGACGAGTGTATCAAAATGATTGCCGAGTGCATCAAGCAAACCTTTTCACGCAGGACGGATATAACCTGTCGCTTCGGCGGAGAGGAATTTATTATAATCGTCGCAGGCGAGAGTGGAGAAAAAGCACTTGAACAGCTCAAATCCCTAAAGCGTGAAATCGAGAATTTGAAAATCAAATCGGGCTGCCCCGAGTTCAATGAAAACATCACTGTAAGTATGGGCGTACATTCGGTTGATATTGATGCAACAACTATGTTCAGGGACGCAGTTTTGGGGGTTGACGCTCAGCTTTACAACGCAAAAGGACACGGGCGCAACTGCATTTCCCGTAAAAATGAAATAATAAGATAAAGCTCAAATTGAAGTCTTGGATAATTTATCCGAGACTTTTTTATTTTTTTCTTGCTTTTATGCTCTATTTATGTTACAATAAGTAACATTGTTACTATAAGAAACAATTTTAGGGAAGTTAGGGAAATGTTTTATGGGGTATTTGTTGAGAGAAAATTTGACGGAAAGGAATACGTAAACAGCTATGGGATAACATATGAAAACAAGTTGATAAGGGATATTTCGGACAGCCTCGATGATATTTGCGAGCTTACGCAACGCTTAAACGATTATGAGGTTGAGCCGACGCATATATTTTGCGTGATAGATGACTTCTTGTGCGAGAGGTACACCGTTTTGTCAAAGCCGATAGAATTGCGATAGATTTGTTGTGCAGTTTGTATAATGTGAGCCTCGATAATTTGTTAAACGATACAAACATTGTCTAAAAACGTTACTTTTTCCGTGGAATGTGATATACTTATAAATATTTTTTAGGTACCGTAAGGCGTCTTGACGCACTACGGCACAGCGAAACGGAGTGACTAAAGTGGAATTTACCGCTAATGAATTTACATTTCCGTCAGCCTCGGGACTTTGCGACATCTACGCACAGAGTGCGGCACCCGCAGACTTTTCACAGGTCAAGGGTATAGTGCAGATTTCTCACGGTATGGCAGAACATTCTAACAGATATGCACGCTTTGCTATGGAGCTTTGTAAGCATGGCTATGCTGTATATATCAGCGACCATCTCGGACACGGTAAATCCGTTGCCAATAAAGATGAATTGGGCTTTTTCGGCGACAACGGCGTTGAAAGCGTTGTTGAGGACTTGAAGCAGCTTACAGATATTGCAAGGCAGGAGTATCCCGATTTACCGTTCTTTATTTTCGGTCACAGTATGGGCTCGTTTATGGCAAGAGCGTATATTGCAAAGTACGGTCATTTGATTGACGGCGCAATTATATGCGGCACAAGCGGAACAAATCCTGCGGCAGGTATGGGAATTGCCCTTGCAAAGCAGCTTGAAAAGACAAAGGGCAAGCTTCACCGTTCGGGAATGTTGAACTCAATCGCTTTCGGCACATATAACAAAAAGACTGAAAAGAGAACCGAATTTGACTGGCTTTCAAGAGATCAAAAGGAAGTTGATAAGTATATTAACGACGACCTTTGCGGTTTTTGCTTTACAACAAACGGCTTTGAAACCCTGTTCACCGCACTCAAGCAGGTGTCGGCGAAGCTTTGGTACAAAACCGTTCCGTCGGAGTTGCCTATTTTGCTCATTTCGGGCGATAACGACCCTGTAGGCGAATACGGCAAGGGCGTAAAGCAGGTGTTTGAGGACCTTAAAAAGACAGGTCATCAGAACGTCATTATGAAGCTTTATCCCGAGGCAAGACACGAGCTTCTCAACGAGTTAAACCGTGATGAGGTTATGTCGGATATTGTCGGCTGGATGGATAAAATAATCGCTAAGCAAGAGTAAGAAAAATGGCAGGCTTTTCTCGGTCTGCCGTATTTTTGATAAACGGAGGGATTTTATGGCAGATTTCAAAACAGGACCGCTTATGTATGCGCTCGCAGGCTTTATAGTTGTTTTTGTAATCGCACAAAGTGTATTTTTTATTGTAAAATCGTGGAAACGGGCAAAGGAAATAGGCATTGAAACGGAGAAGCTTAAGCAAACTATGATTTCGAGTATGCTTTTCACAATAGCACCTGCAATTTCAATTCTTGCAACGGTGTTGGCGCTTGCTTCCGCACTCGGAATTGTTTTGCCGTGGATAAGGCTCTCGGTTATCGGCAATTTGGCATATGAAACGGTTGCCGCCGAAGCGGCATTGAACGTGCTCGGAACGTCCGTGTCAAATGAGGTAACGGACGTTACGCAGTTTTCAACGATAGCGTGGACTATGACAATCGGCTCTTGCTTTCCGCTTGTGCTTTTGCCGATACTCTGCAAGAAAATCCACAAGGCAATGGGCAAGGTTACGCAGAAAAGCGCAAACGCAGGCAGGCTCGGAGATATTCTCGGTGCGGCGGCGTTTATCGGAATAATAGCGGCATTTATTTCAAGGGCAATCGCAGGCGTTCCCTCGGACGGACCGTCGGCAGGCGTTATGTCGGTTGCAACGCTTATTTCGGCAATGATATTCACGATTGCACTCGACTATCTTTGCAGAAAAAAAGAACTCAAAAAATTAGAGCCGTTTGTTCTGCCGATAGCAATGTTCGGAGCAATGGGAATTGCCGTGCTTTTAACGCAGGTTTTACCGCCGGAAATTGCGGCGCTTACTTGGAGATAAGGAGGGAACGGCAATGAAAAAAGAAAGAACCTATATCGACAAGGTGCATACTTGGGGAAGCATATGGTCGGTCAGCGCATTGGCGGCGTTGTTCTTAGTTCCGCTTATGTTCTCAATCAGATACAACGCATTTCCGCAGTTTTCAACGCTGTTAAAGGCACTTGCGGCTGTCGTTCCGATTTATTGGTCAACGGCGATTGTCGAGGTAATTACATATACGCCCATGCTCGGTGCAGGCGGTACATATCTTTCGTTTGTAACGGGAAATATCACAAACTTAAAACTTCCGTGTGCTATGAACGCTCTTGAAAGGGCGGAGGTCAAGGCGTCAAGCGAGGAGGGCGAGCTTATTTCAACCGTCGCAATAGCGGCTTCGGCGATTACCACAACAATAGTTATCGCAGTCGGCGTGTTGCTTTTCGCTCCCGTACTTCCGCATATAACGGCGGACGACTCCGTTGTAAAGCCGGCGTTTGAATATGTAATACCGGCACTTTTCGGCGCACTTGGTGCATCGTATTTTGCGAAGTATTGGCGACTTGCGATTTTGCCGATTTTGGCAGGCGTTGTAGTTTATATCTTCTCCCCGTCAATGCCCGTCGGCACAATGATATTCATAACAATCGTTGTCAGCATCCTCGGCGCATTCGGTATGTATAAGCTCAAATGGGTTAAATGATAAACAATATAAAAAAACACGGGTGGCATTTTATAATGTCGCCCGTGTTTTTGCGTGTGCTCTGTTTATTTTAGGAATGCTTTGCCTTGTTCTATATATATTTGACGGTATTCCTTTTTCATTGAACGGTAAACCCTCAGCAATTCCTCTTCGTCCTGATCGACGGTGTTTTTTGAAAGTCTGTTCAGCAGATAATCAGTAGAAACATTGAAATACTCGGCTATTCTGATAAGCGTGTCGAAATCGGGCTCACTGCTGCCCTGCACATATCCGCCCATCGTTGACGCCGCAACATTTAAGTCGATAGCAACCTGCTTTTGAGTAAGGTTGCGTTCTTCGATTAACATTCGCAATTTATCGCTGAATTTCATATGCTTCACCTCTTGTATATTTTAATCTAAAAGACCGTAAAACGCTTGTAAAAACGAGAATACAGTTGACAAAACGAGTACGTCGTTGTATAATTAAGAATAATTAAATTTGTATCAATTCTATCATATGGGTTTAGTCTATTTGAGTAAACAGTTGGGTGGTGTGGTGCGTTATAAGGTGTCGTAAGGTTGATAGAGTGAAATCTAATATTATGCTGTATTGTGTAAACGTTGGGTGTACGCAGAGTGTTTCCGTTAGTGAATCTTGTGGCGACATTTGTTTAATCGCACTTAAAAATAGATAATTAATAAATTTGAGGTGGTTTTAAAATGAAGTATTGTCAGAAATGCGGAAAAGAAATTATGGATGAGGCTGTAGTTTGCCCGGGTTGCGGTTGTTCGGTTGTAACTTCGGAAATAAAAAATGTTAGAAAATCATCTACGTTTAAAAGAAACAGAATACTATGGATAATTATTTTATCAATATTTTGTGTGATTTTTGCAATAGCAACAGTATCATTATTAGATGGGGTTCATTACCATATAGATATGTATCAGTTCTATGGTGCCTGCTTGAAAAAGGGGAGCGTTGGTGTTACTTATCAAGATGTTGATAAAGCAAAATACGATATTATGCTGTATAGTGTAGTTGTTGGTTTATGTGGATTGTTTTCATTAGCAAGTTTTATAGGCGACATTTGTTTGATTGCCACTAAAAAAGCGGATAATTAAAATTTAGGAGGTTTTAAAATGAAATTTTGTCAAAAATGCGGAAAGGAAATTATGGATGAGGCTGTAGTTTGCCCGGGTTGCGGTTGTTCGGTTGCAGAAGAAATTAAAAAATCAGAGGTTTCTTATGTTGAATGCCTCAAGGGTGTAGGAACAACCAATATCATAAGTGCCGTTATAACATTATTGGGAGTTGTTTGTTGGCTCTTAATAAACGTGTGGGTTGGTGTAATATTGTGCCTCGTAGCTGAGATGGTTGCGCTTTCGGCTAATTCAAAATTGCTTAAAGCATTTAAACAAAACGGATTAAGCAGAAAATCAATACAGGATAATATGAAAATGAAAGCAATAAAGAAAGAACTTAAAGCTAATAATTCTGCATACAAATTTTCTATGATATTAGGCATTATTGATTTGGCGCTTGTGTGTATTTTTGTGTTATTTACTGGGGCATAAAAATGAAGTACTGTACATATTGTGGCGAAAAACTGTTTGATGAAGCAGTAGTTTGCCCGAATTGTGGTTGCCCGGTTGACAGGCAAAATGTTCCAACGACAAACAGTATGTCACCCGATGGTGGCGTGCTATTGAATACATTGTCACAAAGGATCAATATAAACGGCATTATTTGGTTTGTAATAGGTGTATTACAAATCTTAGGTGGCGTTTTTATTAATTGGGTTTTACTGGTTGTAGGCGTCTTAAATATAATTTCTGCTGTTCAAGATATGCAGTACAGCAAAACATTATTTGAAAAACCAAGCGGAATAGTTGCAAAGTTTGAGTCGCTTACAGGTCCTGTAATAACATTGTTATATAATCTTGTTGTCGGTGGTGTAGTAGGCGTAGCAGGTTCAATATATTATTTCTTGGCAATAAGAAATTATGTTATGGAAAATAAACTGTTTTTTGCAGGCTTTGATACGGAAGGGCAAAACTAAGCGTTTGATACAGTTGCGTTTAGTGGGTTTTTGTCATATCATAAAAAATAGAGTTATCTCGTAAATTCGGGATAACTCTGCTTATATTTTCAATTGTTCATCAGTTGTTTGACTTTTTTCTTTTGAAAAAGGATATTTTTTATTTATAGCGATAATCCGCTTGACAGAAAAACTCTCAATTTAAGCTTTATAAGGTGAAAGAAAAATCAGGGTGTTTATTACATTAGACAAAAACATCTGAAAAGATGTGCAAATAGGCTATTAGCAATGGGTTAAAACTTGGTCTCGATCAAAAGAACAAAGAGAAGATAGGTGGTTTTATTATGAAAAAACAGGCGTGTGAAGTTTGTGGAAGTACGTCGTTCAAAAAAATTGACGATAACACCTTTGAATGTCAAAACTGCGGCTTTGTAATAAGTACAACCTGTATAAATACAGGTTCAGGCTTGTCAGATGTTTCAGATAGTACAATTGTTCAAAGCGAACCGACTGATGTTCATTCGGTTGATAACGAGTTGCACAAAGAGATATCCGACAATGATGAGGGATTTTGTGATGTTGATTTTTCGGAAAGCACTTCCGAAAATGAAGATGAGACAGTGTGCGATAATTCTAATATTAGCGAAGAAGCAATATATGAGAATTCGGAAAGTGCATATGTAGATGACAATTTACCGAACTCGATTTCTGCAATCGGTTTTGCCGATAATTTCGGTGCTGAAAGCGTAAATATTAAAACGAAAAAATCTTCAAAAGGAATTGCTGTTGTTAGAATTTTATATGTTGTTTTGGTGATTGTCTCCGTTATAATCGGTATACTCATAAAATTTTCACCAATCATACCTGACAACCTTCAATATGGTGTTGAAAACGATGTTGATTATGAGGACACATCTAAACACTACTTGTTAGATTATTGCCCTACATTTGATGAATACTACAATTTTTACAAATTGTTTTACAGTGTTGATAAGACGGTACAAGACAATAGTTCAGATGTTTATACGTTCACTATTGCACATGGAAATGATCTTATTACACTCAAATCTTCGAATAGTAAAAAAAGGATTAGCGAGATCAGCATAATATCTACTAAAGCATCACCTGAAAATAATACTGCATGGTTGTTTGATGCTTTGTTAGGATACACCGGGTTCATTCCGGGGGGATTCACCAGCTCAGCAGATATATTGACCGCTTTGCGTTCGCAGAATATTCAATATTCATCATTAGGTTCATATTACGAATTTACCTATAAAGGTGTAACATATCATTTCGAATATTTGGATTCAATAGAAATACCAATGTGGCATGTATCTGCGAAAATAGATGAAACCTACCACCCATCTGCGGAAGATGTTAAAGCTCAGATTAAAATATCACAAGCTATTAAAATGAAAAATAATGATAAATCAATCAGCATTGACCCGGATAATTATAAATCATATTCCTCAAAGCAGAATGAAAATTCAGAAACAACCTTGCCGACGTGGGCGGGTAACTCGGGAATAATTTTATCAAGGCAGACAGGCGATGCGGAAACAACTTTATCAAGGCTGACAGGTAACTTGGAAACAACTTCGCCAAAGGAAACTAAAAATCCAGAAAACAACACATTGAAAACCATTGCATGTATTCGTGCAAACGATGGATACGCTAAAATGTTTGAATTCCCTGTATATAACAGCGATTATAACAAATATGATTTGCTTAAAATAATACCTCCAAACACAAGATATGATCTTGGAGAGAGTTCAGAAATAATGGTAGACGGACAACATGGTTATACAGCATACGGAAATATGTATCCATGCTATGAATACTGTATTTTGAAATTGCCGGATAATGTTTCTGCAGTGAACATACTAAATCATGTACCGTACGCGAACGCATCAAACGATGATATAGAGATAATCGGTACGATTCCTGACGGAACGGTATTTAATATGAAAAAGCCCAAATCATATTATACACAAATCACCTATAACGGCGTTACAGGATATATTGCTACAGAGTATTTGGTTGCAAGGTATTATATACAGTCGGACAACAAATCAATAAGAATTTATAATGAACCTTTACCTTCTTATGGGTTCACTGACATCATATGTAATATACCGAACGGCTCAAAAGTCGATATAGTTGAATATAATAGCAACGGAGGTTGGACAAAAGTAAAATACAACGGTCAAACCGGTTGGGTTCCTACACGATTTCTTGAATAATGAAAATTCAGAGAACCGATTTTTGTATTTTTGTTAATTTAATAATCGGTTGTACGGCTGAGACTCGCTCATGTCCTAATTTGGCATACATATTATGAAGATGCTTATACTAAATATGGTATGCTTTGTGCCATGTAAACAATATAGCACCCATACTTTTTGCATAAAATTAGCCGGGTCTTTGCTTGAAACAAGAAAAAATGTTGACAAAGTTGTAAATGGATTGTATATCTATAAAAATAATTTTGCTAGGGGTGTTACTATGAAAAAGCAAACGGTTATTGTTCTTCAAGGTAAAGGTGAAAGGGGTAAGTCAACTACTTTAAGAAAGTTAATTGAAATCTTAGAGAAAGGGAACGCAGAAAAAATAGGTAAGCCTGAGAAAGAGCGAAGAAAAGATGATACTTGGGCAGCATTTATATATAATGGCAGAATTATCGGTGTAACAACATCGGGGGATAATGAAGATGAATTAAAGCCGGTAATTGAATATGAGTTACCGGAAAACTGTGGTATTATTGTCTGTGCGGCAAGAACAAAGGGTAGCTCGGTAGATTACATAAACGATCATTTCAAAAAAGATTTGATTATTTGGTTGGGCAGATTCAGCGCAACGTCAGATAATAAAGATTTCGATATGGAAGAACTCCAGAAAAACACTAATGAATGGCAGGCTGAAAAAATCAAGGATATTATCGATAATTTATAATCAAATGAGGGCTCAAATCGAGCCCTCATTTTCTTGAAAGAATATATAATGTTATCGGCTGTCAGCAAATTAAATTTAATATCCCACACGGTAGGGCGGTGGCTTGCTGCCGCCGGGGAAATTTGCGGATATAGGACTGTTATCGGTTACGTTCAAATTGAATTCAATATCATACCGTAGGGACAGCCCTTGCGGCTGTCCGATATAGGCTCCCTTGTAAAGGGAGCTGTCGTTTTTTGAGGAACAAAAAATGACTGAGGGATT
>OIYY01000696.1_pt1 | contig 22082 bp, 33 predicted proteins | sample 1588341 | NCBI WGS metagenome assembly OIYY01 (sample SAMN03283287) | human gut metagenome | biome: human-associated habitat; material: feces | host: Homo sapiens | place: Peru | collected 2012 | reverse complement strand
TTGGCCCCGCGAGTTGGTCTCCCACAGGGCCGGTTTTCCGTCTCTGAGCCACGTTCGCACAAAGGCGGCTCTCTCTTCGGCGGTGTCGAAACGGGCCTTTTTGAGGCTGCCCAGGTGCCGCCAGCTCACCCAAAAGCCCGGCTTCATGCTTTGCCGTCCAGCTCGAGGTACTTTTGCAAGTACCACACCGCTTTCTCCACGTCCTCTTCGGGCGTCTCGTGCTTCTTCTTGCAGCGCCAGAGGTACTTAAAGGCGTTGCACAGGCAAAACGCCCGCACGTCATCCCGTCCCATCGTCTCAAGCAGTGCGTCGATGCACTCAATCTTGCCCGCATAGTGGGCAGGGTGGTCAATCTCTCCTCGCTCTGCATCTTCTGCGTTTGCCGGCTCAAAGAAACTTTTGCCATGGTCGGCCTGGAACGCCCCGCTCACGAAAGAGTATCTGCACATCATGCACGGTTGCCTAAAAGTCGAAACATCTTTATGTTTGCACTTTCCACACATAGTATAATCCATTTTTTACTCCTCCGCGTCATTCATGGGCTTAAAGATAGCCACCATGCTTGGGAATGGAGCGCTATTTTTACTCCCGCCAAACTTCAGTCTCCCGCGCACGAACCTGATTTCAGCACGACCCAGAACATAGTCATGGAACCATCGCGTGTCAGTTCTCGCTGGCAAAAGGCACACGACCGTGTTGCCGCGTTCAGCTTCGCGGCGGGCCTTGCGCACCCACTTGCCAATTTCCCGCCCATATGGCGGATTGCACCACGTTACGCTTGCCCAGTCCTGCCGCAAGCCGTCCTCATCTGGGGAGAAAAACACCTTGCATTTTGCGTTGCACTGTAAGGCGCACGCATCCAGCACAAACCCGAATTCACGGTTTAACTCGTCGTAAAAGTCTTGTGGTGTACTCCACAAATCCGTTTTGGATGAGTACATCCCGTTATTCATCATCGCACACCTCCACTGTCACTCCGTCCCGCCCGTCGTAGGCAAAGCAGTCCTCAAAACCGACGACCCAACGATTGTTATCATTCGGCAGGAATCCCGCGGCTTGCATCCCGTCCAGAATGAACTTTTTGCCAAAAGCCACGTTGTCCTTGTCTCTGCGTCGTGTCCTCTCGTGCCACGTAAAGCGGACTTTTACCGGCTCGGTTACAGGTGGCAGCCCTCGAAAGTAGAGCGCCACCGCCTGCGTGTAGTCGGCCTTGACTTTGCCGCCCGCGAAGCGGTTCTGGCGGCAAGCGTTTGTGTACTCATTTGCCCCCGGCAGGCGAAAGGGGAGATCAACTGTAATCATTCACCGCTACCTCCTCAAATCGCTGCTGGCTTCCAACGAAATTGAACGGCAAATCGCCGGTAATACCGTCTTTGTTTTTTGCAATGCGAACGGTGTATTTGCCCGTCTCCTTGTCGTTGTGCAGCAGAATGATGTTGTCCGCATCCTGCTCAATCTGGCCGCTGTCGCGCAAGTTTTCCATCGTGGGTAAGTCTCCGGCCCCGGCGCGGTTCAGCTGGCACAACGCCACAACGCAAATTTTTGTCTGCTGGGCGAAGTCGTGCAAGTCCTTCGACACCATTGTGGCCCGCTCGTAGCTGTCCTTCCCACGGGAAGGGATAAGGCCCAAATAGTCGATGAAAACCACATCAAACTTCTGCGCTTGCGCGTCCATTTTCAGCCACTGTACACCGCGCCCGTTGGCTTCCACGATTTCAAGCGGGCAAGTGGCAAAGTGGTCGAGTGCCCGCAGCTGAATCTCGTTTGCGTTGTCCATCTGCACCGCATAACGGCGCACACTGTCGTATTGCAGCCGCATGATGTTGGTGCAAATTCTCATGCTGAGACGTTCTTTACTCGTCTCATAGCTGTAATAACCAACGCGCTTTCCGTTCTGCGCAATCTGGCGGGCCACCTGCAAGGTGAATGCCGTCTTGCCGCTGCTGGGCCGTCCGCCGATCACCACAAAGTCACCCGGCCCCCATCCGGTGTAACGGTCAAGCCGCCCAAACCCGGTGGCGAAGTAGGGCGGCCGCCCGCCAGCCATGGCCCGCATGAACCACGTGGCACAATCCATGGCGTTGAAGCGCCCGGTGCTCTGCTTGCCTGCCAGCATATGCGCCAGCTCCTGCGCCGCGCCCTCCACATCATCTTTGGAGCATCCGCTGCTTGCCAGCTTCAGGCCCACCGCCTGCGCTCGCTGCACCAGCGTATGGTCTTTCACGGCGGCAATATACGCCGGGTAGTTGCTATAAGCAATGGGGGCTTCCGCGCACTCTGCAAGCAGCTCATTGCCCATCACAGAGGCCGCGCTCACCGTGTCCAGCTTCCGGTGCCGTGCCCACAGGCTGGCCAGCTTGTCGTACACCTCGCCAAGTTCCGGGTCGCTGAAATCCTCCCCGGTGATGGCGTCCAGGATGTATGGCTGTGCCTGCTGGTTTACAAGCAGGCAGCCAATGACGGCCTTTTCTGCTTCACTCACGGCAAATATTGCACCTCCCTTCGCTTCTGTTCGGTGGGCACTTCGTCCTCCCATGCCATTGCATTCAGCCAAGTTGCGGGGTAGGGAATGTACTGTCCTTTATCTTTTTGCCAATCAGGGCTACATTTCTGGGCTTCGATTGCTTTCAGGATCACAACCTGTAAAGAGCTATCAGGTTTAAGTTTCTTCCACGCTGATAATGCTTGCCCCTTGCTCTTCTTTTTGGGGTAGGCAGTCCAAAACGCCTCAAACCCCCCGCTGTTTGCGCATACGAGAGTATCTTTAGATACTCGAGTATTATTTATCTTTATATTATGGGGTGAAGATTTTTCATCACCCCCATGAAAATTCTGCATGGGGGGTGAAGCTGGCGCATTATCTTTTTCAGGTGTTTTTTCGGGTTCCGGCTCTTGTCCAGGCTCGACTGCGCGGTAGTCGCAGAAGGTCACACCGCCGACATCTCTTGTCCGCTTTTCCAGCAGCCCGCGCTCTGTCAGGGTGGAAAGCTGCTGGAAGATTGCCCGCTTGCTGCATCCGCACCAGTCAGCCAGATAAGCCGCCGTGCCAGTAAACCACTCGCCAGCTTGCGAGAATCCAAAAACACAGGCGTACACAAGCAGGGCGTTGCCGGTAAGATTCAGGCGGGAGCGCATCCACCCCTGAATCACGATGTAATTGTTATCTTTCAAGGCGCTGCCTCCGATTAAAAGGGCAAATCTTCGTTGTCATCGATGACCGCGAAGTCATCCGTCGCCGCTGGCTGGGCAAATTCGCCCGCTGTGCCCTGTTTCTGGGTGCCCCCGTCATTTTTCCCGCCGCAGAAGAAAGCCCTGTCAGCGGTCATCTCCCACGTCGTGCGGCGATTGCCGCTGTTGTCGGTGTACTCCCGGCAGTGCATGGAGCCGCTGAGTGCAATCATGTCGCCCTTGTGGAACCAGCTGGAGATAAACTCGGCAGTCTTGCGCCACGCCGTCACGCGGAAGAAGTCGGTGTGCTTCTCGCCGTTGCGGCTCTTCGGGCCGTCCACGGCCACAGAGAAGGATCCTACTGCGTCTCCGGCCTGCGTCTGGCGCATCTCCACGTCGGCGGTCAGGCGGCCCATAATGATGATCTGATTCATGTTTTTAATCCTCCCGGTAACTTTTACCAAATTCGGAGCGGAAGTCATCTTCGCTCCATCCGTAAAACTCCATTGCGCACTGTTGCGCAAACCATTTCAGCGCATGGTCGGCCGTGGCGTTGTTGTGCACAGCCGATGGTCCGTCAATGTGGTGGGCGTGGTGGCAAAGGCTAACCCACAGCCCCAACCGCTTCGATTTGTCCCGATACGGCCCGAAAAAAACCTCGTGCCGGTCGAGCTTGTCGCGGTATCCGTTTGCCCGACAGATGAAACATTCGTCCATAAATTCCTGCACGATGCTAGGGGCATATCCGTTGCGGTCAAGCTCTTCGCCATACTCGTTTGTCAATGCCACGCCTCCTTCAACTTTTCCAATTCCGCCGGGGTTGCAGTCTCAATTCCCTGCGCCCGGCACTCCTGCACCACCAGATCAATCAGGCGCGACATCTGGCGGGTGTCATAGGTGCTAGACCCCTGATACAGCACCACGTTCTTGCAGCCGTCAATTTTGCTGTCCACAACATCGGCGGCCCAGCCCAAGCCGTTTTTGCCCCAAAGCTGCACCAGTTTGTCAACGGCCTTCTCAACGCAGCACACCGTCTCGCTGTTGCCTCCGACTTCCCGGATCAGCTCTCGGTAGATTTCGGTTTTGGGCTTGTGCAGAGCGGCCGCCAGCTTGTCCAGCAGCACCCAGCAGTAGGCATTCGCATCGAGGCTTCGCCGCTGGCGGTGCTTGTCGATCTGGATGTCAAGCAGCTGGTCAGGCTCAAAGCCCTGGCATACGTGCAGCAGGTTTCCGATGTGGTCTGGGAATTGGCTGGCCTTGATGCACAGCTTCATGCTTTGTCCTCCGCCTTCTGCGCGGCCCGTTCGCAGTCGATGCACAGGAATTTGCCGCGCTTGTGCTTCGTCCAATCGGCCACCTGTGCAGCCGTCATAATCGTGCCGTCACGCTTCTTCACCGGCTTAATGGGATGTTTACATCCCTCGCACAGGATGGACTTCTCAGGGACCGGTGCGGGGGGCTGCTCGTACTTTGTGCGGTCTTGCTGCCAGTAGATGTTGGCGGCAGCTCCAAGTGCTTTTGCGGCCACGCTGATTGCATCAGTGAGCGCCATTTTGAAGCACTCGTCAGATGTGTAGGGGCCGTTCTTCTCGAGTTTTACGAAGCCGCTGCCGCCCGTTCCGGGGATTCCGTGGCTCTCTTCTCCGGCCACCTTATAAAACAGGGTGATGTTGCAGAATGCCGCTACCTCGGGGCCGTTGCCATGCTCCAGCCACTGCTTGTCGATTGTGTACCACCAGCCGATGCCGCACGGGCCAAAGACTTCCGTCAGGGCTTTGATTCTCCACATTGGGTTGATGTCGCTCATGCCCTTCAACCGGCCCGCGCTGATAGGCTTAATTGCCCCCTCGGGGCATTCCCGCAGCTTGTTGTAAATCTCGAGATTTTCCATGTTGCACCTCACTTGATTTGTACGCTCAGGTTGTCCACCAGAGCGGCGCCGGGCACTTCAATGCCGGATTTAATGGCGGCCTTGATTGCGGCCTTATCGGGGGTTTTGCTGATCTTCTCGGCCACGTATTCCGCCGGGAGTGCGGCCTCGTCAAAGACGGTCACAGCCGCAGAGCGGCGGAAGCTCACTGCGCACTCGTCTGTGCTGAATTTCTGCCCCTGCAAAGCATCCGCAAGGTACTTTTTCAGGCCGTCCGCTTTCTTCTGCGCCGCCGTCATCCGCTCGTCGAATGCGTCCCGCTCGGCCTTCAAGGCCGTCACAGAAGCGTTCAGGTTCTTCAGCCAGAGCGCCACGTTCTTGATTTTCTCCGTGCGTTCCATCTGGAGAGCGGCCAGCGCCTCTTCGTCGATCAACTCACCCGTTTCCGGGTCGATGCAAGCCAGGATGGCCTTGTCAATCTCATACAGATTCATTTTCGGTTTCCTCCTTTTCGGCTTCCTTTTCTTCTGCCTTCTCGGGCAGGCCACTGGTCTGGGTGTAATCCTCGATAATCAGCCGCACACGGCCAGCAAAGTTCTTGCAGTTCGGGAGTTTCTTGCCCAGTACCTCGTTCAGGTAAAGGCCGTCGATATACATGCTGCTGTAGCCGCACCAGATAACGCCGGTGCAGTCGATGTCCACCAGAGGCTTAAAAACGTTGTTGTTGTTTTCCATTGTTCTTCTCCTTTACTTGTTGGTCACTCGTTTCCCGCAGCGGTTTACGGCGGGGAGATATTCAGGGGTAGGCCCCTGTGGGGGCTTCTTCGTGGGTAGGCTGTCGCGGTCTGCGTATGGCGTGTGGAAGTTCCCGCCATGGCACTTCTTCGCGGGCCGTGTGCAGTTCTTGCAGTCCATATCGCACTTCACGGTTCGTCGCCGCCTCCCATCCATGCGCCCAGGCCCGCCGCCAGGCCAATGAGGAAAATCTCGCCGCCGATTGCCCAGTAGCCCCGCTGTGCGTAGGCCACCGGCACCCAGACGGCCGCAGCCACCAGAGCGCCCATCAGGCCGCCGAGAATGCCGCCCCAGTTGACGCAGAGCAGGCGGTGGGTTACAATGTCCATAGTGCCATGGCGGGTAGCTTTGGCACCCTTCAGGTCGTCCCGGGTTGCAGCCGGGGCGGCCTTTTTGCTTACGATGTAATATTCAGTCACGTTCGATGACCTCCTCAGTTCGATCTCTTGGGCAGCAGGATCAGGCTCAGCGGCCTCAGGCTGGTGCCCCAGTCTTTGCGGTTCATGGCGGCCACAGCGGCGGCGCCGTCCTCGGCCTGCATCAGGGTCGTGAACACATCGCCGGTGCGCTTGTCGTAAATCACGATGGCGTATCTCTGCATAGTCACACCTCCGTCCACATCGCCAGCAGCCAGGTGCCCAGCATGAGCACGGCCGCCGGGGCGATATGGGGCTTTTCATCGGCGGCCACGCAGGCCGCCACATACCAGATAAGAGCGCCCAGCCCCAGCCACGGGCAAACGCTCAGAATCGCGTCAATCACTTGATCTCCTCCCACTCGTAGCGCCCTTTGCCCGCGTTACGCCACTGGCCCAGCCCGCGCAGCTTGCCGTAGTCCAGGCATTCCCGAACCATGGCTTCCAGCTTCGGGTCGAGCAACTCAATCTCAAATTCCAGCGTGCTGCCCGCCGGGACGCTTTCCGACTTCGCAATGCTGGTACGCGGTCCCATGGGAGTGTCGGCCCGCAAAGAGCGCTCGCAATAGTCCATCTTCATCCCGTTCAGGTTGAAGGGGATTTCACGGGGGGTTACAAAGAGCAACCCGTCAATGGCCTGCTTGTAGGCTTTGATGGCGGCACAAGCCTTGCCGCCGGGATAGCCTGCCTTGCCAGCCTTCGCCAGCATCTTGCAGCTGTCCTTAAACATTCCCTTGATCTGGTAGTCCCAGATGAAGGGGGTGCCGTTCGCCAGCTTCGGGAACACCGTCACGCGATCCTCAGCCTGCTGGGCCTTGATGTTGTCCACCTCCTGCGCGGACAGCTCTTCGTTGGGCGCCTTGCTGGCAATGTAGGTTCCCAGCAAGTCCTCGTTGCTGGGGCTGCTGCCCAGCACCTCTTCAATTGCTGTGATTCTGATTTTCACTGTTTGTCCTCCAGATTTAACTTTTGATTTGACGATTTGTTTAAATCGTTTCACGTTTGCTTTGCGTGGCCATTGCACTTCTTTTCCTCGCCTTGCTGTTGCTCGTCCATTCCACGCACTTCTTATCCGTCGCGCATCTATGCCTGGCGAAGCTCATTCCGCCGCAATTCACCTCTGCGCTTTGCCTTTGCTAATCAGCGCCTAGCGTTTCCATTGCTCTGCCCAGCGTAGCTAATCCGTCGCATATCAAAACACAGCTTTGCCATAGCGAATCCAATCCTTGCGTTTCCATTGCTCATCTATGCAATTCCGTGGCTGTGCCTTGCACATCCACTCAATGCCGCCGCGAAGCGAGACATTGCTGAGCCTTTGCATAGGTTCTCGGTGCATTGCCGCCGCATTTCAGAGCCATTCCGGATCAATGGCAACGGGGGTCTGCCCGGTCATTTCTTCCAGCCACCGGGCCAGCTTGTGCTTGAAGATTTTCGGCTGGAGCTTTGCCCCGGGGGCGTTCATGGCTACCGCCCACGGGAGACGGCCCGCTTCAATGGCGGCCGCCAAGCCCTTGTTGTCCACCGAAATGTTGTTGGCGCGAAGCACCTCACAGCACTCAGTGATGGTTAAAGTTGGTCGCGTCATTGCGGTGTCTCCTTACTCATATAAGCTGGTCTGGGCGTTGGTCTGCTGAATGAGCATCACGGAGTTGGTGCTGGGCTTCCAGCGCTTGAAACGCACCGCACCTTCCAGCTTGCTGCCAAAAATCAGGCTGTACACGCCGCTTTCGTTGACGATGACCATTTTCTGCATTCCGCCGGGGGTCATCATTTCGGTGACCCCCTTGTCTACATCATCAACGTGGTTTGCTACGGCGTTGGCGAGTGACTTCCCTTCGCCGTACCCAAGTGCTGCTGCAATGTCCTTGCCCACGAACCACGGCTCGCCGTTCAGGTCTACCGTGCGGATATCCCCAAACTCGGGGTTGTTGAAGATTTGAATGGATCTCATACGCTCATACCTCCTTACCATTTACGAGCAGCGCATCCACCGATACGCGGAAGTAGTTCGCAACCTTAATCAGCTGCGAGATGCTGGGACCGTATACGCTGCGTTCCCACTTTCCGATTGCGCCGTTGCTCAGCCCTGCCGCAACTTCAAGCTCCGTGCGGCTCAGACCATGCAATTTGCGAAACTGGTCGATTTTTGATACATTCACTAGCAATGCTCCTTTCCGGGCTTGAAAATCGCTAGAAAATATGCTACTATGTAGATGTGAAGTACAAAGTGAATAAAATCTAGCGTATGCCCGATATAATATTGTCAGGGGCTTTTGGTTTTGCTTGCCCTGTGCTTAGTATTATACTAAACAATTCGTTAGGTTTCAATAGCTGATTATAATTTTCTAACGTTTTGGTTAGGTGCACAAAAATGGAAGGTGTTTCCTATGCGAAATGTAGAAAGAGCTAAACAAATCGCCAAAAGCAAAGGCATTAGTTTTGCATTTGTCTGCACTCAAATCGGGAAGAGCCGTGGATACCTAGCGGAAATTCTGGCAAACGGCAGGGACATCCCTGAAAAAATGCTAGCGCCTGTTGCGCAGGCTCTAGGTGTTACGGTTGAAGAGCTCACCGGCGAAAGCAAGCAAGGCGAAAGCAAGCAAGGCGAAAGCAAGCAAAAAGAAAAGCCCAACGCCTTAGATGGCGTTGGGCTGGGTGTACTATTAAAGGAATGCGAAGGGCTGTCCAAGGAAGAGCTGGAAGAAGCTAGAGAAATTCTTGATCGCTTGGATGCAGATAAACTCAATGCTGCCCTGCTGATGCTTCGAGGACTTGCAGGTAAGCAATAAACTCTTTGAGTTGTTCTCTCGTCAGCTTTTGCATGAGTTCTTCAATTTTTTTTCGCGGTTCGTTCATGATTACCTCACTTCCCTATATAATGGGTGATTACAATGGTTGCTTTTGCTTGGGTTGTCATCATTGCTGGTCTTATCGTGGGCTTTGGAAATCGTGCAGATGAGAAACGCGAGAACCCATCCGCCAAAGGTATGACGCGCGTACAAAAATGGTCGTTCGGCGCCGTTGCCGTAGCGGCGGTTTATGCCCTCATGATAGCACCGAGTTTGGATACGGGCACATCCGCGCCTGCAACGTCCGTGGAAGATCGTTCTGGCCCCTGCACATACAAAGTCACGGCTGACTTTGAGGAAGAGTGGAACAACTCCGTGGGCAATGACTGGAAGTTTTACGCCACGGTAAACGGGGAGACAATCACCAACAGTGGCGTGGAAATCACCTGTGACGTGGGAGACCGCGTGGATTTGTACGCCCAGTGCGTTGAACGGGACACATACCCAGATATAGGAGAGGATAAATCCTATATCATTATTGAAGAAGATGATTTGTGGAATCCTTTTACTGTGTATTGTGATGTTACGGTCACGGAAGATCGCGGGCGGTACGCCGGGAACACAGCCGATATTGCCGTGACGTTTACGTTTGAACCTGTAGAATGAAACCATGTACTTGTTGTCCACACAATAGCATAAACTCGCGGCTTTTACCACGTCTAAAATTGCGTAAAAAAAGAGCGTTTCCCGGCATTCGACAGCTGAGAAACGCTCTTTTGGTATTTTTGCACAAAGGAGGATGACATATGTTGTACGATGCAAAGAGGATTGCAGCACTCATGGCACAGGCAAGGGAAAGGTCGGGCATTGCGCAAGAGACGCTTGCCGCGCTGCTGCACGTCAGCCCGCGCACGGTGCAGAGATGGGAGCACGGGGAGAAGCCGCCCACACTGGAAGATTTTATAAACTGGTACAGAGCGTTAAGTTTGAACTGGTTTCCAGACGTTCTCCGCCTGGCCCACCCGGAGTTGTACACCGACTTTGACGGCAGCCACGCGGATGTGGAGCAGAGGCGGAACGGGCTGTTTAAATACCTGGCTGATTGCCCGCCGGGGGAGGTTGACAAGCTGGCATTCCTGATCTTCGGCGCGCATGGAAGCGAATGGCCGTCCATGCTGGACGAATACGTTGCAAACGCCCATTGCAGCATGGCCAGCCGGACAGCCGTGTGCAGGCTGATAATTGACAACTACGAGCTGGAATCCATCACCGGCGACTTGGTGGAGCCGGAGAAAGCAAAACCGAACCTGCAAAACCTGCACAGCGCCCACGATGCAGGCAGGCAAGCCGCCCAGATGAAAAAGAACGAGTACACCATGAAATGAGGTGCAAGCCATGACGTGTGTGAGATGTGCAAGAGACATCCCAGAAGGGGCGCTGTTTTGCCCGTGGTGTGGCAAACGGCAGACGGCGGCCACCCGGCCAAAGGCAAGAAGGGCAAAGGGCAACGGCTCCATTGCGCGTCTGCAAGGGCGCAGCTCACCCTACAAGGCTGTTTACAAAGGGGCCTATATTGGCTGCTATAAAACCAAACAAGACGCGGAGATGGCTATTCTCGCGGCCTCAGAGCAAGAGCCTGATTTGGAGTATCGAAATTACACCATGCAACAGGTGTATGACGCGGTGGTTTCTGACCGCGCTTTCCGGCAGAACTCGGAGAAGTACTTGAAAGACGTGGAGTATGCATGGCGTTACATGAAGGAGTTGCACAAGATAAAGGCAATCAACGTGCGGAAAGAAACGCTGGAGGCTGTCTTGTTCCGGGCCGAGGATGAAGGCAAATCAAAGTCCCACCAGCACAAGTTGCGCTCTCTTATGCACAAGCTCTGTATGTGGTGTGTGCAACACGGAATCCACCAGACGGACTACTCCGAGGGTCTGAAACTAACCGCCGATGTGAAGGGCCAGCGGGTGCCGTTTGATGACGAAGATTTGCGTTTGCTTTACAAGCACCGGCATGAGCGGGTTCCGGGAATCATTTGGTTTCTTTGTTTGAGCGGCTGCCGCATGGCGGACCTTGCGAAGATTGCTCGCAACGATTGCATTGACTTTGAGCGCCACGGCATCTGGTTGGAAGGCTCCAAAACCGCCGCCGGAAAGAACCGGTACATCGTTCTCGACCCCATCACGTGGGACGTTTTTATGCGCTTCTGCGATGCTGCAAAGCCCGGTCAAAAAATCTTCCGCAGTCCGACCGGAAGCGCGTGGAATACCCGAAACTTCCGGGTGCGGGAATTTTACTCCGGGCTGGAAGAAATTGGTGTACAAAACCCGCATCGTTATGTGCCTTACTCTTGCCGCCACACATACGCAAGCATTGCGACCAAAGCGAAGGTGGATAAAGAGGCTCTGCAACTTGCCATCGGCCACCAGATCGGAAGCTCCGTTACGGACGATTATTACATTTCACAAGATTCTCACATTTCTGCCGCGATGGAAGAATTTGCGAAGCTGGCGGATGAAGTCAAACATATCGTCGAGACCCCTTAAATTTGTTACACTATCCGTTGCACTATGAGCCAAATTGCGTGAAATTGGAATACAACTGTGTTCATATAAACAACAAAAGCACCGTGTAAACAAACGTTACACGGTGCTTTTTTGGTGAGCCATCGGGGATTCGAACCCCGGACACCCTGATTAAAAGTCAGGGTTTTGGGCAATTTTTTAGCGCAATTACGTTGAACTGTTACTCTATTGTTGCATTATAAGTGCTTTACACGGTCTCGTTCTTCGGCCTTCTTAGCGTCGTTCCACTTGTCCATTGTGCCCACCAGATAGCCGGTGATCCGGCGGATACGCTCAAACTGAATGTTGTTTCCAATGTCCATGTGCTGCTCCTTTCTTACCGGGAAGATTTCCAGGTGGTCGAGCTGGCATCCCAGAATGCGTCTTTCATGGCTTCACTCATGTCACTGTCATTCAGCCATGCACGGGCCTCGCTCTGGTTAATGCCCGTCTTGCCGTCCGTGTTCGCGTACTTCCGGTAGGCAATCCAGTTCATCAGCCCATCAATGCCATACTGATTGTAGATGTCAATGCGCTTCTGCTCTTCGGTGCCAACGGAGTAGTCGGGCACGATGTCCAGAGCCGCAATCTTGCCTGCGGTGCCGTACAGCTCCGGGATAAGCTCCACTTGCTGCTCTTCGGTGTAGCGGGAATCCAAAACGGCTTCTGCCATGTCCTTGCGCAGTTGGCCTTGCTGTGTTGCAAAGTCGGTGTACTCTTGCGGAGAAAGCTGGTAGGTGTGCTTTTCCTTGTCAACTGTCCAAGACAGCTTCTTTGCGGCAAGCTCCGGAATAACTTCGTCGTTGCCGGTGCTGTTCGCCAGATCGAGCAAGCCAAGCTGCACCGGATCGTCCGTGGTTTCGGAATAGTAGCCGGGGGAGAACATGTTATAGGCAAGACGGCCAGCAAAGTTTCCGCCGGGGTTTTCTTCCGTGTCGCCGAATGCATCAATATACGGTTGGCTGGTTTGCGACAAAAACGGAATTTTGTTCCGCATTTTGTTGGCCGTATAACCCAAGTCTGATTCAATGCCGGTCGTGCCGCTATAGGTGCTGCGCCGAATGGGGTCAATGGTTCGGGCAACCTGTCCCAGAGACGTTGGCACATACTGCGTTGCATACCCGGTAATCGCTTCACGTGTCAATCCAGGAATGAAACCATCTCGGGAATACCGCAGGTTTTCAAACGAGTTGTTCATGCCCTGCAGGAATGTGTTTGTAATAAGCGGCTCAAGCATGTGCGTTGTCGCATCGTAAATGTCGTTGAGCGATACATCGTCATCCGTCGTCAGGTTTGCAAATTCTGCACCGGCAAGCATTGGGATAGCCACAGAGTTGGCCCAACTAATGGTGTAACTACGCAACTTCCCGTTCTCATCCGCCAGTTGGAGGCTGTACTCCTGTCGGCCTTCCATGTCCGCCTTTACCTTGTCGTCGTCATCAATTCCGCCGGTGAGCAGTCCCTTGCGTGCCAATATTGCGCCAAGCACGAACAAGCTGGTACCTGTTACAGATGCTGCTGCGTGGTCAAGCATTACATTGAAATTACCGCTTCCCGTTGCCACCTTTGCGCCTTCTATCGCGGTAGAAGCAAATCCAAGCGGGCTGTACTGCATCGCTTGTTTGGCAACGTTGATGGGAGTTTTCACGAACGGAAGTTCGCCTTCGGCCAACGCATAAAAGAATTTATGGTGCCAACCGTCCGCTTCGGCAAGGCTGCGCTTTCCTTTCGCAATGATCGTCGCTGTTTCAGAATCAGCATGGAATGTGTTGATAAACGCCTGTGTCAAAGCATGAGCACGCGCCTTATCAAGGATCTGCATACTTGCTTCGTCTGTTGCGCTGAAAATGCTTTGGTCTAGGCCGTTTGCCTTGAGGTACTGAGCCAGAGATCGTGCGTAATTGTTTTTCAGACCGGCAACGCCAAGAACGCCCGCTTGGGTAGACTTGTCGCATTGAGACGTAACCCAGTCTATCGCACTATCCATTTGCTTGTTGATCCCACGCAGGCCATCCAGCATCCCAAAGAAACCTTTGTAGTCAGCACTTTCCAACGACTTCGAGGAAGCTTCGGCCCGTCCGTCTAAATACGCAAACAAGCCCCGAACGATCTTTCCACTGTCATCTGTAAGGTGACTTTGCCAGAGGTTCCCCTTTTGCTGCATGGATTGCGCAAAATCAATTTTGTCGCTTCCCGTTGCAAGCTGGCGATAGTTCGCATCTGCGTCCGCAGCGCAAGCCGAGAGCAACGCACGGCCTTTCGGAGTAAACGCACTAACAATAGATGTCGTGCGTTCAAACCCGGACTTGTCACGCCAATTGTGCTTCTTTGCAAGTGGCAGGTCAAGAACCTTGTCCACAAGGTATTCTTCTCCGGCAAGCACAATATCTTTCATGCGGGCATTTGTGCCTTGTGTAATGTTGCCTCCGCCGTTTACAAGGTTTGTGCGAGCGTTGAGAAGCATAGACGTGAACCGCAAAGAATTGATTGTATCCCACCAAGAAGAGGTTACGTTCTGTGCCGCAATTGTCGCCGCCTTGTTTTCCAGATCCACCCGCTCCCGGCTGTTTGCGGGCAACGCTTCCGCCTGCTCCGTTAAGTCAAGGATTTGCTGGCACTGTTCGGCGGTCAACGGCTGCACGCCGAATTTGGATGCAGCATACGCTTGCACGTCACTTTCATCGTAAACGCCCATGCGCAACAGCTCCAAAAATTGGTCGTGCGTGGACTTGCTCGTTTTGCCTTTCCCGCCCCGGATGGCTTTCAGGTTTGCGTCTGCCGCTTCCGACAATGCTTTGGAATACTCGTTCATGGCCATTTCGGCAATACGTTGCGCTTGCGTGTCGTCCATGTCGAAGGTGTCCTGAATGCGCTCCTGAATTTCTCGAAGAGTGGACTGTTTGTCTCCACGCCCTTTTTTGACTAGGGCCTTGAAGTCAATTCCTTGATCTTGGGTGTACTTGGACACAAGTTGCTTTATCGTGTCTTTCCCGTACAAACCGGATTCTCCGGCGTCATCGAAGAATGCTTGCAGGCGGCTGCTCATGTCAGCGTTGTCTTTATACCTTTCGGTAAGCGCTTCCTTTGCCGCTTCCCATACATGCGAGTATGTCTCTTGATTGTCCAACGCGGTTTGCAGTTTTTCCTCAACCGTCAGCTTCGGCTTTTGGGGCCGTGCACCTTTTTCGGTGTCGCTTGTCGCCATCTTGGTCAGCTGGGAAAGCATTTCGCTTTGTACAACGTCCTCAACACTGGATTCTTTCCCGTCCGTTACGTGCCGCTTTACGGCAGCCGCCAGCTTGCGGCTCAGTACATCTTCGGCAGAGGGCTGGTTCGCCTCATCCTGCGTTTTTTCTGTCCGCTTGCCGCGTTTTGTCGCATTGCTGGGCTGTGCATCCGTGTCTGTGGCCTGCTGCTGCACAGCTTCAATGGCTTTCTGCACCGCGTCATTGGCTTTTTGCGTGGCCGTATCCTCTGCGTTTGCAACGGCCGTCTCCACATCGCCCTTGTATTGGTCGAACTTTCGCTTGTTTTTGCCATTTGCTACACGGTCAACGGCGGTCTTGATGCTCTTCTGCGACTGCATCACGGCGGTTTCCGGAGTGGTAAACTCCTGCGTCATTTGCAGTGCTTGCGCATTCATGGTGTTGGATTCACTAATCCGCTGGGTAAACTTCATCTTCTGGGCAAGGGCCTGCTTGTACGCCTCGCCGCTCTTGTCCATATCGCCCAAAGCCGAATCCCACTCGCGTAGTACGCTTCCGGCCAGCGCGGTGTCATCGGCGTCCCACTGCTCTTTACTGGTCAAGCGGGACACGATCTCATCGCGGCTTTCGGTCTCCATGCTGTTGGCCGCAATCTTCATGCGGTCTGCGTTGCTTACGCGCTCGTGGGTAAACTTTTGCTCGCCGCCTTGATCTCTCTGCACAAGAGGTTGCAGGTAATCATTGTCAGTGTCGCGCGTCATATGGCTCTGGCTGGCAACTTCGGGCCGGTCAAATTGCCGTTGGGCCGCGCCTACCGTGTTGGGATGGTCAGCCAATGTGGGGATAGGCTCTTGCACACTCTGGTTTGCGGTGGGCATGAGTTCAGGAATGTTTCCGTTTTCGGCGGGGGTGGTGAGCAGACTGTCGCGGTATGCCAGCGCCTCGTCGTAGTCGCCGAATACGGGAAGGTTGGCAAGCTCTGCATCGGTCTGCATGTGAAAGCCGCCGTCCGCTTCGTTCATGCCCAATCGCCCCGCGATGTCTTGCGCCGTCACGCCGTCGCGCAACTTCAACACATAAACATCCTGCTTGCCGTATGTCCACCCGGCTTCTGCCTCTCCCGCATTGAACGGAATTTTCGCAACCGCTTCAAAGCCTTTTTTGTTGTATTTCTTTACAAGGCCGATGCCGTAGCAATCCAGCTTACGTCCGCCGTTCTCCACAGCGGTTATGAGAAGCGGAGTGACTGCCTGTCTTGCATCGCTTTTAGGGTTCTTGAATACAGCCTCAATGTCACCGTCTGGTGTAACCAGCACACCAGCCATATTGTCCGCACTCATAAAGGTGCGGGTTCCGGGCTGGCTCAGCTCTTCGACGGTTTTCGGACTCACCATCAGACCGTGCGGGTTGTTCTGGCGGGCTTCTTCCAGTGCCGACGAAAAGAGCTGAGGGTCACTGGTCGTGTCTCTCAGCTCCAGGGGCGTGGCTCCATTTCGTTCAAGGGCTGCCTGCACTTCGGGGGAATCCGTCAGAAATCCACGTAATACTTGACTTCCTCCAGCGTCGTTCCGCCCTTCCATAGATCCATTGCCAGTTCCCGATCTTCCCCCGTTTTCAGGGTTGCGTAGTAATTCTGGAATTCCTTCTCGTCCTTCTCCGTCCGATTGCGCAATACTTCCGCTCGTTCTTCCATTTCCGTCATAGCTCGCACCTCCTGTATAGGCTTCATTGGTTCCATCATAACCCGCGTTTTCGGCGCTGTCAATGGGCCGCAGATAGGGAATTTCTTCCTGCATTCCAGCCTTCAACGCCTTCCGCGTCTCGCTGCTGGTGTCTGGGAGTGTTACGCCCGTGGCCTCTTCAAACGCTTGCCGCAGTTCGCCGCCGGGTTTCAGCTGGTCAATCTGCTTGTTGGTCAACGTGCCGTTGCGGTATGCGTCCACAATCACGTCAATAGCAGTTTTCGGGGCTGCATCGGGTGCTACCACGCCAAGCTCCGGAATGCCTTCCTGCGTGGCATCGAGCGGCTGCTGTGCGGCGGTTTCAGGGTTAGGCGATACAGATTCAGGTTCGGGGAATACGGAGGTTTCAGGGGCGGGCGATACCGGTTCTGCCTGCTGCACATCCGTGTCCACAGGGGCGTTTTCGTTGGCTCCAAGCGCTTCTCTTGCGCGATTCACGCCGCTGCCAATGAGAGAGCTTCCGGCCGCGCTGATTGCGCCGCCCAGTGCGCCGCCAAGCGCCTGCTGCCCAAGTTCGGCAAGGCTAAAGTTTGCATCCGGGTCTCCGGCCAAAACGTCGAGTCCGTAGTCTGCTGCGTACTCAGAGGCTTCCTGCCCGCCTTCGCTCAGTGCTTGCCGGGCCATAGCGCGGACAAGGCCGGGGCCGTTTCCGGCCATGAGTTCTGCGCCCTGCTCAAGAGGCAGCTTGTTGGTAATGGCGGACACTGCGCCGCTCAGGCCACTGCGCAACACAGCCTGATTCAGAGACACACCGCGTTGCTCCAACTCGTTCTCGCGGTTGCCTGCCGCGCTTGCGCCCATGAGGGCCGGAATCAAAACAGGTGCAGCTTCAGGCACTGCCGCCGCAGCCGCAAAAGCGGGAAGGTTTTGAGCGACACTGCCAATGGTGCCCACCAAAAACCGGCCGGTGTTGCCAAGGCCCGCCTGTGCTTTCTGGTTCTGATTCTGGGCAAAGTCCAGCATATTGCTCACAACTTGATTGCGCTCGGGGGTTACTTGATTTTCGGCCCGCACACCCTTTGCATTTGCAATGCGGTCAAGGACCTGCTGGAATTCGGGGGTAGCAACGGGGCCGTTCGGCGTGTCGGTGTAGGCCCGGCCCATCTGAATGAGAGCGTCCCGCTGCTCGTTGGCTTCTTGCAGGTCGTCCGATGCGGCCTCATACTCCGGGATGTCCATGCTTGCAGACTGGCCACGGATTGCGCGGCCCGTGGCATCGCCCATGTTCGCCACGCCAGCAACAAAGCCGGAGACTGCACCAAGTCCGATTGCGCCTGCACGGCCTGCCAAAGAGTCCACGCCCAGCGCGGTGGCATAGGTGTCATGCTGGTTTTGCAGTTGCCGGTATTCCCGGGTTTTGGTCTTTCCCTGCTTTTGCAGCTCCCGCATCCGCTGGTTTGTTGCGGTCAGACGTGCATCCAGCTCCTGTGTCGTGAAGTTCTGCTTTGCCACAGAGGCACGGGATTTGGTTCTAGATCTTTGTTTTGCTGCCGTTGCTTGCGGGGTTTGGCCGCCGCCTAGATCCACGCTGTCCTCAGCCGATACGCCGCCACGCGCATTCTGCATCTGCTTATAGGCGGAAGCGCCTTTTGCCAAACCTTTCACGCCAGCGGCAAACCGTTGCGAAAGTCTTTTCTTTGTGGCGCTGCCTTTCCTTTCAGGCGCGAAGGTTCTGCTTGCGGCTGTAAGGCTGGAAATACCGGCAGTGTCTCCGACGTTCTCCTTGATGCGCTCGCGGGTGTTCGCATCTTGGGTTTCTTTTCTTTCTTGCAGGGCCACCCGCGTTTTGGCCAGTTCTTCCAGCTCTGAATCCAGTGCTTTAAGCTCTTCCTTCTTCAGCTTCTTGCTCTTTGTGGTGGAAGAGGATGCTTTTTTCGCTGCACTTGCGGCTGCCCTTGCTTCTTTTTCTGCTGCTGCCTGGGCTGCCTTCGCTTCCTTCTCGCGCTGGGCTTCAACGGCTGCCAGCTGCTTTGTGTAGGCCGTTGTAAAGCTGTTGGCGATGTCTCCATAGTCGGGCAGAGTTGTGGGCGCAGCGTTCATGGCTTGCTGGCCGGTGTACCGGGCGCTGCTCACCTCCCTTCTTCGGCTCTTCGGCCGCAAACAGCTCAATCACCTGCGCCGCCCGCGCCGTCATTTCCGGGATGCACAGCTCAGGGTTCGGCCCCTGATAGTAAGCGCACCCCTTGCAGTCGTCCACCGTGCGGGCCTTTCCGCAGCGCCTCAGAGCGTCCGCAAGTTGTGCAAAAGTGATGTAGTCGCTCATTGCTCGCACCCCTTTTCACTTTTGTGCTTAATTGTCCAGATGCAGCACAGCATGTTCCAGCAGAATGCCCGGTCGTGCGGCTCGTCATCGTCTCCACGCAGTAGTTTCAAGTAGTGCCGGACGGCGCTGTCAACGAAGCAGCTGACCGGCAGCCCCTTCTCCCAGTTGCGTTCGCCGTACTTCTTCGCGCCCTCCTCCATGTGCTTCGAGACTTCCAGCAGCATGGTGGGCACGTCCCAACCGTACTCCTCCCAGAAGGTGCGGAGCGCCCGCATTAGAAATCCTTCGTTGTCGGTCGCCTGAAACTCCGCGATCCAGTGCAAAACGCCGGGGCTGCCAAGCAGCGTGTCTGCCACATCCAGCGGCAGCAGGTCGCAACGCCCTTTTCCCTCTGCCATGTCTCTAACCGCGCCGGTTGCGTACTCCCGGCGATCTCCGCTATCTTTAATCATCTTCCAGTTCCAGCTCCTTTGTCTGCTTTCCTTTGCGCCGGGGTGCGCGGTTGACGTACCGCTTCGCCCACTTGCGCCGGTTCCGGCTTACCATGATTCTAATACGCCTGTCAGGCGTGTAGATGAAATCGGTTGCTTCGGCTTCTTTGTGTTTGAGCCGCTTAAATTCCGCCTTACGCATCGTAAACCTCTGTCAGCTTCACCGGCGATCATACACCATACCAAAAATCATCCCCACAAAAATAACCCACGGCTTGACCTCAAACGCCACCCCGAGAACAAGAATAAGTCCTGTCATCCATTTTCTTCTTTCCTTTCTCCCGAGCTGCAAAATCCATCAGGGCTTACAGTCAGGCCAGTCATTTTGCAATACCACCAATTAGGCACAGAATTTTGGCAATTGACGCAATCCCTGCACCGTGCCGCTTCCATAGCCTTAACAGTGGGCGCTTCCTCCACGCATTCAATACAATCCGCAACCACGGCCCGCTGTTCGTCGTTGCTATACGCATACCCAAGGCGTATCAGCTCATTCATCAACGCATCAGCATCAATCGTTCGCATCGCTCATACCTCGCACCTCTTGCCGATGATCAACACGCTGTACGGCAAGTCCTCAATCCATTTACAAAATTCCGCCCACTCGTCAAGTTTGTGGTTTTTGCGCTGCTTGTAAATGTTTGCAAGCACCTCGTAGTTCAGCATGAGCGTGCGTCGCTGGTTGTAGCTGCTCGGCAGCAGCTGAATAAGCTGCCACCAGCACTCTTTGCGCCGCTTATCGGTATAGGCCAGGTCATACTGCGCCCGCCAGTAGTTGAGATTGTAAATCATCTCTTGCAGTGCAATCGAGCTTGCGATAGTCAAATGCTCGTGGCTAAAATCGGAAAGCTCAAACTGCTTTGAGTGGATCTTGTGCATGGTGCTGCACGAATTGGCCACCGTGCCGACCTTGTAAGTGTCGTACTCCTTCCACCAGTACAGTGGGGCCGTCACATCCGCATAAACCACGATCATGCGCCGGTATTTCGCATGTTCGCCACCGGCTTTGGCAAGGCGCATCATGAGGGCGTGGTCGTTTTCACCGATGCAAAAGTCGCGTTTCGCCTCACCTCCGCAAAGTTTTGCCGGCTTGTGGTCAGCCTTATACATCGGGCAAAACACTTTATAAGCAGTGTCCCCAAGCACCCGGACGGCGGCATATTCGCCGCAATCGCACTCATGGCTGTCACTCCGTGCCCAGCTGTTCATGGGATTTCGCATTCCCCGGATTGCGTGTCCCCACCCCAAAACTTCGGTGTTCTCGATTTTAATCATCTTTCCAGCCTCCCTTCGGCCAGTGGAACAGCGTCCACAAGCCTACAACAATAATACATAAGTCCAGCAGTGCAATTGGCACCGCAATGAGCACCACAAGCGCCATCAGAACTTTAGTCAGTATCGCCGCCATTAGATGCCTCCTTGTGTACGCCGTCGCTGCAAAAATCATCCTCCCACTTGGTACTATATTCACTGCTAATAGCTGTGCAAATCACCACGTTTTCGTGTAAAACTTCTTTCTCGACTGCTATTCGCGGGCGGCTATACCTGCAATCCTTGCAGCGCACCACCGGAACCATGTCCGCGACCGCACTTTCGGGCAGGGAACTAATTGCCGCTTTGAAGTCATCCTCCATGATAACCCGGCACAGCCCCTGTCCATCGGACAAGTCTTTTAACGGGATGTGCTTCAACCAATCGACAAGTGCTTCTCGGTCAATGTACTTCGTCATTGGGTGCCTCCTTGTCCATCCGTGCGCCACACCAGCAGCAACACGTCGGCACAGCGTCATCGTGGAAAAGCCGCATCTGCGTGGCGCATGTTTTGCCGCACACTGTGCACTGGTAGCTCGTCGTAATCATTCCCGCACAGCTTGTTTTAATTATGTGCCAATGTCCGCGCACAATCGGTTCCACGTCATCCTCCGGGAAATGCTGAAGTTCGTATGCAACCGCTTCAAACGCGTCTGCTTCAGCGCTGTTCGTTTCGGCAGCCTCTTGCGCCCACCAGCGGAGCATGTCAACAACCTCGTCCTTGTCAATGTATTTTGCCATTGGCGACCTCCTTATCCAATTCTCCCCATTGCTCTGCCATGGCTTCTGCAATGCCATGAAATGTTTTAGAACGCTCTTTCGCATGACCGCTGCCCAACCACCATATCCTGGCTCTCTCTCTTTCTGGCAATGTCATCATGTATTCATACACATTGTTCGTTTCACGAAGAAGGGGGAGATTTTTCAGCCATAGGCATGTTTTCTTTTGTTCTGGGTGACCAAATTGCCAAGGATTTATAATTTGGTCAGGCTTGCGATATAGCGTGCTCATAACCGAAACAGGATTTTCAATCGCAATACGTTCAATCGGCGCTTCGGCAAACTTCAGAAAAAACGCGGCTGCATCATATTTGAGGCTTAAAGGTTTTGTACCCTCACTAAACCACCTCATTCCGGAAACAGCCAAATGCGTGCAGGGTGGATGTGCTATCAATAAATCCCATTTCCCAATGTGATGTACTTTGCCATCCATTGTTGATACAACGCCGCCATGCAACTCCAAGAATCCAAGAGCATTTCCCAGGATGTGCCATTCCGGGTGTCCTCCCGACGGCTTCTGGATGTCACAGCTGTAAGCCTCGTGCCCACGCTCGCGAAAAGCTATGCACACTGTCTGCGATTCTTCACACGCAATCAGTACCTTCATTGTGTTCTCTCCTGATGATCCTTTGGCCCCGCGAGTTGGTCTCCCACAGGGCCGGTTTTCCGTCTCTGAGCCACGTT
>OIYY01000690.1_pt1 | contig 22199 bp, 20 predicted proteins | sample 1588341 | NCBI WGS metagenome assembly OIYY01 (sample SAMN03283287) | human gut metagenome | biome: human-associated habitat; material: feces | host: Homo sapiens | place: Peru | collected 2012 | reverse complement strand
GTGGACAATGAGGCAGAACTGTTCGCCCCGGAGTCCGATTTCGACGGTGTGCGCGGCGTGCTGGCCTACAACCGCAGCGACCAGGAAAAAGGCCGTGCTACGGTCTACAATCCCATCAGCGAATGGATCGTTTCGGTGGGCGAACACCCCGGCATCATCTCCTCGAACCGGTGGATTCGGGTGCAGGAATCGCTGGAGCGGAACAAATCCAAGTCCTACCACGCATCCCGCGGCAACGAAGCTCTGCTCACCGGCCTGCTGTGGTGCTCCTGCGGCAGCCGGATGTACCCGAAGGTCACCGGGCGGAAAACTGCCGACGGGCAGGTGGTCTTTCCCTATATGTGCAAACTGAAGGAGCACAGCCGGAGAGAGTTATGTAATGTCCGGAATGCCAACGGCAATTTGCTGGATGCTGCCATCTGCGAGCAGGTCAAGCACCTTGCCGACCATTCCAGCGACTTTATGAAGCAACTGGAAAAGGCAAAGTCCGCCCACGCAGGCAACCGCTCCGAGTTTGAAACCAAGCTTTCCACCCTGCGCAAAGAGCAGGCCGAGACGCAGCGGAAGATCACCGCCCTCATCGACTCCCTTGCCGATTTTGGAGACAGCACCGCCGCAGTCCACCTGAAAAAGCGCATTGAGGAGCTGAACGGTCAGGATGCCGCCCTGAGCTCCCGCATCCGGGAACTGGAAAGCCTTACGGACGAAGGCGTTCTGGCTGGGATGGAATTTGACCTGATGCGTCAACTGCTGACCGTGTTCCACGACAACATCGACGATATGACCGTGACCCAGAAGCGTGCTGCCATCCGCACGGTGGTGCGCAAGGTGGTGTGGGACGGCAAGGTAGCGCATGTGGTGCTCTTCGGTTCGCCGGGGTGAGGATAGCATTTTCAATGCAGCGGCTCGCATAGGTTGAGAACCGTGCCTTCCGGGTAGAGTCGAAGGTGTCCACCGCCTTCATCAGGCCGATGGTCCCGATGGAGATCAGATCTTCCTGGTCGCTGGGCTGGGCGTAGTATTTTTTCGCCACATGCACCACCAGCCGCAGATTGTGCCGGATGAGCGTTTCCCGCGCCGTGGGGTCGCCCGCCCGCAGAGCCGCAAAGGTCTCGACTTCTTCCCGTGCGCTCAGGGGCTTGGGGAAGCTCCCCGCTTCCAGATGCAGCGCCAGCACCAGAAATTTCGTGGCAAAAAATTGCAGCAGAGTCAACAGCATACAACGCACCTCCCAAACTATGGTCCTCCTACACTGTATGAGCGGGGACAAATTGTACAACACCACTTTTCAACGGCCCGGTTCCATGTTACAATAAGAAAAAACGAAATCGGGTGATCTTTTGGAATTTTATGGCACCATCGGCCCCGCCTGTGCCCAGCCGGAGACCTTGCAGCGCATGGTGGAAGCTGGCATGACGGGCATCCGCATGAACCTTTCCCACGGGCCCCTTTCGGCCCACAAAGACTGGCTGGACATGATCCACGCCGTGGGCATCCCCCAGCTGCTCATCGACCTGCAGGGGCCGGAGCTGCGCATCGGCACACTGACCCAGCCCCTTGTGCTGGAACCGGGGCAGAGCCTCCGGCTGGGGCAAGGGGGTGTTCCCTGCCCGGCGGCGCTGGTGCAGGCGGCCCGGCCGGGCCAGAACCTCCTGCTGGACGACGGCAGGCTCCTTGTGCAGGTTGCCGGAGCCGACGGCGCGGCCCTGCAGTGTACCGTGGTGCGGGGCGGCACTCTGCAAAGCCGCAAAAGCCTTGCGGCGCCGGGGCTGGCGGTAGCCTCCCCCACGTTGACGGAGGCAGACCTGCAAAACCTGCAGCTGGCGGGAGCCTGCGGCGTTACCGGGGTGATGCTGCCCTTCGTGCGGGGGGCCGAGGACATCCGCACCCTGCGCCGGGCGCTGGAACAGGCCGGGGCCGGGCAGATCCGCATTTTTGCCAAGATCGAGAACCTTGCGGGGGTGCAGGCCCTGCCGGAGTTCCTGCCTCTTGTGGATGAAGTGGTCATTGCCCGCGGGGACCTCGGCAACGCCATGCCCCTGTGGGAACTGCCCCGGTGCCAGAAACAGCTTTCGGCGGTCTGCCGGTCTGCCGGGGTGCCCTTTATGGTGGTGACCCAGATGCTGGACAGTATGTGCAGCCGGGCGGTACCCACCCGCGCCGAGGTCAGCGACATCTACAACGCCGTGTCAGACGGTGCTTCCAGCGTGATGCTCACCGGGGAGACTGCCGCGGGGCAATACCCGGTGGAGGCCATGGAGTATCTTGTGCGCACTGCCCGCACTGCCTTGGAATAACCAGGATGAACCGCTCGTTTTCTACGGTGGTTCTTGCAAAGATTATACCGCATTCGCCACCAGGGTGGCAATGAGCCAGCCGCCTGCTCTTTACACAAACGGATTGTAGAACCGACCGAACCGGATGGTCACGGTGAGGCTGAGGAGCAGCAGGAGCACCCCGACACCCAGCGCGATGAGATCGCGGCGGATGAAAGGCCGCTGGGTGTACCAGGTGCGCTTGTTCATTTTTCCAAAGCCGCGCAGCTCCATCGCGTTGGAGATGGTGTCGATGCGGTTCAGGCTGGTCAGGATGAGCGGCAGCAGGATGTTGACGGAGTTTTTGAGCCGCTTGAAGAAGGGTTCCTTTCTGCCAAGCTCCACGCCGCGGGCCTGCTGGGCCTGGCTGATGCTGTGGTAGTCGCGCTGGATGTCCGGAATGTACCGCAGTGCAATGGCCACCGAGTAGCCCACCTTGTACGAAATGCCAATGCTGTTCAGGCTGGCCGCAAACTCGCTGGGGTCGGTGGCCGAGATGAACAAGATGGCCACGGGCAGGGCCACGAAATACTTGAGCGAGATGTTGCACAGATAGAACAGCTGCTCGGCCGTCAGGTCATACCGCCAGAACAGGTGGCAGAGCACCGTGCGGGTGCCGTACAGCGTCGTGCCCTGGTCGGGGTCGAACAGGAAGATGAACAGGTTGTTCAGCAGCAGGAACACCAGCATGAACACCAGCATGAACCGCACCTCGCGGAACCTGATCCGGCTCAGCTTGAACGCGGCCAGGCTGACCGCCAGCAGCACCAGCAGAACCCAGGTGTTGTAGGTGATCATGCTGGCAAAGGTGAACAGCAGAAAGAACGCCAGCTTGGTGGTGCCGGTGAGCTTGTGAATGACGCTCTCCCGCGGGAGATAATTCAAAACAGTTTTAGCGGCCATGTTCCCGCACCTCCCGGTCCTGCGCGATGAAGCGCTCCACAAATTCCTGCGCGGGCGCAATGCCGCAGCGGTTGGCCAGCGTGTAGAGGCTGGTCTCCTTCAGTGCGGCCTGCCGGATGAGGGCGGGGTCGCACAGAACACCCGCCGGGCTGCGGTCCGCAATGAGTGCACCGTCGCAGAAGACCAGCGCCCGCTGGGTGTATTCGAGCATCAGGTGCATGTCGTGGGTGATCATCACGACCGTGACGCCCTGGGCGTTCAGCCCCCGCAGGAACTCCATGATGTCGGTGTAGTGGCGGAAATCCTGGCCCGCCGTAGGCTCGTCCAGCAGGATGAGCTCCGGGTCCAGCGCCAGTACGCTGGCGATGGTGACACGCTTTTTCTGGCCGAAGCTCAGCGCCGACACCGGCCAGTTCCGGAAGGGATACAGCCCGCAGATCTTGAGCGTCTGTTCCACCTTTTCCCGGATCTGCGCTTCGGTCAGGCCGGAGCGCTGCAGGCCCAGTGCCACTTCGTCGTAGATCATGGTCTTGGAGATCATCTGGTTGGGGTTCTGCATCACATAGCCGATGTGCTGGGCACGGCGGCGGATGTTCTCCTCGGCCAGCGATTTTCCGTTGAGGAAGATCTCGCCCGCATCCGGCGTCTCGAAGCCGCAGATGAGCTTGGACAGCGTAGATTTGCCCGCGCCGTTCCGGCCCACGATGCTGACCATCTCCCCTTTGCCGATGGAGAAGCGGACATTCTTCAGGGTCGCCTGCCCCTTCTGGTAGCCAAAGCACAGGTCCCGCACTTCCAGCAGCGGTTCCGGAGCCGGGGCAGCTTCCGGCTGCGGATAGGCGGTGAACCAGTTCCGCAGGGCCGTGGTGTCGGCTTCGTTCAGGACGAGGCTGTCCACATGCGAAGGGTGCTTTTCCGGGGTGATGTCCACGCCCGCATACCGCAGAGCGGTCAGGTAGAGTGGCTCCCGGATGCCGTTTTCGGTCAGCAGGGCGGTGGAAAGCAGCGCGTCCGGGCGGAGGTCAGCCAGAATTCTGCCCTCGTTCACGAGGACGATGCGGTCCACGCTCCGCCAGAGGACGTCCTCCAGCCGATGCTCGATGATGAGCACGGTGGTGTCGGTCTTTTTCTGGATCTCGTCGATGAGCTCCATAGTCTGCTTGCCGGTGGCCGGGTCCAGGTTGGCCAGCGGCTCGTCGAAGAGCAGGATCTTGACCTGGTCCACCATAACGCCCGCCAGGCTGACCCGCTGCTTCTGCCCGCCGGAAAGCTCATGCGGTGCATAGCCGAGGTGGTTCTCGATGCCCACCAGCTCCGCAGCGCGGCGGGTGATGGTGTGCATCTCATCCTGCGGCATACAGCTGTTTTCCAGCGCAAAGGCGATGTCCTCGCCCACGGTCAGGCCGATGAACTGGCCGTCCGGGTCCTGCAATACCGTGCCCACATGGGCCGACAGCTCAAAGATGCTGCTGTGCGGCGCATCCACGCCGTCCACGGTCAGGGTGCCGGTGCACACGCCGGGGTTCGAAAAGGGGTTCAGGCCGTTGATGCAGCCTGCCAGCGTGCTTTTGCCGCTGCCGGACGGGCCTGCAATGAGCACACGCTCCCCCGGATAGATGTCCAGGTCGATGCCGGTCAGCGTGGGACGCTTCTGGGCGCGGTACTGAAACGAGAAATCTCGGAACGAGATGATGGGTTCGTTACGTTCTGCCATGGGCAAATTACCTCAGCTGTTCAAACAAAAAGCCTTTCCTCCGGCGGATGGCCGAGGGAAAGGCTACGGGTTCCATCCAGAGTCGCTCCGGCCGGGATCACTCCTGGTCGAGAGAGCCCTTCTTGGCGATGGTCTTGGTATAGGCCAGCACCAGCAGGCCGCCCACCACCACAGCGGTGATGATGTTGGATACGGCGGCAAAGGCACCCTGCGCAAAGACCTTCTTGGCCGGCTCGGCGTAGATCAGGATATCCAGCACCGGGGCCACCACGATCCAGGCCAGCAGATGGGCCGCGATGTTGGCGACCGTAAAGGCGGCCATCTTCTTTTTGCCGAACTCGCCCTCCTGCAGGTCCAGCTTCTTGGCGAACAGGCCCACCACAACGCCCACGAAGGCCGAAGCGATGACCCAGCTCCACCACGGGCTGCCGCCCCAGGACAGGTCGATCAAGGTGTGGCCGATGAAGCCGATCAGACCGCCGGCCACCGGGCCGTACATCGCGGCCAGCAGAGCCAGAACAGCGTACTGCAGGCTGATGTTGGTGTTAGGCACCGGGCTGGGAATGGCCACGAACCGGCCCAGAACAAAGAACAGAGCGGCGCCGATGCCGACGGCGACCACTGTTTTGATGCTGCTGTTGTTGTTTTTCATATTCTTTCGCTCCTCTTTTTGCGCCGCAGTGCGCGGCATTTTTTCAAGGCACTGTCAGTATACGACAAGCCGGGAACCCTTGTCAATGGACAAACGGCCCGCTTTGCAGAAAAACCGCAGGTTTTGCCGTTTCAGCGGGAGCTTTGGGGCTGCGGCACCAGTTTGCAGACCAGCCGGACCATCACCGGCGTCAGCGGGAGCCACACCAGCGTGCACAGCAGGTTGAACAGGGTGTGGGCGTTAGCGATCTGCCGCGCCAGCACTTCCAGCTCCGGCCCCTTGGGCGAGACGGCCTCCACCAGCCTTGTCATCCAGGGCAGGGCCAGCAGGCAGACCACGCTGCCCGACAGGTTGAAGCAGCAGTGCGCTGCCGCCGTCCGCCGGGCATCCGTAGGCTGACCCACCGCCGCCAGCACCGCCGTGATGGTCGTGCCGATGTTGTCCCCCAGCAAAATGGGCAGGGCACCGGCCAGCCCCAGCACACTGTGGATGCCGTCCGGCCCGGCCTGTTGTGCGGCCCGCTGCAGCACCGCGATGGTGGCCGAGCTGCTCTGCACCACCAGCGTCATCCCGGTGCCCAGCAGCAGCCCCAGCAGCGGCGTATGCCGCACCTGCGTCATCCAGTGGAGGAAGACCGGGTGTTCGGCCAGCGGAGCCATCGCGCCGGACAAAACTTCGATGCCGTCGAACAGCAGGCCGAACGAAAACACCGCCAGCCCCAGCTGCCGCGTCCGCTCCCGCCGGGCCAGCAGCCAGACCAGCACCCCCGCAAACAGGATGGGGAACACCCAGTCCGCCAGCCGGAACGCCACCAGCTGGGCCGTCATGGTGGTGCCCACATTGGCCCCGAACACCACGGCCACGGCCTGCGGCAGCTCCATCAGCCCGGCGCTGACAAACCCGATGACCATCACCGTGGTGGCCGAGCTGCTTTGCAGCACCGCTGTGACCAGAAGCCCCGCCAGCGCCCCGGTGAGCGGTGTGCGGGTGATGCGGCGCAGGAATCCCCGCATCCGCTCCCCTGCCGCCTGCTGCAACGCCCGGCTCATACTCTCCATCCCAAACAAAAACAGCGCCAGCCCACCGGCCAGCCCGAATGCCGCCCGAACGCCTTCCCCCATGTGTCGTCCTCCTCTCGGTGTGGATAACACAAAAATACTCGCCTTCCGGTGGGAAAGCGAGTACATTTTGCAAGGGAGCCGGTCATTTGTCCGTCCGGACGCAGCGCAGGGCATACCGCGCCTGTCCGCCTGTGGTACAGGTGAACAGCTCTCTGCAGATTTTGCTCTTTTGGGAGGCGTTCTTAGTTCTTGCCGGTCAGCTTGAAGCCGTTCAGAGTGTGGATGGTGGTCACGATGACATTGACGTTGTTGACGATGGAGCTGCCAGCAGAGAAGATGCGGGCGATGTAGTTGAACAGGGTGCCAACGTTCAGGAAGATCTTCCAGGCCTCGGTATCGGTGATCGAGCCACCGTTCAGGTAGACCATCTCGTTCTCGTCGATCTCGGAAAAAGCAGCGGGCATCTTGATTTCGTTCATAACAGGGATTCCTCTCTTTCAAACATTCGATTCGTTTTTGTGTTTCAGCAATGCAGGCCGACTCAGCCGTGCATCGCAACCAGTGTCACGACCAGGACCGTCGTTCCGACGATCAGGATCTCGCCCAGGTGATCCTCCAGCCGGAAGGTGCTGGCAGGCTGTTCGGCCGCCTCCGGCTCCGGCTTCGCGGTGGACTCGCGCGACACAGGCGTCCAGTGGGCATACAGGGTCTGTCCATCTTCCTGGAACTCGTACTCCGCCGGCTTGATCTGATCGCCGCCCACAAGGTCCGTATACCAGCCATCGAAGAGGTAGCCTTCCATGGTGGGGGTGGGCAGTCTGGAAGTCCGGTAGCTCTCCGTGCCGTCCGAAGTTTTGATGCGGTAGACGAAAACGTACTCCGGGGTGCCGATGCCGCCCTGCCGCTCCAGATAGATGGTATAATAATTGGGGCTGTCCGCAAATGCCAGCGGCGTCACGCAGCAGAACATTGCCAGCGTCACCACACCGAGCATCAGCCGCTTCAGGAATTGCTTCATCATTGCTGCCTCACTTTCCAGTCTTGCCGGTGCCGGGCAGACTTTCTCTATATAGGTTATACGATAAACACAGCATTTTGTCAATCGGAACTGCGCAATTTTCGCATTTTCATGTTTTCTGAAACCGCAGCCCCGCACCGTGCTACGGCATCAGGGCGCTGCGAGCAGAGAAACCACGGCACCAGCGCAGGGTCTTCGGCAGAATGCCGCCTGCCAGGTGATGTGTTCCGGCTCCACCGGTTCAAAATAGCAGGAGGAACACGCCGCAGCCACACCTTCCGCCTCGTCTGCACTCCCGCGCACCGTGCAGAACACCGCCGTCGGGCCGTCGGCCCCGCCAATGACAGCTATGGCCGCATCCCCTTCCCCCTGCGGTTCCAGTCCATACTTCTTTTCCAACGCTGCCCGTTCGGGCGGCAGATTCCGGGGTCGGCGGCGCGGGTGGTCCCCCTCAGCGCAGTCGGAGAGGAAGAAATTTTCGGCAGCCGGGGTCAGGCGGTAGGTCATCATACAGAAGCGGTTGGGCTGCTCCCAGCCATCACAGTCCGGAAGTTCCAGCGTTTCCGACCGGACATCCAATGCAGTCAGCTGATAGGTCTGTGCGTTCCCCGGTTCGTACAGCGTCACCGACCCGCCCACTGCAGGGGTCCGGAACCGCTCGGCCGGGTGTTGTTCCAGTTCCGCTTCCAGCCGCACCTCCAGGGCACGGAAGCGCTTCGGGCGGCTCTTCCGGCTCCGGGTCGCCCAGGGATAGCTTTCCCGCCAGAACTTCCAGACCGTCGTTTCATCCAGCCCATAATGCCGCAGGAGCGCTTTTACCACATCCGCTCCGGCCATCTCTCCCGGAAGATAACCCGCCCCGCAGCCATTGCGGGAATGCAGCCGCATCCCATTCAGTTCCAGCTCCGCGCAGAACCCCACATTCAACGGATTTTCCTGTTCCATCTGCTGTTCCTCGGCTCTTGTCAGGGTGCAGCTGCATTCGCCATCTTCGGTCAGGCCCCATTTTTCCATATAGGCCCGCAGTTCTTCCTGCGGCACCTCCATCGCAAAGTCCACGACCAATCCCTGTCGGCACCGGTAGACCGCCGGGATGCGCCACTTGTACCCATGCCATTCAAATTCGCGGTCCACGCGCAGTTCCTCGCCGGGGTCGTTTTTCTCCTGTGTTCCCCAGAAATTTTTCCCAAAGCAGACCTTCCAGCGGCGGTGTTCGTGTCTCATGGTAGTTGTCCCCTTCCGTTTTTCTCTATTTTAACACCATTTCATCGGCCCCGCAATTTCTTTGCGAAATTTTGCCAGCTCCCAGCCGCCTGCCCCTACACAAACGGCGGCGGTTGTGCTATGATAAGGCTGAAAAATCAGTTTGGCACTGCCAACCCATGAAGAAGGTGTCGTTCATGTCTGATCTGCTTGAGACCCTGCGGCAGGAGGGCGTCGATCCCGCGCTGCTCTCCGCTGTGGAAGAATACCGCACAGCCCACCCGCTGGCCGAGGCGCTGCGCCCCCGCATCCCGGTGTCGGCCTTTACCTATTATGGTAAGGACGTCTGGGAGCAGGCTCTGGCCGCGCTGCTCTGCGGCGAGAACCTGCTGCTGGCAGGCGGCAAGGCCACCGGCAAAAATGTGCTGGCCGAGAACCTCTCCGCCGCCTTCGGCCGCCCTGCGTGGGACATCTCGTTCCATGTGAACATGGACGCAGCTTCCCTCATCGGCATGGATACGTTTGAGGGCGGCGCGGTCAAGTTCCGGCCCGGCCCGGTCTACCGCTGCGCCCAGTGCGGCGGGTTTGGTGTGCTGGACGAGATCAACATGGCCAAAAACGAGGCGCTGGCCGTCCTCCACGCCGTGCTGGACTTCCGCCGCGCCATCGACGTGCCCGGCTATGAGCGCATCCCGCTGGCCGAGGAGACCCGCTTCATCGCCACCATGAACTACGGTTATGCGGGCACCCGTGAGCTGAACGAGGCGCTGACGTCCCGCTTCGTGGTCATCCAGATGCCCACCATCACACAGGACAACCTCGAAAAGCTGCTCCGTGCCCAGTTCCCCGACCTGCACGCAAACTATGTCCACCAGTTCGCCCTGCTCTTCCTCGACCTGCAAAAAAAGTGCGACAGTGCGGAGATCTCCACCAAGGCGCTCGATCTGCGCGGGATGCTGGATGCGCTGCGGCTGATCCGCCGGGGCGTCCCGGCCGGGGCCGCGCTGGATATGGGCATCACCAACAAAGCCTTTGATTCCTACGAGCAGGGGCTGATCCGGGACGTCATCGCCGCCCGCATCCCGGCGCAGCTCACAGCCGCAAAGCTGTTCCGCTGATGGAAGCGCAGAGCTACACCGCCGAACAACGGCGCGCAGCCAATCAGGTCTGGGCGGCAGCCGGTGCCTATGGGTTTGAGCCGCTGTTCCTTGCACACAACACCGACGGCACGATCGACTTTTACATGAACTGCATCGTGGGCCTGGTGCACAAATATTACGGCGACGATCTCATCCGGAGCCTGTTCGGGCTTTGGGATGGCGACATCCGGGAGGCCGAACTCGACGACCTGACCTGGCTCTACCTCGAAAGCGCAGCCTATGCGCTGGAGCTGCCCCGCCGCCCGGTGCTGGCCGAGCTGCGCCGCGCCCATGCGGACTACTTTTTCGGCATCCAGTACAAGCTCTCCCGGCAGGAGTGGATGGCCAAAAACCAGCTCGTCTACACCATGCAGGCAGACCGCTGGCGCACCGTGCAGGGCCGCCGCCCGCCGGTGATGACCCCTTACGAAGCCGACCTTGCCGCCGCGCTGGCCCCGCAGACGCCGCCGGAACCGGCTGCGCTGAAACCGGCTCTGCTGGCCCTCTTTGCCCGCGCGAAGCTGTTTGACGGCACCGTGCACAAAAAGGCCGCGCTCCACCTGCATCTCGAAGGGCTTCTGGCTTCGCTTGCCACCAAAACGCTCCCCACCCAGATGATCAAGACCGACCGCGTCATGGTCGAGCACTCCAGCGCGGTGGATGCCGCAGGCAGCGGCGGGCTGACGGTGGACAAACGGCTGGCCCGCATCACCCTCCGGCAGAACGCCGCCGAAGACCGCGCCTACATCGAGAGCTGTTTCGGGCGCTCCCTCTACCCGCCGGAACGGCTGCGCAAGGCCGAGCAGGAGCTTTGCACCGGCGATCATTTGGGGTGTCATCTCTGGTTCGCCGCCGGTGTCCCCAGCCCCGAACAGGCCCCCACCCCGGAGGCAAAACATCTGGCCGAACAGGCGCAGCTGCAGGCCGATCGGAACCGCGCCTACTACGCCAAGAACCGGGAGCTGCACCGCAGCGTCGTGCTGCGGCTGACCGAGCAGATCCGCAACTGCATCCTCGTGCATCAGCAGCCCCATGCGCGGGTGGCCCGCAGCGGCAGTCTGGACCCCGTGCGGGTCTGGCGGGCCCCTGTGCTGGACGACGCCCGCGTCTTCCGCTGCGCTGAGGAGGAGAACCAGCCCGCCTTCACCGTGGACCTGCTGCTGGATGCGTCGGCCTCCCGCCTGCACTGTCAGGAGGTCATCGCGGCGCAGGGCGTCATCCTTGCCGAGAGCCTGACCGCCTGCGGCATCCCTGTGCGGGTCAGCTGCTTTTCCAGCCTGCGGGGCTACACGGTCCTGCGGGTGCTCAAGGGTTTCTCGGACAAGAACCTACAGAACATCCACCAGTATTTTGCCTCCGGCTGGAACCGCGACGGCCTGGCCCTGCGGGCTGCGGGCGATCTGTTGGACTTTGCGCCCGGCCCCGCGCCGCGTCATCTGCTCATCCTGCTGACGGACGCCTCCCCCAACGACAGCCGCCGTGTGCCGCCCTCTTCGGAGAACCCGCTGGGGCATGACTACGGCGGGGCCTTCGGTGTGGACGATGCCGCTGCCGAGGTGCGCACCCTCCGCCGCAAGGGGCTGCGGGTCTCCGCTGTCTTCATGGGCGAAGACCGCTCCATCCCCGATGCCGAGCGCATCTACGGCAAAGATCTGGCCCGCATCCGCGGCATGGACCAGCTGGCCCGCGCGGCCGGGCAGCTCATCCAGAACGAGATCCGCGAGCTGGGCGATTGACACCTCGCACCGGAAGACCGGGACTGCATGTTTGCAGCCCCGGTCTTTTTGTTACAACCATAGTGTTTACCCTTTCCCCCAATGCGCAAAAATATTTTTGCAATCTTCAAACTTTTAGTTGTAATTTGTGACAACTTATGCTATAATACAGCCAGAAAAGAACGAATGAATGGTTGTACGAGGAAGGAGACCCGCTATGGATGCCAATCGTTACTTTGAGCAGATGCACCAGGTCATGTCCGCACAGAAGCGCGATTTCTCGTTGATTTTGAGTGTAAAGGTGCAGGATCTTGGCGGCGCGGATGCTTACATCGAGCTGCGCCGGAACGCATCCGGCCGCGCACGGGTCTTCTATTCCACCATGGGCCGCCGCAACCTCAACTTCCAGTTGTTCCGCAAGGGCTGGCAGTTGTGCCACAACGCATCCGGCGAGATGACCGGCCGTTTCCCCACCAAGGCGGACGCCCTGTTGGACGCAGCGGACTTTTCCGTCTGCATCCGGGACGATGCCTTTGACCCGGCCCGCACGGAATTTCTCGTGAACCAGCTCCGACTTCTTTCGGACACCTCCTGCCCTTCCCTGCCGCAGTCGGCCCGCGAAGGGGCGCTCATCACCGTGGACAGCTTTGTGGGCCGCGGCGGACACTGGTGCTATTGGAGCACGCAGGCTGCTGACTGCCTGCCTCTCGCTGCGCTGCTTTGCTGGCTGGGTGATTTTCTGGCTGGGAGCGAGCGCCGCACCCTGCAAAACTGCCCACAGGCCATGGAGCTGGCCGCGCAGTGGCAGGCGGAGCTTTGCTCGCCCTTCACCTGCCCGGCGGACGCTGTCCGTTCTCCTGCCCAGCGCCCGGCCCCGCGCCGCGCCGCCCCTGCCGCGCAAAACCCCCACTGGCAGAGCATCCTGGCGGTGCTGGCCACCGTATGACAATCGTGCCCCGCTCTCTGGTTTTCCAGAGAGCGGGGCACTTTTTCAATATTCGATCCCCTGCCGGGCGGCGATGCCTTTCTGGTAGGGGTGGCGGCAGCACTTCATCTCGGTGCTGTAATCCGCCGCATCCAGCATCCACTGCGGCGCGGCGTGTGCCGTCAGAACGCATTCCTGCCCATCCGGCCGGTGCAGAACAGCCGACTGCAGCAGCTCTTTGTCCACCATATCCAGTTCCCATGCGGAACCGGCCTCGTCCAGAAGAAGCAGATCGGCCGGCTGGGCCATGGCAGCCCGGAGGTTCTCATTTTGCAGCGCCCGCGTAGCCGCCTTTTCGGCGTCATTCATCTGGAAGACGAACTTCTGCCCGGCCTTGCCGCGGTAGACTTTGGCCCCCAGCTGCTCCAGCAGCGGGATCTCGCCGCTTTTGCCGCCTTTCAGGAACTGCACGATGACCACACGCTTTCCGCTGCCCAATGCGCGCAGCGCGAGGCCCATGGCGGCTGTGGTCTTGCCCTTTCCATCGCCCCAATAGAGATGCAGCAATCCGCGCTCCATCATGCGTTTTCCTCCGTGTACTGGACGGTTTTCACCACGTGCAGGATGTGTTCTGCCTTCCAGTCGCAGGCGTCCAGCACATAGCCGCCCGCATTGGGGCCGCACCATGCGTGGAAGGTCTTGTGCGGCACCGCGAACCGCTCCATTGCGGCCATCTGGGTGCCGCCGTGCGCCACGATGACCAGCCGCTCCTCGCCGTTGGCAAGTGCCTTGTCCACCAGAGCGGCAAACGCCACGCAGACGCGGTCACAGAAATCGCTCTTCCGCTCCCCGTCCGGGTGAGCGCTGGCTTCGTTCTGCCGGACCCACTCCAGATACTCCGGGTCCTGCTCCACACGGACGAACTTCTGCCCCTCGAACCGGCCGAAGTTCATCTCCTTCAGCCCCTCCACCGGCACCAGTTTTGCATCCGGAAAGAGGATCTTTGCCGTCTGCGACGTGCGCTGCAGCGGCGTCACGTAGACGACCTCCGGGGAAAAGTCCGCCCGCCGCAGCTGGGCCGCGCTTTCGGGCGAAAGCGGGATGTCCCGCTGGCCCTGATACCGTTTCTGGGCGTTGTATTCAGTTCTGCCATGGCGCAGCAGATAGATCCACATGGTGTTGTCTCCTTTTTTCATCCTTTTGCCGCCCCATTATAGCCGATTTCCGCAAAAGATACAAGCCGCCCACGGTTCATTCTTCCTGCGCGCTTGCCACGGCGGCATCCGCCTCTTCCTGGGAAATGGTCTTGACGACAAAGCCGAAGTACAGAATGTGCCCGGCCCAGACGATGCCGAGGACGATGCGGCCCACCGGGACCCGGCTCATCATCACAAAGCCCAGCGCCATCAGCGCCGTCACCGTGCCGATCAGAGCCAGCTTAGCGCGCAGGGTCATGCCTTTGCGTTCCATGTAGCTGCCGATATATTTTTTGTAGAGGGTCGTATCCAGAAACCAGCCGTGGAGCCGCGCCGAACTTTTGGCAAAGCAGAAGGCCGTCAGCAGGAAAAACGGCACTGTGGGCAGGACCGGCAGCACGATGCCCACCACGCCCAGCGCCAGGCTGAGGCAGCCGAGGCTCACAAAAAACACTTTCTTCATCATTTTGAACGATCCTTTCTGTTGGTGCCGCGCAGAGGAGTTCCGCAGCTAGACGTTAGCTATTGCTAACTTCAAATTCAAGAAAAAGCCGCAGTCCCCCTGCGGTTCTTCCGGTTTGTAGTTTCAAACCATGATCGTCAGTGTATCATGCCCACGCTCTTTTTGTCAAGCGCAAAAAAAGCACCCGCCGCAGGATGTGCAGCAGGTGCCGAAAATTTGACCGTTCTTATTCGTACAGGGGGAACGCCTTGGTGAGCGCCAGAACGCGGGCGGAGATGTCGTCCCGCTTCTCGTCATAGTGCCAGATGCAGTCGGCAATGCAGTCGGCGATGATCTTCATCTCTGCCGGGCCCATGCCGCGCGTCGTGACGGCAGGGGTGCCCAGACGGACGCCGGAGGTCACGAAGGGGCTGCGGGTCTCGCCGGGCACGGTGTTCTTGTTGGCCGTGATGTGCACACTGTCGAGGCGGGCTTCCAGCTCCTTGCCGGTGCACTCCTCCTCCCGCAGGTCGAGGAGCATCAGGTGGTTGTCGGTGCCGCCGGACACCAGCTTCACGCCGCGGGCCTGCAGCTCAGCCGCCATGGCCTGTGCATTCTCCACGATCTTGCGCGCATATTCCTTGAATTCCGGCTTCAGTGCCTCCCCGAAGCAGACGGCCTTTGCCGCAATGACATGCTCCAGCGGGCCGCCCTGGGTGCCGGGGAAGACGGCGGAATTGATCCGCTTGGCCAGCACCGCGTTGTTGGTCAGGATCAGGCCGCCGCGCGGGCCGCGCAGGGTCTTGTGGGTCGTGGTGGTCACAACGTCTGCATAGGGCACCGGGCTCTGGTGATAGCCGCCCGCCACCAGACCGGCGATGTGGGCCATATCGACCATCAGGTAAGCGCCATAGCCGTGGGCGATCTCGGCCAGCTTTTCAAAGTCGATGGCGCGGGGGTAAGCCGATGCGCAACCATATTTTCGCCTAAACCCTTGCTTTTTTTGCGGCCAGCATTTATTATATCTGTATAAAAATCCGTTCCCGCGTTTGTGCAGCTTTTCAGAATCGACCCACACAAACTCCGACGGAAACGAGGGAGGAAACCGCAGATGGATCATTCCCTGCAAAAATCAGCCCAGCGCAAAGCGGGCATCGCTGCTCGGCGGGCGCTTTCCGCCGCCGCACGTTCTGCCGCAGACGCCGCGCTGTGCCGCCGCATCGCAGCACTGCACTGCTTTCGGAACGCCCGGACGCTCCTTGCCTATGCAGCCTTCGGCGGGGAGGCGGACCTGTCCGCTTTGCTGGCGGAGGCGGTGCGGCAGGGCAAGACCGTCGCCTACCCCATCTGCGGCGCGGGCTTCACCCTGACGGCCGCTGTGCCCGGCCCGGACGGATGGGAGGTGGGTGCATACGGCATCCGGACCCCCATCCCGGAACGGGCGCAGCTGCTCCTGCCCGAAGCGCTTGACCTGGTGCTGGTGCCCTGCACGGCCTTTGATGCCGCCTGCCACCGCGTCGGGATGGGAAAAGGCTACTATGACCGCTACCTGCCCCGCTGCCGGAACGCTGTACTGCTCGGCACCGCCTTCGAGGCGCAGCGGGTGGAGCAGGCCGCTGTGGACGCGCACGACCAGCGGCTGGACGGATTTGTAACAGAGGAGGGGATCTATCGTGGAACTGATGAATTTGAGCTGTGAGGCGTTTTTAGAAGACCTTGCCGGCAGCGCCCCGGCACCGGGCGGCGGCGGAGCCGCAGCTCTGGTGGGTGCCGCCGGTGCCGCCCTTGGCAATATGGTCGGCAGCCTGACCGTCGGCAAGAAAAAATATGCCGCCGTGGAGGCGGACATCCTCATCCTGAACCGCCGTGCCGCCGCCCTCCGCAAGCGGCTGGAAGGGCTGGTACAGGCCGACACCGACGCCTTTACACCGCTGGCCGCAGCCTACAAGTTGCCCAAAGAGACCCCGGAGCAGCAGGTCCACAAAGCCGCTGTGCTGGAGGCCGCGCTGGAAGGTGCCTGTGCTGTGCCGCTGGAAATCATGTCCGCCTGCTGTGAGGGCATTGCACTGGCGGCGGAATACGCCGAAAAGGGCAGTGTGATGGCCGTATCGGATGCCGGGTGCGCCGCACTGTTCTGCAAGGCTGCTTTGCAGGCCGCCGGGCTCAATGTCTCCATCAACACCCGGCTGATGGCCGACAACGCCCGCGCTGCCGCCCTGAATGCACAGGCCGACGCCCTGCTGGCGGAGTTTGTTCCGAAGGCCGACCAGATCTACGAGAAACTCACACATTCATTGAGGGGGTAATTCTGATGGCAACGATTTTGAAGGGCGCGCCCGTTGTGGCCGCCATGAACGAAGCAAACGCCGCCCGCTGTGCTGCAATGCGGGAAAAGGGCGTCGTGCCCACGCTGGCCGTGGTGCGCGTGGGTGCCCGCCCGGATGACCTTTCCTACGAAAAAGGCGTCCTGACTCGCTGCGGCAAGGTGGGCGTGGCCGTAAAGCAGTTCCTTCTGCCCGAAGATGCTGCACAGGACGCGCTTCTGGAGGTCATCCGACAGATCAACGCAGACCCGTCCATCCACGGCTGTCTGCTCTTCCGCCCTCTGCCCAAACAGTTCGATGACCGCGCCGTCCGCGCGGCACTGGCCCCGGAAAAGGACATCGACGGCATCACGGACGGTTCGCTGGCCGGTGTGTTCACCAACACCGCCATCGGTTACCCGCCCTGCACCGCGCAGGCCTGTCTGGAAATCCTGAAGTATTATCAGGTGCCGCTCTCTGGTCGGCGGGCCGTGGTCGTGGGCCGCAGCCTCGTGGTCGGCAAGCCCGCCGCCATGATGCTGGACCGGGAAAACGCCACGGTGACGCTCTGCAATTCCCGCACCCAGGACCTGCCCGCCCTCTGCAAAGAGGCCGACATCGTGGTCGTTGCCATGGGGCGGCAGGGCTTCATCGGCAGCGACTGCCTGCGCGAAGGCCAGGTCGTGGTCGATGTAGGCATCCATGTCAACGCAGAGGGCAAGCTCTGCGGCGACGTCCGCTTTGACGAGGCAGAACCCCTCGTCGAGGCCATCACCCCGGTGCCCGGCGGCGTGGGCACCGTGACCACCTCCGTGCTGGTCGGCCATGTGGTGGATGCCGCAGAAAAAACGCTGTAACAAACGATAGCAATTCAACTTTTTATAGCAGTTTGCGTTTTTTATGCACAAGCAACACCCGCAAACTGCATATCGCAAAGATGCCGTTTGAATTTTGCACTCATTTCTTGACTTGCGATAAACGATTTTTTGAAGGAATGTAATCATGTCGAAAGATGAATATTTGATCACAGATCCACCCCTGAAAGCGCTGACTGTTTTTGCGATGCCGATGATCCTTGGCAGCTTTTTTCAACAAGTATACAATATGGCCGATTCCATAATAGTTGGTCAATTTGTTGGCTCCTCGGCACTTGCGGCTGTTGGTGCTTGTGCTGCACTGACCAATGTTTTTATTTGTGTGGCGCTTGGTGCCGGTGTGGGCGCAGGTGTGCTTGTAAGCCGCTATTTTGGTGCAAGAAATTATGGTAGAATGAAAACCATTGTGTCAACGTCCCTGATCAGCTTTTTGATCTTAAGCGTTGTCCTTGGTGTCTTTGGCTTTTGCTTTTCCCATTTCATGATGAGCGGATTACAGACCCCTGCCGATATATTGGAAGAAGCAGTATTGTATCTGCGTGTCTACTTTGTGGGTTTCCCGTTTCTATTCATGTACAACATTCTTTCCACCATGTTCACTTCCATCGGTGAATCCAAAATTCCGTTGGGCCTGCTGATATTCTCATCGATCCTGAATATTTTTATGGATCTCTGGATGGTGGCTGGTCTTGGTCTGGGGGTGTTTGGTGCAGCCCTTGCGACCTTGATCGCACAAGGAATTTCTGCCGTGTTTTCGTTTTTGATCTTTCTGTCTCGGATGCAGCAATACAAGAGCGCCTTTCGCAGGTTCGACCGGCAGGAGCTGTATTCCATGCTTCGCATTGCGGTACCATCGGTTTTGCAGCAGTCCACAGTGTCTATCGGTATGATGATCGTGCAGGCAGTGGTAAATCCCTTCGGCACACAGGCACTGGCCGGGTATGCGGCAACGATGCGGGTAGAAAATGTTTTTTCGCTGATCTTCGTATCCATCGGCAATGCAGTTTCGCCGTTTGTATCCCAGAATCTTGGCGCAAAGAAAATTGAGCGCATCAAAAAAGGGTATCATGCTGCACTGGTGTTGGATCTATGCTTTGCAGTTCTTGCTTTCGTGGTCATTGAAACACTGCACACACAGATTTCCTCGTTGTTCTTGGGAAAAGACGGAACCGCGTTGGCCTATCAGGTGTCCGGTGATTATATGAGATGGCTTGGTTACTTTTTCATCTTCATGGGCATCAAGATGGCAACGGATGGCGTTCTTCGCGGACTTGGGATCATGCGGCCGTTTCTTATTGCAAATATGGTAAACCTTGCGATCCGCTTGTCGGTTGCTTTGATTTGTGCACCGCGTTTTGGCATTGCTTTTGTTTGGCTTGCAGTCCCGGCAGGTTGGCTTGCAAACTTCCTTATTTCCTATGCGGCGCTCAGAAGATCGTGGCCAGAGGATAAAGCAGCGGTATCTCAATGATTTCATGCAGTGGAGCGGTGCTTTTCCTGCGTAAATTCAAGGCACGAACGCTGGATGCTCTTCCGAACGCGATCCAATGTGCTTTTCAAGCTGTTTCGCCTTCTAACTGCTCAGGCTGGTTCAAATCTTGTGATGATTCGCACGATCGCAATTTTCAAAAAGAGTACCTATCAACACAGCATATTTGCCTTTGCAGGGTACGAAAAAAAGGCGCTCGGTGAGTGTTCACCAAGCGCCTTTGCTTTCGATGCTTAAAGTATAGCGTTTTTTCGTTTGCTTTCAATCTAAAAATTGCAACAACTTTTCCGCGCAGATTTCCGTGTTTTGTAAAGTTGCACAAAGTCAGACCTTTATTTTTGTCGATTACCGGGTCAGCAGCAGAAGCCAGGCCGAAGCCACCGCCTGCAGGATGAGCCAGCGGGCCACCACCTGCTCATCGCTCCAGCCCATCCGCTTGCGCACATGGTCATGCAGCGGGGTCAGGGTGTGTTTGAGGATGCTGATGTGTAAAAACCGCTTGAAGCTGATCTTCAGGATGCCCAGGCTGCCGTCCACGATGAAGACCAGTGCCGCCAGCAGGAAGGAGAACGGGTGGCTGCTCTTGAGCGCCAGCACCGCGAGGAAGAAGCCCATGGCGCGGCTGCCCGCGTCACCCATCAGCAAGGTGGAGGGCTTGGCATTCATCCACAGGTAGGCCAGCAGTGCGCCGATGAAGACGATGGCGGCGGTGCTGTAGTCCCCCAGTTCCTCGCCGTAAGCCAGCAGGAAGGTGCCGATGCTGACCACCGCCAGGCTGGCCGACAGGCCGTCCACACCGTCGGTGCAGTTGACGACGTTGATGCTGGCCCAGATGAGGACGACGATGAGCACGAGGTAGAGCGGATACGGGATGGCAAAGCTCCACTGCAAAAAGTTCACGGTGGTGCTGTTGAAGTTCAGGTAGGTCACACCCGCCACAATGGCGATGACGAGGTCGATGAGGCCTTTTTTGTATTCGTTCCAGGCCACCTCGGAGGCATCGTCAAAATAGCCGGAGAGCATGGAGGCAATGAGCAGCACGGTATAGATGATATACTCGGTGCGCAGCGGCACCACCGCCAGCGTGACCAGCGCGATGCAGAGCACGAAGATGAGGCCGGAGCCGCGGGCCTTGCCTTTGGAAAGCTCGCCGTTCACCGCAAATGCGCGGCCATGGTCGTGGGGGAGCTTCTCCCGGAAGACCGAATCCATCAGCGCCGTCAGCGCAAAAGCCAGCAAAAATCCCAGCGCGTCCACGGTGCGCTGACTGCCCGATAACAGTTGGAGCATACGATTTTCCTCTTTCCCGGAGCCGCACACAGCGCCGCTCCTGTTGTTTCACTCATAGGTAAGGAAAGTGTATCACGCCCGGCTGAAAAAATCAATCTCCTGCGCACAAAACACGCCGGTTTGACATTTTTCATTCTTCTTTATATAATAGGTATATTCTGTCCCCCTGTGCGGGGCATTTTTTATGCGAACAGGAGAATCCATGACACTTTCACTCGAACAGCTCTCCTCCCGGATGCGCCGGGGGGAGGACATCCCCTTGCGGGAAACAGCGCAGGTCGTGCTGGCGCTGAGCATCCCTTCCATTTTGCAGCAGATGGTCGTCACCGCCATGGAATACATCGACGCCGCCATGGTGGGCCACATCGGGGCCGAAGCCACGGCCGCCATCGGCATCGTCAGTTCCAGCACCTGGCTGCTCCACGGCATCCTGGTGGGGCTGTACACTGCCTTTTCCATCCAGATCGCGCAGTATCTCGGTGCCGACCGTCAGGCCGACGCACGCGGTGTGCTGCGGCAGGCCATGCTCTTCAACCTCATCCTGGGTCTGGCGGCGGCAGGGTTCGGCATCGGCATCAGCCGCTTTCTGCCCGGCTGGCTGGGCGCTGACCTCTCGCTGCAGACCAACGCTTCCGCCTACTTTGCCATCTGGTCGGCCGCCCTCCCCTTCACCATGGCCATGGGCATGTACGCCGCCATGCTCCGTGCCACCGGCGACGCCCTGACGCCCGGCCTCATCAGCGTCCTCGTCTGCGGGCTGGACGTCGTGTTCAACTTTTTCCTCATCAACCCCACCCGGACGCTGCCCCTCTTCGGCACCCGCGTCACCGTCTGGGGTGCCGGGCTGGGCGTTCCGGGTGCGGCGCTGGGCACCGCCCTTTCCAACGTGATCGGCGGGCTGCTGGCGCTGGCCATCCTGCTGCTGCGGGACGGCCCCCTCTGTATCCGGAAGCCCGGCTCCTGGAAGATCACCCGCGCCTGCCTGCTCAACCTCTGGCGGGTGGGTGCCCCGCTGGCCGCAGAGCGCGCAGCCCTCTCCTCGGCGCAGGTGGTGCTGGTGCGCATCGTGTCGGGGCTGGGCACGGTGGCCATCGCCGCCAACAGCCTCGGCGTCAGCGCCGAGGGACTGTGCTACATGGCCGGTTACGGCATCCAGGACGCCGCCATCGCCCTCATCGGGCAGGCTGTGGGTGCCAACCGGAAGGACATGGCCAGGCGGTTCGCCTGGCTCTGCACCGGCATCGGCATCGGCATCATGGCGCTGTCCGGCATGGGGCTGTGGGTGTTTGCCCCGGCGCTGATGGGCATCTTCACCGCCGACGCCGCCGTCATCGCGCTGGGTGCGCGGGTGCTGCGCATTGAAGCCTTTGCCGAACCGATGTTCGGGGCCAGCATCGTGGCCAGCGGTGCCATGCAGGGCGCGGGCGACAGCACCGCCTGCTTCGTGCTGAACCTCGTCAGCATGTGGGGCATCCGGCTGACGCTGGCCTCCTTCTTTGCGCCCCGGTTCGGGCTGGCGGGCGTGTGGGGTTCCATGTGCTGTGAGCTCTGTATCCGCGGCCTGCTCTTTCTCTTCCGCCTTGCCCGCGGCAAGTGGCTGGAAAAAGGAGCTTTAACCTAAAAAAGACCCTCTCCGTCTCGCATTCGCTCGCCAGCTCCCCCAAAGGGGGAGCTTTGCTGCTGGCACAAAACCAGTGCAAAACCTCGCCCTTGGGGAGAGGTGGCATTGCGAAGCAATGACGGAGAGGGTCTTTTTTTACTTTCTGCCGTGCAGGATGGGCGACAGCGGCTTATAGATCACCATGCAGAGCACCGCATCCAGCAGGCCCTTGACCAGCGTGAAGGGCATATTGAAGATGACGAGGCACTTGATGAGGCTGTCTGCCGAGGGCAGGATGGCCTGGTACATGCCGAGGATGGCTTCCAGCGGCATGTGGTAGAACTGCACATAGGCCGGAT
>OIYY01000689.1_pt1 | contig 22221 bp, 18 predicted proteins | sample 1588341 | NCBI WGS metagenome assembly OIYY01 (sample SAMN03283287) | human gut metagenome | biome: human-associated habitat; material: feces | host: Homo sapiens | place: Peru | collected 2012 | reverse complement strand
TTTATTGGCATTACCACAAAGATTTGAGATAATCCAAGATTTATGATAACAATTTGGATTTGTATGAATGAAAAGAATAATATGCTGGAAAAGATATATCTGACAAAGAATGATATTATAGGAATATCACGATGGAAAGATATGTATGAGATTGTTAATGTTGTGATTATTAGACTGGCTAAAACATTGGACTTGCAAACAGAGCATGAACTTCATCGGTTTCTGGGTGCGTTATTTCTGCCAGAACTAAGTGCTGAGGAAAAAAATGATATGCTGGAGAATGAGTTTGATATCAAAATGGAAGGTGACAGAAAGGAGTTGCTGAAATCTATGTGTAATCTAAGTCAAGGAATTAAAGAACGAGGAATCGAACAAGGAATCGAACAAGGACGTAGAGAAGAGCGAATTTCTACATTGGTGACCTTCTTCAAAAATGATGGTACTGTAGCTGCAGCAAAACAAATGCTTAATTCGTCAGATGAGGACATTAAGATTGCTAAGGAACGTCTTTCGATGATTGAAGAGTAAAGATGCAAGAAAACACCTCTATTGCAGTGCAATGGAGGTGTTTTTTGCTATTGCCTAATCAGAAAGAATGTAATAAAAAATTCGCAGATTATTACAATCTGCGAAAATTACCTCTGTTAAAAACACTAGATATATAATAAAACTTTAGTCAATTTATGTCAACTGCTGTATCTTTTTTTGTATCTTTTTACATTTTTAAGGGATTATTGGGATGTATTTTATATATTTTTTAGTTTTAGATGGTCAAAATTGTGGTCAGAAATAAAACAGAAGATATTATATGGAGTTAATATTCTTCTTCCTATAAATTATATATATACATATATTTTTTAAGGAGGAAACAGACATGTCAAGAAGAGGAACAAACATCAGAAAGAGAGCCGACGGACGCTGGGAGGGCCGCTACTACATAGTAGACATAGCCGGCAGTAAAAAGTGCAAATCGGTATACGGCCACAGCTATAAGGAAGTAACAGAAAGGCTGCTTACAGCAAAAGCAGCTTCACTTAATCAAACGGCAGCCCCAAAGCAGTCCACTATCACCGTAAAAGAAGTCGCTGAGAAATGGCTTGAAAGCATAGCAACCAGCCGGAAGCTCTCCACCATTCAAAAGTATTCTACTATATACAATAAATATATCAAACCGAACTGGGGAGAACGTATCATAGACGAGTTAAATCAGAATGAAATACTCAAGGTACTGCCTGAAACAGCCGGTGAGAGCGTTACAAAAAGCATACTTTGTATATTCAATTCTATCCTTGCATATGGAGCTGCCACATATGGCACCGGGGAAATCCATCTGTCGTACAGGGCAAGGCGTTCATCCGTCACATCCTCAAACGGCATAAATACACTCAATACAACAGACCAGCAAAAGCTAACCAAGTATCTTCTTACCGAGCTTGATATTTATAAGCTCGGTATTTTATTGTGCCTTTTTATGGGGCTTCGTTTAGGGGAAATTTGTGCCCTGAAATGGGAAGATATCGACATGATTGGTCGCACTCTGCATGTCAATCGCACAGTGCAGAGACTTCCGGTAGACACAGTAAACACATCCGGTTCATTGCAAAATAACCACGCTGCCACAAGAAAGACTTCTTTATATATAGATTCACCCAAGACTTCAAATTCACTTCGTGAGATTCCTATCCCGGACTTTATATATGACAAGCTGTCAGATTATTATAACACTTCAATAAAAAGTGACTCTTATTTTCTAAAGAAAAATCAGCCTATGGACCCCCGCACTTATCAGAATAAATTTCATATCTATTTAAGAGAGGCAGGTATCGGTGATACTCACTTTCATGCTCTGCGCCATACCTTTGCCACAAACTGTATCAGCAGCGGCGCCGACGCTAAGAGTGTAAGTGAGATTCTAGGACATTCCAATGTGAATATTACATTGAACCGCTATGTGCATCCAAATCTGGAGACCAAGCGCTCCGCAATCAATTCTATAGTTATCCCATAAGTGGTCAGAAAAATGGTCATATTAATATAAAATGCTTATTTTATGCATAGGGGAGGTTGGATTTCGCAGATTGTAATAATCTGCGAAATCCAACCTCCCTTTTAATGTAGTGTTTCACCCGGAGGCAGCAAATGAGCATACATCTTTACAAGCACAACGAAGATGCATACAGAGCAGTCGAAACCATGCTGGAGGAAAAGCAGATGGCAGCCGTCATCCATCCGACAGGCACGGGCAAGTCGATGATAGCCTTCAAGCTCGTGGAGCAGCATCCCCACAAACACTTTCTATGGCTATCGCCAAGTGAGTACATCTACAAGACACAGCTTGAGAACATAGACACACAGTTCTCAAACATAGAATACATGTCATACAGCAGGCTCATGAAGCATGAGGACAGCATAGACACCCTGCACCCTGACTATATCATACTCGATGAGTTCCACCGCTGTGGAGCCGCAGAGTGGGGCAAGAGTGTAAAAAAGCTTTTGGAAGCATATCCGAAGGCAAAGCGCCTGGGGCTCTCAGCGACAAACATACGCTATCTGGACAACCAGCGCAATATGGCAGAGGAACTCTTTGAGGACAATATAGTCTCAGAGATGACGCTCGGAGAAGCAATCGTGAGGGAAATACTTCCGGAGCCCAAATATGTCATAGCCATGTATTCGTACAAGAAAGAGCTCGAACAGCTGAAAAAGCGAATCGAAGGCTTATCAAATCCGGGACTTGTATCGGAAAACGAAAAGCTCCTAGAGCAGCTAAAGCGTGCACTCGAGCAGGCAGACGGCCTCACAGAGGTCTTTGCCAGACAGATGACAAAGCCAGATGGCAAATACATAGTATTCTGCTCAGGCAGAGAGCACATGGATGAAATGAAGGCGCAGGCTGCCGACTGGTTTAGCAAGGTGGACAAAAAGCCACACATATACACAGCGTACTACAACGATGCGTCGACCAGCAAAGCCTTTGCCGAATTCAAAAAGGACACAGGAAGCCACTTAAAGCTCCTCTACTGCATAGACATGCTGAACGAGGGCATACATGTGGACGATGTGGATGGAGTAATACTGCTTCGCCCTACGGTGTCACCAATCATCTATCTGCAGCAGATAGGCAGAGCCCTGTCAGCAGGAAGCAAAATCCAGCCGGTCATATTTGACCTGGTCAACAACTTCGACAGCCTCTACTGCATAGACTGCCTGAAAAACGAGATGCAGGAAGCATTTTTACTGTATCCGGACACTCATTCGCCAAGAGAGCACTTTGATGACAGATTCCGCATCATAGACGAGACCAAGGACAGCAGGGAGATATTCATGCGTCTGCAGGAAAATCTAGGAAGTGCCTGGGACACATACTATGAGGCGGCAAAGCAGTGGTATGAGGAAAATGGCAATCTCAAGATACCAAAGAGCTATGTCACTGAGTCAGGCCTCACACTGGGAGCATGGATAAACACCCAAAGACGTGTGAAGTCAGGCAATATATCCGGAAACCTCACCTGGGAAAAGATACAAAAGCTAAACGACATAGGCATGATATGGGATGTCACTGACTCAAGCTGGCAGGAGGTACTTGTGGAGCTTAAAAGCTACCGCAATACCTACGGTAATCTGGACATCAAAGCCAAATACGTATCACCTACAGGCTTTAGGCTCGGCTCATGGATCAACAACATGCGCTTCAAGGTGAAAAAGTATGGCTTAGAGCAGGCGCTCACCGATGAGCAGAGAAAAGCTTTAGAGGAGCTTGGCATGATATGGGACCACAACAAGCAAAAGTGGGAAGAGTACTACAGCGCAGCCGAGACCTATTACAAGGAGCATGGCAACCTCGAAGTACCTGCAAAGTATGTCACAGCAGACGGCATACCGCTTGGACGGTGGCTGTCCAACCAGACCAATAGCCGCTCAATGACAGACGAGCAGCTAAAGCGCCTGCAGAGCATAGGCTACAGGTCAGAAAGCAAGACGGCCATACAGTGGAACAGAAAGTTTGAGCTTGCAAAAACATATTACGAGAAAAACGGCAATCTGGACGTACCGGTATCATACTCCACAGATGGAGTGAAGCTGGGACGCTGGATATCAAATATTAGATGTAAAAGAAAAAACCCGAAGGCCAGCGGCATGGTGCTCGACACAGAGCGCATAGCAAGGCTCGACAGTATAGGGATGAACTGGAAATAGGGTTACTAAAGAAATACAGGGAGACACAGAAAAAATGTACAGAAAGAAAGGAAGAGGCTGGACAAAGCATATAGACTTTATGCTCTTAGATGTCCTGTGTATGCAGATAGCATTCATAGTTTCATACATATGGCGCTTTGGACTTGGCAATCCATACATAGATAAAGACTACAGGATACTGGCAGTAGCATTTCTACTCATAGATTTCTTCGTGGAAATAGTATCCGATGCCTTCAAAAATGTATTGAAGCGCGGCTATCTCGATGAGCTCATAGCTACATGCAAGCATGTGGCACTTGTAGAAATAATAACGACCTTCTTCCTGTTTACCACACAGATGGGCGAGATATATTCGCGTATGTCTTACTACATCATGATTCCAATATATATTCTTGTGTCGTACTTAGGCAGAGTAGTGTTAAAGAAAATAATCAAAAAAAGAAGCTTTGCTTCATCGAAAAGATCACTCTTTGTAATAGCACCGGAAAAGCTCCTTGAGGAGACTCTTCAGGGACTAAAGGAAAATGGTTTTGGATACACACAGATAGTGGCAGCGGCAACAGATGCCGACCTGAATGGCAAAACAATATGCGAAATATCAATAGTTGCAAACCATGACGGTATAGTGGACTACGCCTGTGAGGAATGGGTGGATGAGGTGCTTATCCCTCCATGTGCGGAGAGCGAATATCCCTATGAAATGGCAGACATATTCCTTGAAATGGGCATAGCTGTTCACAGAGGCATCACCAAAAACAAGGTCATGGCAGGCAGCTTTAATCAGATAGAAAAAATAGGTGACTACACAGTCATCACAGCCAGTATGAACTATGCGAGCACCACACAGCTTCTTGCAAAAAGAGGCATGGACATACTCGGAGGACTGGTCGGATGCATCATCACCTTGATAGTGACGATATTTGTGGGACCGGCAATCTATATAGCATCACCGGGACCGATTTTCTTCGCACAGGAGCGAATCGGCAGAAACGGCAGAAAGTTCAAGATGTACAAATTCAGAAGCATGTACATGGATGCAGAGGAGCGAAAGAAGGAGCTCATGGCACAAAACAAGGTGAGCGACGGAATGATGTTCAAGATGGACTTCGATCCGAGAATCATAGGCAACAAGATACTGCCGGATGGAACAAAAAAAACCGGCATAGGACAGTTTATCAGGAAGACATCAATAGATGAGCTGCCGCAGTTTTGGAACATCCTCAAAGGTGATATGAGTCTGGTAGGAACACGACCACCAACACTCGATGAGTGGGAGAAGTATGAACCACACCACAGAGCCAGAATGTCATTCAGACCGGGATTGACCGGGCTGTGGCAGGTGAGTGGCAGGAGCAATATTACGGACTTTGAGGAAGTGGTGAGGCTGGATACCCAGTATATTGGGGAGTGGAGTGTGAAGGGTGATATTAGTATTCTCTCTAAAACAATTCTAAGCGTATTAAAGAATGATGGAGCAGTATGAGGGTATGACAATTAGAATATTGCATGTAGCACAAGCGGCCGGTGGCGTTGATCGTTATATTCGAATGCTTCTCAAGTATTTGGATAAAGACAAGTTTGAAAACATACTGGTTTGTTCACAAGATTTTAAAAAAGAAGATTATAAAGGATTAGTTGATACTTTTGAGCAGATTGAAATGAACAGAGCGATTGGAGTAGAGGATCTTAAGGTAATCGGAAAAGTTAGAAAACTTATAAAGAGATATAATCCAGATATTGTTTATGCACATTCCAGTAAGGCGGGCGCAATCGCCCGTGTTGCGGACATAGGAATCAGAAATAAGTGCATCTATAATCCACATGGCTGGGCATTCAATATGCGCTGCTCGGATAAGAAGAAAAAGATGTATACAGCCATTGAAAAACTGGCTGCACCATTTTGCGACAAAATTATTTGCATCTCAAAAGCTGAAAAGCAATCGGCGATGGAGAAAAGGATATGTAAAGCAGATAAATTGCAGGTCATTTTTAATGGTGTGGACATCGAAGCCTATGAGAACTCTGAATATGGGAAAGTCAAAAGGACAGATGTCAACATTCCGGAAGATGCGTTTGTTGTTGGTATGGTTGGACGCATGAGTCCACAGAAAGCACCAGATGTATTTATCAGAATGGCAAAGCTTGTAAAGGAAAAAATTTCGAATGCTTACTTCCTTATCGTTGGTAATGGAGAGCAGGAGCCAGAAGTTATAAAATACGCTAAGGATAATGGTTTAGCGGACAGGTTGCATATCACAGGTTGGGTTGATGAACCGATGAGTTATGTAGAGCTTTTTGACGTGGCATGTTTGCTGAGTCGCTGGGAAGGTTTCGGACTGGTATTGCCTGAGTACATGATGGTTGGAAAGCCGATAGTAGCAAGTAATGTTGATGCAATCTCAAATATCATCAGGGATGGTGAAAACGGACTTCTGGTTTCGGTGGATGATCCAGTTGGAAGCTATGAAGCTGTGCTGAAGATTTATCGGGATGATGAATTGAAGGATAAGCTGGTAGCGCAGGGATATATAGATGCAAAGAAAAGATTTAATGCTCGGAGGGTGGCTGAGGAGCATGAGAGAATGATTAGTAAATTTGTAAATGTTGATATTGAACGAATAGGATAAGGAGATTGCAGGTGAAGGAAAAGTTATCATATGTTGATGTAACCAGTATGAAAATCGGATACATCCTAGGAGATTATAACATGTTGGACTATGTGAATTTATCTTGTGTACAATTGTAGGGGCTTTAGTAGTTGAAATGGTATATACATTTTTGATGAGTTTAATCATAAATAATTGTAATCAGAGGTGAATCATGAGAAAAATAAAAGTGCTCCACTTAGAACTAAGTGATAATCTAGGTGGAATAGAATCTTTTCTTTACAATGTGTATAGCGTGGTAGATAAATCTAAAGTGCAATTTGATTTTGTTACAAGATCATATAAACCGGCAAAGGGTGATGAATTGGCAGAATTAGGAGCTGGAATTATTAATATTTCCAACTATAGCCATCCTTTCAGATATATGAAGGAACTGCGTAATATAGTGTCTGAAGGAGAATATGATATTGTTCATATTCATAAGAATTCAGCAGCGATAATACTTCCGTTCTATTTATTGCGGAACGACAAGAATGTTAAGGTGTTTGTTCATTCACATAACACGAAGCCAAGCATCAAAGGCATTTCGTCTGTTTTGCACAGAATAAATAAAGATTATTTATATAAACATTCAAGTGAACATCTAGCATGTTCTCAGGTTGCCGGTGAATGGCTGTATGGCAAGAAACGTGATTTTGCAGTGATTAAAAATGGAATCATTACTAATAAGTTTCTTTTTGATAAAGAAAATAGAGAAATTATAAGGAAGGAGCTAAATATTCCAGATGATGCATTTGTTATTGGAAATGTAGGGCGATTTTCACAACAAAAGAATCAGAAAAGATTGATAGATGTTTTTATAGAGATTCAAAAATTAAATTCGAATACATACCTTATTTTAATTGGAGACGGTGAATTAAGATCTGAGGTTGAAGCATATGCTTGTGAGAATAACATTCCTAATATCATGTTTCTTGGAGTCAGAAAAGATATAGCTATGTTGATGATGGCCATGGACGCATTTGTCATGACTTCAATATACGAGGGATTACCACTGGTAGCGGTTGAGGCTCAAGCTGCAGGATTAGATCTTTATCTTGCAAATACAATATCCAAGGAGACTCAGCTATTAGATTCAGTTAAGTGGTTTGATTTAAATGAATCTAATAAAAGAATTGCTAAAAGAATAAAAATAGAAATGATAGATGATGAAGAAAGAAAATGTAGAAATGATGAAGTAAAGAATCAAGGATATGATATAGAACAAACTGCAAATGAACTATTATATGATTATGAGGAATGTTTAAGACGATGGAAATGTGTAAAATAATTATCGGTGTTATATTAAATAAAGTTAAAAACAAAGTGGAGATCAATTATAGATGATATATATTGTTTTGATGTTTTTATGTGTTTTATTGGCAAATTTAGCATCTAAATACATATTTAAATATAATGATGGTAGAAGAATATATTTATTTCAATTTCTTTCACTATGTTGCGTTGTATTTATTTCAGGTTTTAGAGGAATGAATGTAGGAACTGATACTAGAGGAACATATTTTGAAATATATGAATTTGCTCAATATAGACTTGAATCAATAAGAGATTTTGGATATGGATTATTAAATTTTGTTTCATATAAAATATATAATAATTATAATTTCTTGCTTTTGCTTGTCTCTATAATTATTTATAGCTTAATTTTTGTAAGAATATATAAAAGCTCTGAGATACCATGGTTTAGTGTTTTCCTTTTTTTTGCAACAGACTTTTTTTTCGTTTCAATGAATATGGTAAGGCAAAGTATTTCTATTGCAATCTTTGTTTATGTTTGGCCTATGATTTATAGTAGAAAAAAAGGTGATATTGTCAAAACATGGATTTTAATTATTGTAGGTGTTTTAATGCATTCGTCGTGTTTAATTATTATACCAGCATATTTTGTAATCAAATATTTCAAATTAACTCCAAAAAAAGCATTGATTATAACAATGATAAATTGTTTGTTTTATGAAACATTTGACAAAATTATTATTACTTTACTATATAGGGTTAACTATTTTAAAACATATTTTGCATGGTATTTTAATTCTTCATACAACACTGGAAAAGTCAGTATTTGGGGTATTTTAATTCCTGTCGCAATTGGGGTGTTTTGGATTTTCCTATACTATAATGATTCGGGAAATAGGGATAATCGTTATTTTAATGATTTAGGGCTATGTATGTTAATTGCAGTTAATTTAATGATATATTCAGGGAAAATACCATTAATAGACAGAATTGCACTGTATTTTACATTTCAAGTAATTATTTTAATACCTAATACAGTTAGTAAAATGAAAAATAAAAAAAATCAGTTTTTATCTGAAATTATTATTTCTTTATCATATTTTGCATATATGGTTATTACTATTTATGGGCAAGGTCAAGAAGGAGTGTTGCCTTATACTAATATTTTTTTTGGAGGTTAATATGATTTCAATAATCGTTCCTATTTATAATGTGGAAAAATATTTAAAAAAATGTATTGAATCAGTTTTAAATCAAACATATAAAAACTTTGAGTTGGTGTTAGTTGATGATGGCTCTTTTGATAATAGCGGAATTATTTGTGATGGATATGGAGATAAAGAAAATATTGTTGTAGTGCATAAAGTAAATGGAGGTTTGGCTGATGCCAGAAATAAAGGAATTGAAGTATCAAGAGGAGATTATATTACTTTTTTAGATTCTGATGATTATATAAAGTCAGATTATTTGGAAACACTTTATAATATTTTATGTAAAACGAGTGCAGATATTGTTATTTCTAATTTTATTAACGTATATGAAGAAAGTCCTATTATTGAGGAATCTATAAAAAAAATAGAATATCAATGTATTAGCAAAAGCGAATGTTATCGAAGAATGTTACTTCAAGATGGGATAGATGTAAGTTCCACTGCAAAATTGTATTCAAAAAAAATTTTTGATTCTATAAGATTTAAAAAAGGACAATTGTATGAGGATATAAATATAATTTCAGATGTTATTGAAAAAGCTCAAAATATTGCAATTACTAATTATGCTGGATATTTTTATTTACAGAGATTGGGATCTATTATGTATAGTGATTTTAAAAGTGAAAGATTAGTTTTACTTGATGCAACCAATAGGTTAATTGAATTGATGAAGGAGAAATATCCAGAAAATATTGATGCAGCTAGATATAGGGATATTTATTGTACATTTCATTTGTTAGGTAGATCTATTGTAAATAACAATTATAAACAGATATCCACAATATTTAGAAATAAAATAATAAAAAATAAATCATTTATATTTAGTTCTAGTTTATTTGATAATAAAGAAAGAATTGCTACATTATTTTTATGTTTTGGATTGCCAGTATATAAGTTCTTTTGGAAAATATATAAGAAATTATGATTTAAAAATGAAAATATTTAAAATTAAGAGGAAAAAATATGAAATGCTTAATTATAAAATCTGATGAAAATCAATTTGAGAGATTCTACAATGAAAAGATGAATTTCTATGGAGTTGACGTTAAGAATTATAGGGTTTTTAGAAATACAAATTCAGATACAAATAAATTAATTAAATTGTTTGAGTATCTTGTTAAACTGATTTTTCCTTTTTCTAAAAATAAATACAAAAAGTATGATACAATTATTGTTTTTGATGATGAGAAAGTAGTGCCGTTGATATATAGATTGAAAAGTAAAGATACAAAGTTAATTTTATGGAATTGGAATATTGTGTCTCATAAAAGAGCAAACAGAGAAAATGTATTTAAAAATAGATGCCAAATTTGGACTTTTGATAAGTCGGATGCGGAAAAATATGGATGGAAATGTAATGAACAATTTTATTTTAAGCCAGAAAAAGAAATGGCAAGAATTAATAACGATACGCAGAGGGCATTTTGTGCCTGTGTAGACAAAGGTAGATATAAAATGATGAAAGAAATATACGTTGAATTAAGAAAAGCTAATATTTCATGTGATTTTTTTTGCGTAAAAGATAACAATAAAGCATATGAAGATATTGATGATATTGATAATTTTTTAGTTGATAAATTATTACCGTATAAAGATTTTTTAGAACATGTTAAGAAAAGTGATATCATAGTGGACATCGTTCAAGAAGGTCAGGATGGATTAACAGTTAGAGTATTAGAAGCTTTGTTTTACAATAAAAAGTTAATAACTAATAATAAGTCTATTGTGAATATGCCATTTTATAATTCGTATATATATATTTATGGATATGATAATAACATAAGTTTTTCGGAGTTTTTGCAACTTAGAGGATGTAAGTATGATGAAGAGGCTAAACGAAGATATACATTTGAAAGTTGGCTTGCAAATTTTGAATTTAATTAGTTAAGGAGAAATAGATAAAATGAATTACGATAAGGCCTACATATTGTTTTGTTGGAGTCAATCGTTTGGCGGTGGGCAAAATTATGTTAATAGTAAAGTTAAATATTTGGAAGAAAATGGGTGGCATGTTGTTGTTTTTTCTATAAGAGAGTTTAAAGATAATCGTATTGTATGGAATAATTTAAAAAAATATAGTGAAAATATTAAAAGTGAATTGGGATATCTGCCAGAATTTTTCGGAGAAAAAAGGGCAGATAAAATTGTAGATTGGATGATATCTAGAATACCAAAAGGAATAAAGAATATAATAATAGAATCATGTACTGATGTTACGGCAGAATGGGGTGAGCGTTTAGCACAAAAATTAAACGCAAAACACTGGTGTTTTCTATTAGATGAGAGGCTAGAAGAATATGATTCAAAAGAATTTTTATATTATAAATTTAAACGAGGAGAAGTCGCTGGAATCCATAACGATGCTATGAAAAAGCTATTTTGCTATGAAAATGTAGAGGACTTTAATAAATATGTTTTAGTAGCAGCAAACGGTGGAAGTGTGCAGGATATTTCTTCAAATGTTTTTGATGAAATTCCAAAAGCTGATTGGAATATAGCATATTTAGGAAGAGATAAGGCATATGTTCGTAATATTGTAAATGGAGTATATACGTTTGCAAAGAATCATTCGCAAAGTAACATAAATTTCATAATAATGGGAAATATTAATAGTGCGAATAATATAGAAGTCCCTGAAAATATAAATCTAATAAACATTGGTTTTTTAAATCCAATTCCGAGAAAATTTTTTAATATAGTAGATGTTGTTATAGCAGGTGCAGGATGCGCTACATTGTCCGCTAGAGAAAAATGTATGACAATTGTTGCAGATGCTAGAACTTTCTTGTCAGATGGAGTTTTAGGAATAACGGCATCGAATTCTTTATTTGCGATGGGCAAAGGGGAGAATTATGAAGATACGTTAGAGAAGGTTTTAGTTAAACATTTATATTATCGAGAAAATATAAATGTTAAACCTATAGAAGATGTTGGTATATTTTTTGAGAAACATTTTGAATTTATTGATAATTCTTCAAATAAGAAACAGTATTTTGATTTTAAAAAAAATAAACAACAAATAGCATTAAAGAAAAAATTGAGTTACTTAAGAAGATATATTGGTGAATTATATGGGAAATACTAGCGTAATAAATAATTTCATCTGGCGTTTTGCAGAACGTTGCGGAGCCCAACTTGTTACCTTCATAGTTTCAATAGTTCTGGCGCGAATCCTTGCTCCAGAAGACTATGGCACTATAGCATTAGTAACAGTGTTTACAACAATTTTACAGGTCTTTGTGGACAGTGGTCTTGGAACAGCTTTGATACAGAAAAAAGATGCGGATGATCTTGATTTTTCATCGGTATTTTATTTCAATTTTGCAGTGTGTCTTATACTTTATTTAGGAATGTTCATAGTTGCTCCATTTATAGCAGAGTTTTACAATGATATATCTCTTACACCGGTTGTAAGGGTAATAAGTTTAACAATTGTTATATCCGGAGTCAAGGGAATTCAGCAGGCATATGTTTCAAGGCATATGATGTTCAAGAGATTTTTCTTTTCGACCATAGGTGGAACAATTTTTTCAGCCTTTCTTGGAATTGCACTTGCCTATGCTGGTTTTGGGGTATGGGCTCTTGTGGCTCAGCAGTTGTCTAATACAGCGATTGACACGCTGATTTTGTGGTTGACTGTAAAGTGGCGTCCAAAGCTGATGTTTTCATGGACAAGACTTAAAGGATTATTGAAGTTTGGATGGAAGCTTCTTGTGTCAGCTTTGCTTGATACTGGCTACAGTAATCTTAGAAATTTGATTATTGGAAAGATGTATTCTTCATCTGATTTGGCATTTTATAATCAAGGTGATAAGTTTCCGAAGGTTATAGTGACGAATATTAATACATCGATAGATAGTGTTTTGCTTCCTACAATGTCCAGTGCACAGGATGACAGAGTACGTGTGAAGAATATGACACGCCGAGCAATAAAGACAAGTACATATGTTATGGCACCTTTGATGATGGGGATGGCGTTTTGTGCAGAACCGATAGTTCATCTCGTTTTGACAGATAAATGGCTGCCTTGCGTTCCATATCTGAGAATTTTCTGTATTACAAATATGTTTTGGCCTATTCATACAGCAAATTTGAATGCAATTAATGCAATGGGGCGAAGCGACTGGTTTTTGCGATTAGAGGTTATTAAGAAAGCCATGGGAATGACGATTCTTCTTTCAACCATGTGGTTTGGTGTTATGGCGATGGCATATAGTTTATTATTAGGTAGTTTACTAAGTCAAATTATAAATACATGGCCTAATCGTAAATTATTAAATTATGGATATTTAGACCAAATTAAGGATATTGCACCGGGAATTTTGCTGGCTGTTTTTATGGGAGTATGTGTATATTTTATTGGATATATCCCATTGCCAACAATTGTTACTTTGGTAATTCAGATTATTTCAGGAGCAGCTATTTATATTATGCTTTCTGCAATTTTAAAGTTAGAAGAATTTGAGTATTTAACTGGAATGATAAAGTCATTCCTTAAAAGATAGGAGATTTGGAAAGATGGCAAACAGTATTCTTGTTACTCGCTCATCAATGCCGGAATTTGATGAGTATATGGATGAAATCAAACCAATGTGGCAGAGCCACTGGCTGACAAATATGGGACCAGAGCATAAGTCTTTGCAGCAGCAGTTGATTGAGTATATGGGAGTGGAAAATATTGACCTTTTTACAAATGGTCATATGTCTCTTGAATTGACGCTGCAGGCAATGAATTTACAGGGAGAGGTTATTACAACTCCGTTTACTTTTGCATCAACAACTCATGCAATTGTTAGAAATGGTCTTACACCGGTATTCTGTGACATAGATCCGGTAACCATGACACTTGATACCGAAAAGCTTGAGAGATTAATTACAGATAGAACATGTGCTATCATGCCGGTTCATGTATATGGTAATGTCTGCAATATCGAGGAAATCGAAAGAATTGCTCACAAGTATGAGCTTAAGGTAATTTATGATGCAGCCCACACGTTTGGTGAGACATATAAAGGAAAGGGAATTGGTTCATTTGGAGATGCCTCATGCTTTTCGTTCCATGCCACAAAGGTATTTAATTCGATAGAAGGTGGAGCTGTATGCTTCAAGGACAAACATCTTGGAGGAGTACTGTATGATCTCAAAAATTTTGGAATCCATGGACCTGAGGAGGTAGACGCAGTTGGTGCCAATGCCAAGATGAATGAGTTTTGCGCAGCTATGGGAATTTGTAATCTGCGTCATGTGGATGATGAAATTGCAAAGAGAAAGAAAGTGGCAGAGAGGTACAGAATGCATCTTGAAGGAGTCGAGGGAATTCAGCTCAATGCGATTCAGAAGGATGTAAAGAGCAATTATGCATATTTCCCGGTGATTTTTGAAGAAAAACTATTTGGTGCAAGCAGAGCAGAAGTCTTTGACAAGTTAGCGGAGAATGGCATAGGTGCAAGAAAGTATTTCTATCCACTGACCAATACTTTCGCTGCCTTCCATGGTAAGTACGATGTGCTTGAGACACCTGTTGCATTACATATCAGTAAAAGAGTTCTTACTCTTCCAATGTATGCTGATTTAAGTATGGAAGATGTGGATAGAATTTGTGAGATTATACTTAGTTGCAAATATTAGTAAAAGACACGACTTTTGCACACCTATAGATATATATTTATATTATGGAGGTTTATGTGGGATGGATTTAAGGGGGACTGGTAAGGCAATTTCAAGATTAAGAAGAAATGCTGGATTGACACAGGCTGCTTTAGCTGAAAAATTGGGAATTAGTGATAAGGCTGTATCTAAATGGGAACGAGGGATGGCTTTCCCTGATACAGCCCTTTTAAATAAGCTTTCCATTTTGCTTGATACTGACATTGAAAGTCTTCTATATGGACATGTTCAGTCGGATAAATGGATGGGAGTCTTGATTTTAGATAAAGCCATATCTGTAGAAACTATAGTATATGATAAGCCGTTAATTGATTATTTAATTTCACAGTTTTTACTTGTTGGGATTGAGGAAATTGTCATAGTAGGAAAATGCGAAAACATATATTTGGAGGGTGTTAGTATTAACATTATTCCAAGACTAAACCAGCGGTTTACAAAAAGAGCATTTGTTATTTATGGAAACCAATTTACATATGGTCCAAATCTCACAAAACATTTTATGCGCGCAATGTCTCGCGATAATACTACAGTGCTTGCTTCATTGCAAGCTAAAGGAGAATATGAGATAAAAGTAGATAGTGATAGGAAAGCTATCTTATCAAGTGAGGATAATTATAATAGATATTTTGTATTGCCTTATGTATTCAATTCGCAATCTACTGAAATTGACATGTTTGATAGAATAATCAATTCTAAATTTAATGTTGAAACAATGGCTAGGGGCATGATTCATTTTAATGTGAATAGTTATGATGTGATATATCAAATGTCTGGATTTATTAAAATGATGGAAGAAAATACAGGTGAAAAAATAGCTGATTTAAATGAGATTATTCAAAGAAGAAAAATAGTGTAAACCAATGGTGTGTTTATTTAAGAAAGCTATGAAAAGTATAATACTAATAAATGAAAGCTTATTAGAGAGGTTAAATAATAATGAAAAAGATATTGGTATTAGGAAGTGCGTCTGTTCATGTTAAATTAATTAAAGCAGCACAGGACATGGGAATTTATACTATTACAACAGATAATGTTCCTTATGAAGATTCACCAGGAAAAAAAATTGCAGATGAGTATTGGGACTTAGATATTTTTGACGTAGATAAAATCGTAGAAAAGTCGAAGGAAAATAAAATTGATGGTGTAGTATGTGGATGGCTAGATCCTTGTCAGCGACCATATTTTCAAATATGCAAAAAACTAGGGGTACCTTGTTATGGAAATGAATCTCAGTTTTTTTATATGACTGATAAACATGCTTTTAAAAAATTATGCCATGAGAATGGAGTCAATACTATTAAAGAATTTAGCATGAGTGATATAAAAACAGGAAATGTCGAATTCCCTGTTTTTGTAAAACCAGTAGATAGTAGAGGTTCTAGAGGTCAGTCTGTTTGTTATTCTATGGATGAACTTATTCCTGCTATGAGAAAAGCAAAACTAGAATCATCAAATGATGATATTTTGGTGGAAAAGTATATTAAGGGAGGTCAAGAATTTCATGTAACTTATTTTTTTGTTGATGGAGAGCCATATTTGCTTAGGACTAGTGATAATTATTGCGGTTCTGAAGAAAATCATATGGAAAAAGTAGTTTCATGTGCTGTAATGCCATCAAAATATACTGAGAAATATATTTGCGAGTTTCATTCTAACGTTGTAAAAATGTTTAAAAAATTAGGAATAAAAAATGGACCTATTTTTATGCAGGGTTTTTATGATAATGGGATTTTTCGTTTTTTTGATCCGGGATTGAGATTTCCGGGTGTTGATTATGAGCTGGTTTTTAAAAAAGTATTTGGTATAGACCTTATGAAAGCTATGGTTCAAATTGCTTTGTTTGGTAAAACTAATATAGAAATTCCAGAGAATGTGGTTTTTTTAAATGGAAAAAGAGCAGCCGTGTTATATTTGACTATCCGAGCATGTATTATTGCTCAATTAGGCGGGGAAAAAGAGGTGATTCAGAATGAAAATGTTATTTCCTATTTGCCTAGATGTAATGTCGGTGAAAAAATATCATGGGCATATAATGTAAATCAAAGGTTGGGAGAGGCAGATTTATTGTGTGAAGATACAAGAAGTTTAGTTAAAACTATTGATTTTGTAAATACAACACTTAAAGCAACTGATGAAAACAATAATGATGTGATTTTTGCTAGATTTGATACAAGTCGAATCGATAAATAAAATAGGAGCGTATATATGTATAATAAATTAGATTTTATATATCTTAATGAACAAGATATGATTCAGGCCGGTGTTAAAGATATGAAGAGGTGCATCGATACTATGGAGGATATGTTTATTCTACTTCATAAAAAAGATTATAGAATGGGCGGAGAAAATGCGAATGAGCATGGAATTCGAGTATCATTTCCTAATACAACTGATATAGAGGGGATGCCTACACATAAACCAGACTATAGATTTATGGCTATGCCAGCATATTTAGGTGGAAGATTTAAAATGTTTGGAATTAAGAGCTATGGCTCGAATCCTGATAATGCATCAAAGAATTTGCCAAGATCAATATTAATGATGCAATTATTGGATTGCGTGACAGGAAAACCATTAGCCTATATGTCTGCTAATATTTTAAGTGCAATGAGGACAGGAGCAACATCTGGAGTTGGCGCTAGATATCTTGCAGATATAAATGCGAAAACGGTAGCTATTATTGGACCTGGAACAATGAGCAGATATACCCTTGATGCTTTTATTACAGAACGACCATCGCTAGAGGAAATTAGGATAAAGGGTAGAAGTCAGTCGGGAATTGATGCCTTTATTTCATATTGTAAAGAAAATTATCCTGAGCTTAAAAGAATAGTTGTTTGTGAGGAAATATCTGAGGCGTGTAAAAATGCAGATATAATATTTTATGGTACTACAAATGCAGCAAGGTATGAAGATAATCCAACAGTTAAAAAAGAATGGCTAAAGAAAGGTGCATTGGTCATTTCGGCATCTGCACTTATAGTTGATTCTGAATTTCTTTCAGATAAAGATGTTAAATTGGTATCAGACAACTATGCTATGTATGATGGATGGGGAAATGGGCAAAAATTGCCTACTCAAAAGAATGTTTCAACATTGCTAGGAATGGGATATTTTGATGCTGTTAAGTTAGGTAAAATTGAGAGACAGGCAATCACAGATATTGGAGAGATATTAACAAGGTGTAAAAATGGAAGGGATCATGAGAATCAGATTATTTTGTATGCAGTAGGTGGAATGCCAATAGAAGATGTTGCATGGGGCTTTGATATTTATAATAACGCCCTAAAAAAGGGAATTGGTACTAAATTGAATCTTTGGAATGAGTCAGCTTTATAGTTTAATTGAGGTTTATAAATGAGCAAAAAGAATCATGGAGGCGAGCTTAATAAAGTTTTAAATACAGGTGATGTTTTAGTAGTGGCTTTTGGCGCTATGATTGGTTGGGGATGGGTTGTCTCATCTGGACAATGGATAGTTAGTGGTGGGATCATAGGAACAATTATTGGTTTTATAATAGGTGGGCTTATGATATATTTTGTCGGTCTATGTTATGCTGAATTGACTACTGCAATGCCGAAATGTGGCGGCGAACATGTATTTAGTTATAGAGCATTTGGTCCAATAGGATCATACATATGTACATGGTCAATTATATTGAGTTATATAGGTGTTGTTTGCTATGAAGCAGTTTCTTTTCCTACAATTTTACAATATCTTTTCCCAAGTATGTCAAAGATATATTTGTATTCAATTTGTGGGTTTGATGTCTATTTGACCTGGTTGCTGGTTGCAATGGCGATGGCTATAATTATTCTTTTTATTAACATAAAAGGGACAAAAAAAGCTGCCAAATTTCAAAAAGTGCTAACTGGAATAATTGCGGCAACAGGAATTATGCTTGTTGTGGGTTCTGTTTATTCAGGAAATGTTGATAATGTAAGGAATCAAATGTTTGTAGGTAATTCAAATTTAAAAATATTTGAAAATATAATTAAAGTAGCAATTATGACGCCGTTTTTTTTCTTTGGATTTGATGTAATACCGCAAGTTGCTGAAGAAATTAAGATGCCACTAAAAAAACTGGGGAAAATGATGATACTTTCTATTATTATGGCGGTGACATTTTATGTATTTATAGTATTTGCTGTCGGATTAGTAATGGACAACAAGGGTATTTCAAAATCAATGTCGGAAACAGGGCTTGTAACAGCGGATGCTATGGCGAGGGCATTTAATAGTACTAATATGGCGAAGGTGTTAATAATAGGTGGATTATGCGGCATTGTTACAAGTTGGAATTCGTTTTTAATTGGCGGGAGTAGAGCACTCTATTCAATGGCAAATTCATATATGCTACCTAGAAAATTTGGAGTGTTGCATAAAAAACATAATACCCCGGTAAATGCTCTTTTATTAATTGGTTTGTTATCGGTGATTTCCCCATTGTTTGGTAGATCAATGCTCATATGGATTGTTGATGCAGGTAATTTTGCTTGTTGTCTAGCATATTGTATAGTGTCTTTGTCATTCTTGATATTAAGAAAGAAAGAAAGAAGTATGAAAAGACCATATAAAGTAAGAAATTATAAAATAGTTGGAACTTTTGCTGTTATATTGTCTGGTTCAATGGCAGCAATGTATATTATTCCAGGAACCAATTGTACAATGGTATGGCAAGAATGGATTATTGTAGGGGGGTGGACATTACTTGGTTTAATATTGGCTTATTTAAGTAAAAAGAAGTATAAAAAGAATTTTGCACAGTGCCATTGATATAGGTTATAACATTTAGAGGGACATTAAGAAAAATTAATTATGAAACAGGAGGATTAAAGGTATGATTTTAAGGTTTGAAAGGAAAACAAAAATATGTTCTGTCTTGTCGGCAATAATTATAATGATATTAGCATGTGTTAATTTAAATACTGAAGTAATATATGCGAGTAATAATATAGTTATAAGTGTTCAGCCGAAGGATTTCGTGGGAAAAGCAGGGGATGCATTCAGTGCAACGATAGAAGCGAGCGGAACAGGACTTAAATACCAGTGGCAGATAAGCTATGACGGAGGAAAGACCTGGAAGAACTCAAGATTTGACAATGCAAAGACAGCCAGATACAGTTTCACGGTAGGAACAGGCGATATCGGAATGAACTACCGCTGTATCGTAACTGACCAGTATGGAGTTTCTATTGTTTCAGAAGAATGTAGGATTATTGAAAGTAGTAAAGAAGATTGGGAATTACCTATTATGTAATAGTGAGTCCTATAGTTGCAATTACAGAATTATTCTGCTTGCGACGGGTGAGTGTGAGATTACAGATTTTGATCTCACGGTATTGGTTTTATAAGCAGTAACTTTTAAATTGTATTTTGTATGTTAATCCGCTATACTAGAATTAAGTATAGCGGATTAATTTTGATATTGTTAACTAGGCTTGGATGTGCTGAGTAATTGCCGACAAGTTTAATAATACACACATTACAAGCATCAGAAAATGCTAGTGGTTTACTACAACTTTTATATGTTAGATGCTAGCATTGTGTTTTTTTAATCAAAAGAAAATGGTGGTGGATATTACTGAGAAAATTAGCTGTTAAAAATGAATTATTATAATTTATCAGTTGATTAAAAGATGGTGATTGTGGAGATGGGAAATACGTTGGAAGAAATGGATAATAAAAAAATATTAATAGTAGGAAATGGGTTTGACTTAGCACATAATCTTAAGAGCAGATATAATGATGTGTTAGTAGTATTCAAAAATTGGGAGTCATTTTATGGTTCGTATAAGAATAGAAAGACTGATACAGAACTTGTTCCTGTTTTAGATATATTTGATTTTATATTAAGTGCAGATATTAATTTTGTAGATAGGTCGATTATATTTGAAAGAAATATTTTTTTCAAATTTGAAAATTTTTATACTAGATATTTTACTATTTTGAACAATAAAATATTTATTAAAATAGATAGTAATACAGATTAACTAAATATATAGCCATATCGGAGTAATCTGTTTATGTATGTAATTGAAGGTGTATTTTTATGGATTTTTATCATAAAATTTTCAAAATGAATCCAGATTTAACAGTTTATCTGGATAATCCGGAGCAGCTTGTTGAACATTGTGATGAGATGTTAAATCATTTAACAGAGGCTCGAAGTATGGATGAACTTCATGAGGCAAAGATAGCTGTTCTAAGAGATTTTTATTCGGTATGCTCTTTTGATATTCAAGATGCTGATTTTCCTGAACCAATTGGACATTTTGATAGTGAGAATGAAAAAACGGCACTGATAAGGAAGAAGATATTATTACAAGATACAGTTCAATATTTAGGAAGTATTTATAAAAAATATCATATATTGATATATAATAAAAATGGCACTTTACCGACCATACAATTAGATAATTGTATAATAGATTATAATGAAATTTATATAAGGGCTATGGAAGATTATGTAGATTCAATTATTAACAAAAAACGTCATGCTATAACAGCAAGTTTTGCTTTACCGTCATTGATAGAGCGTGGAATAGGAATGAATCTACAAAATAGAATGTTATTTAAAAGTATATACAGATTACTTGATAAGCAAGAATTAAAAAGACCTCTTAGTGATGAAGAGAATAAATATATCAAAATCTTTTTAAATAATAAAGATAATGTGTTGTTCAATGCAAAGGAAAGCTATGTGATGGGAAAAATGTATGCTCTTTTTGTAAGTGAGGGAGTATTAGAACCATCAATGGATAATGAAATGATATTGACTGGTGTGGGGCATAATAAGGGAAGAAGATTAGACAGGACACTTGGAGCTTTAATTAAAACTGATTTTGCAAAAAAAGAAATTATATCAGAATATATGAAAATTATTGATATTATATTTTGTAAACTTAATATTAGAAATTGTATAATGCATGGATTAGGAGAAACATTTGATTATTTAAATATTGGTATTGTAGCCATTATGTTTCAGTTGTTGTGGGATGTTGTTGCTTGTGAAATATTCATTGATTGATATATCTGGGGGATATAATATTTTTCTGCCAGCATTTGCTGGAACTGCAGTTTTTGGCGTGTGAAACGGCAAATTTACGTTACTGTTCAGACGCAAGCTTGACACCGAGCTGTCAAGCTATGCGCCATAGTGTTAATTATTGTGTGATTACAGCCCCGCCTCGTAGAGGCATTTTAAATGGGCTGTAATCGTTGCTGGTCGCACTGTTAGG
>OIYY01000685.1_pt1 | contig 22303 bp, 18 predicted proteins | sample 1588341 | NCBI WGS metagenome assembly OIYY01 (sample SAMN03283287) | human gut metagenome | biome: human-associated habitat; material: feces | host: Homo sapiens | place: Peru | collected 2012 | reverse complement strand
CACCGCTGAAAGCTTTACTGAACCCCCAGACTATCTGGGGGTTTTCTAATAACAAAAAAGAACGGAAAAATAAATTCCGTTCTTTTTAATAAAGATTTTTTTAATTCAAAAGATTTTTTTTGATTCATTAACTATGGTCTATACTTTTTTTCAAACTCCATAATTGAATCCATAAGTTCAGCATCAGAGCCGCCAACGTTAAAATTAAACATTTCTGGCATTGACTCATTTAGAGACACTGAAATTTCTCTTAATTTGGTAGTGTCAATTTCTTTACCGATTAGAGTTGCCATTTCAACCTTTTGTTTTTCCTTAAAAAGCATTGAAAGGACTTCTCCTACCTGTGACTTCTCAATTTTCATATTACCTCTCCTTTTTGGGATTACCCTCATTAATTATATAACATTTCTACTTAGATATTATACCATATTTGTTTACATAAGTCAAGAATAAAACTAGTTTATCTTGTGTAAGGGCTATCTCCATCATCTTCAAGAATTGGCTTATCTAAACCAAATTGTCTTGTATTTCTTTCCAAATTTTGTTTTATAGATTTAAGAGTTGATATGCCTTGTGCATATTCATCTTTACTTAATCTAATATCTTCAATGTCTAATTCTTCTATATCATAAAGTAATCCTAAAAATGAATCTGTCATTTCTTTTCTTATATTTGGATCTCCATAGCCACCAGGCTCTTTGCTTGGATCCATTAGTTTACCTTCATAAAATGCTGGTATTCCTCTTCTTTTCATATCATTAACTAATCCATAAAAGTTTCCTAAAGCTTTGTTGTGTTTATCTCTTCTTTCTTTATCGAGTTTCTTTACACCCTCTTCACAATTTTGAATTTCTAAATCACTTACTGAAGGATCATTTTTTAATTCGTTAATATAATCTGGATACCAAACTTGCAATGTTCTCAAATCTCTATAATCCATTAATGCCTTTAAATTAGCAAGTCTGCTTGGATCAGCATTTAGTTCTCTTATTAAGTAAGTAATATTTCTGTTTCTTTTATATTTTCTTCTTTCTTCTTCTGGATCATAGTCATCTGAGTAATATTTGTCATAATCATTTTCCATATATACCTCTCCTTTTTAATTATTTTAGTTTCATTGACACTACTTTAGATATTCCATACTCTTGCATAGTAACACCGTAAGTACAAGTTGCAACTTCCATTGTTCCTTTTCTATGCGTGATAACTATAAATTGAGTTTTATTCGAATATTTCTTTATATATTCTGCAAATCTTTGAACATTTACATCGTCAAGGGCCGCTTCTATTTCATCTAGGATACAGAATGGTGGAGTCTTGATTTTCAAAATTGCAAATAGAAGTGCTGTTGCAGTAAGAGCTCTCTCTCCTCCTGATAAAAGCATCATATTTTGTAATTTTTTACCTGGTGGTTCTACTGTTATATCAATTCCACTTTCAAGAATATTTGCTTCATCTGTTAGAGTTAACTCTGCTTTTCCACCTCCAAATAATTCTTTGAAAGTTTCATTAAAGTTTTCTCTTATTACTTTAAATTGTTTAGCAAATTGTTGTTTCATAATTGTAGTCATATTACTAATCAAATTATTTAACTTTTGTTTTGTTTCTTGTAAGTCTTTTTTCTGAGTAGTAATAAAATCATATCTTTCTTTAGTTTCTCTATATTCATCTATTGCTGAAACATTTACTTCTCCCAAGTCTTTTATTTCTTTTCTTATTTTATCAGCTAATTTTTGAATATTAGCATCTTTATCAATTACTGGTAAAGATTCAATTAAAGCTTTGGCACTTGAAATAGTAAGTTCGTAGTCTTCCCACATCTTAGTTTTTAAGTTTTGAACTTCTATATCGTATTTTACCTTCTTATTTTCAAACTTCATTTTTTCAGATTTCTTATTTTCAATTTGCTTAATATTATCTAATATTTTTTTATCTATGTCTTCTTGTAATTTATCACAATCTTCTTTTTCTTTTCTTAGATTAGAAGAAATTTTTTCAAATTCACCTTTAAAGCTTTGCATTTCTTCTATACTTGAATTTAACTTTTGAATTTCATTAGTATTATCAATAATACTTGATTTTAATTCATTGCTTTGTTCAACTTTTTTAACTATTAAATTTTCGAAATTTACAATATCTTGTTCAATTTTTTCTTTCATTTCATCAATAGAAGCAACTGATTCATCAAATGAAGAAAGTGATATTTTTAAATTTACAACATCTTCATTTAAATAGTCTATTTGTTGTTGCTTTTCTTTGTTAAACCTTGCATATTCATCAATTATATCTTGTTTCTCATTGATATCCTTTTCCAATACTTCTAACTTGCCATTTGAAGTTTCTATAAGTTCTTCATTTTCTTTTATTCTAAGTTCCAAATTAGATTTTTGTACTTCATAGTTCTCATGACTTTTTTCTAATTTTTCTATTTCTTTTTTTACATTTTCGTATTTTAAACTGCAAGTTGCTACTTCTATTTTAAGTTGTTCTTCATCCTTTTTCAACTTATCATATTCATTATTTATTTCTTTTAGTTTTTCATCTATAGAATTAAATTTAACACCAATTTCATCTATTTTTTCTTGCTTCTTATCAATAAGTCTTTTTAATTCATTTATTTTCTCTGTTCTTCCTATAAGTCCAGTTGATTTTCTAGAAGTTCTTCCACCTGTTATACTACCTGTTTGTGCTATAAGTTCACCAGAAAGTGTTACTAATCTTATTTGATTTTTAAATTTCTTAGAAATATTTAATGCATTTTCAATGTTATCAACAATTGCTATATTATTAAGTGCTAAATTTATAGCATCCTCATATTTATCGTTGTAATTTACAAGTTCAGTTGCCATTCCTAAAAATCCATCAGCATTTTTTAGATTTAAATATTTATCATTTTTTACCTTTCTTATTTTATTTAGTGGTAAAAAAGTAGCTCTTCCTAAAGTATTATCTTTTAAGTAGTTAACAAGTACCTTTGCTTCTCCTTCTGTCTCAACAACTATATTTTGTAAAAAACCACCTAATGCAATTTCTATAGCATATTCATATTTTTCATTAGTTGAAATCAAAGATGCTACAGTACCATATACACTATTTAAATTGTTTTCTTTTGCATAATCTAAAACAGCTTTTACACTTTTTTGATATCCTTCATTTTCTGTTTCTAAATTCTTTAAATATGTTAATTTTGAACGAAGTGTCATTATTTCTTCTTTTAGTGTTTCTGATTTTTTTGATATCTCATCATATTCTGCTAACACTTCTTCTCTTTTTAAATTAATTTTATCTAAATTTTCTTCTGCCTGCTTTAAGTTTTGATTTTTTGAATTTAACTCAGTATAAATATCTGTTTTTTCAGCATTTATACTATCTTTTTGTGTTAAGTTTTTATCAAAGTTTTTTAAAGTATTTTCTAATTGTGCTTTACTTTCATCTATTACAGTATAGAAATTGCTTATTGAAGTTTTAATGTTATATTTTTCTTCTGTTTTCTCATCTATATCTTTTTTTATGGATTCTATTTCAAGTTCTTTTTCATCCATATTTTGAGTTAATTTATTTAATTCTTCTTCTTTTTCAGCAAGTTCTTCTTCAAATCTCTTTTTATTTTCAGCCATAGAGTTTCTTTTCTTTAATTTTGTATTTATTTCTTCTTTTAGTATTTCAATTTTTTCTTGATCTTCTTTTACCTCTAACTCTAATCTTTTTATATTATCGTTTGAGTACTCTATTTGCGCTTCAAATACTTTTATCTTTGAATTAACTTTTTCTGTTTCATTTTGTGTTTCAAAGAATTTTGCTTGAGTTTCTTCAATTTTTAAAGTAATCTCATTTATTCTTTCTTTTAATTCATTTTTCTTACTCTCAAAACCTTTACCATCATTTTCACATGTCTCAATAGCTTTATTAATATCTGAAATTATATTATCAAGTTCTGCTAAATTTTTATTATTATCATCAAGTAATTTAATAAACAAATGAACATCATATGATTTTAATTCATCTCTTAAAGCTAAGTATTTTTTAGCAGTTTCAGCTTTTTTCTCTAAAGGTCCTATTACATTTTCTATTTCTACTAATATATCATTTACTCTATCTAATGTAACATTTGTGTTTTCTAACTTTTTAGTTGCTTCTTCTTTCCTTGTTCTATATTTTACAATTCCAGCCGCCTCTTCAAATATGTGACGTCTTTCTTCTGATTTACTCGAAAGAATCTCATCTATTTTTCCCTGACTAATTATGCTGTAACCATCTTTACCAACACCTGTATCCATAAATAATTCTTGTATATCTTTAAGTCTACATTCACTACCATTTATAAGATAATTACTTTCGCCTGTTCTATATATTCTACGAGTAATTACAACTTCTTTAAAATCTATTGGTAAACTCATATCTGAATTATCAAGTGTCATTGATACTTCAGCAAATCCTTGTTTCTTTCTTGCTTGTGTCCCAGCAAAAATTACATCTTCCATTTTAGATCCACGAAGAGATTTTGTACTTTGTTCACCTAAAACCCATCTTAAAGAATCAGATATATTAGATTTACCACTTCCATTTGGTCCCACAATAGTGGTAACTCCATCTAAAAATTCAATTTCTGTTTTATCTGCAAAGGACTTAAATCCTTGTAATTCTAACTTTTTTAATTGCATATTATTCTCCCTTAAATATACCAAAATTATATTACAAAAATCCTTATTTATCAAGCTTTTTTTGAATAATAACTACTAAGAAACCATATAATCCAACAATTTTACATAACTTGACAAAATTTGCAAATCATGGTATACTAATCTTATACGTTATTAATATTCCTAGAGAATTCTTGAGGAGGATTTATATGAAAAAAATAAAGATTTTATCCGCTATCATGGCTCTTGCTATGATGATGACAACCTTTGCTTCTTGCGGTCAGGTCGACGAAGAACCCATTGATGGTGACGCAACTGTTGCTACTACAACTCTTGGGAACGTTACAACTACGGTTGAAACTGATGAGGTTGTATTAACCACAACTTCCGGCTCAAGCACTACTACAAGCAACACAACCACAACTTCAAAGACATCGACTACAACAAAGAAGTCATCCACAACCACCACTACTACTTCTAAGAGCAGCAGTGCAACAACAACGACTCGGGGAAACAATAACAATTGGACTACAACCAATTACTCACCGGATCCCGAGCCACAGCCGCAGCCAACCTATACGGAGGCTCCAAGGCCTACACCTACGACAACCACAACAACAAAGAAACCTGAAACTCGTCCAACAACTACTACAAAGAAACCGGCTCCAAAGCCAACAACAACTACAACTCAGGCTCCAGAACCCGCAAAGGTTTACCCTAGATGTGATGAAGAAGCAAGTGTAGAAACATATGACAACTGCATTATAAAGGATTTAAACAATACCGGAGCAAGAATTACTGATTATAAAGTAACAGCGATTTCTGGTAATCCTGAATTTTACCCTGATAACGCAGGAAATCTTTTCCGCATTTATTCTTTCACCGCTGGAGAAATCACAGTAGAACTTACCTGGAACTTCCCCGAAAATGGAATCAACAATTACAAAACAACAACTAAGATAAGCTTCTACGAATAAAAAACATACCCTCGCACTAAAGTGCGGGGGTACTTTTTTACATCATTCCATATTTTCTGGTACTAGATTTAAATTTTTGATTACAAATCTTTGACCATAATTTATACTCTTGTAAGTCCTTAGAGATTATTTCAATATGATATACATTATCAGATAATTTAATTATTCTTGCAATATCATTTTCATCATAATTTATTTCTTGTAATTTATTTGTTGTAAATGTTATATAAGTTTGTCCTTGTTTTTGCATAAGCTTTGCTTCTCTATCAGTATACTTTTGATTTGTCTTTGCGTCTATTATCTCAATACTTATATCTCTTACTTTATAATTAATTCCATCAATTTCCACATTTTTACTATCTTCATTAAATCCAAAAAATTCTGGAATCATTTGTTTTACGTAATTAGGAATTTTTAAGTTAGTTACATCTTGTCCTTTTAATGGTTTAGATGGTAATTCAAATATTAAATTAGATACATTATTTAAATTTACTTTTTTCACTTGAACTAATTCACTTTCATCGTCAAATTCATTTGATTCTTCACTTTTTTCTTCTTTTTTATTTTCTTTTTTTGTATCCTTATCTATATCTAATTTTACATCTGCTTTAGAAAATAATAAATCTTCTATATCAAGTGTATTATTTTCATCAAACTCACTGTCTTCTAAAGTTTCATCATATAGTTCATTATCTTTATCTATAAAGCTATTTTCTTCATCTAGTTTATCAGTTATGCTATCTAAAAACTTTAAATCATCATCTTCTTGTGAACTAAGACTTTCTTCATCCACAATTATTTTTTCTTTAGATTTCTCTTCTTCTTTTGAAATTTTATTTTCTTCTTTTTTATCTTCTGGTATTTCCAAACCAGAAAAATCAAAATCTATATCTATATCTTCATCTGATAAATCAAATTTTGGAATTTCAATTTTTTCTTCCTTAGCTTCATTTTTATCATTTGCAGTTTCTTTTGATTTTCCAAGTAACTCGGATATACTTCTTACAGAATGATTATATTGTTTAGTAGAAAAAATTTCTTTACTGTCTACTAAATCGTCTATTTTCGTTTTTGTTATTTTTTCAAATTTTTCTTTGGATAATTTAGAAACAACATTTTTTGTAAACTCCTTGAAAGACTCTTTATCTTCTGCCTTATTAAGGTCATATTCAATCTTTGAATATATTACAATATTATCCTTCAAATCACTTTCAGTAATATCTGAAGCTGAATTATATATTACTGCTTTATTTGCATATTCAAACGCTATAACATTACTCTTATATTCAATATTTTGGTTATTTGAATATACATATACATCCTTAGTATATTGTAACATTGTTTCTAACATACTTCTTAAGGTATGTTTTTTGTCGATTCCAACAGCAAAGACAAACTTTGCTGTTGAATCAATCATTTCTTCTTCAATTAATTTAAATCCCTCTTCTTTTAAAGTGCCTGCTAATAAATATACTTTTTTAGGTTTCTCTTCAAAAGCTAGTTTTATACAATCAATTAAAGAATTTTTATCATTTTCTTGCATATTAAAATTTATATTCATACATTTTTCTCCCATTATTTACTACTGTTATAAGATTTAGTATCTATATTGTACCCATTTACATAAGTCGGATGCCACATAGTGTAATCAACCGTTTCATTTCCTATCCATCTTAAATAAGCTGCTGGTACCTTACAATTAACACATACTCTATAAATACCATATTTATCATATCCCGCTGAATGGTAAGTTCCATCTGCACTACATTTCCATCTTTCTGTAAAGTAATATTTTTCAACTTTCCAGTTACCGCTATACTGATCTTTATAAGTACCAAATTTATGACTACAAGGTCCATAAAAGTTTAATTTATCTTGCTTTATTCCATTATATTCTTGATAATTTCCTACCTTATCATAAACTCTTATTTTAACAGAATATAATTTTCCTTTTGTCATAGAATAAGCGTATGACGTTTTACTAGTAGTTGCTAATTTTTTATAACTTGAATTACTAAGCCCTACTTTTCTTAATCCCTTATTATTTTCTGTTTTTACATTTGAAGCCAAGTAATATTCATATTTTTGAGTATTTACTCCACTATGTTTATCTCCTATTCCTGACAATGTAATCGTTCTAGTTGAATTAGCAACTGATTTAGTCCATGAAAAACTAAAGTTAGGTGCTTTTCTATCAATATTAATAGCTTTACTTACTACTGTAGATTCGTTTCCAACATTATCAACTGTTTTAACATATAACGTATTTTTTCCAGTAGTAGTTGGAACTGTTGGTGCAGTATTTGACCAAGATCCATCGTTTAATTTATATTGTATTTTTGATACTCCACTATGGCTGTCACTTTTAGATGCAGAATATGTTGCACTATAACAATATCCATTCGTAGTACTAGTATCGATTGACTTCTCACTCTTATTCTTATATGTTACGCTAAGAGAAACTGTTGGACTTGTTCTATCTATTTTAACTTGTTTGTACTCATTTTTTACATTTCCAGCATTATCCGTTACCTTTACATGCAGATAATAAGTTCCAGTTGTTGTTTTTTCACCAGCATCTATAGTATAAACTCCAGTAAGTCCCCCATTTGATTTAGGAGTTGCCGTTGTCCATCCACTTGAAGGAATTGCAGATGAAGATGTCCAACTATACTGAACTGATTTTATTCCACTTTGAGCTTCCGAAATGGTTGTATTAATTTTACCATAATATCCCCAACCTGAATTTCCTAGGTAACTTCCACTTTTACTTAACATAGTAAGAGTAAATGATATAGTTGGTTCTTGTTTATCTATATCAACAAATACTTCTGTTTCCAATGTTTTTCCTGAAGTGGTTGTAGCAATGAATTTTATCTTTCTTTTACCATCATCTTTTATATCTTGTTCCCAAGAACTTGCAGAAGCATTCAAATTAACTGCATTATTATAATTTCCATATGACGAGTAATTACCTGATGAATTTACTTGATATTTCATGTTGCTTATACTAACGCCATCTCCTAAACCTTCAACTTTTACTTCAACTCTTATATCAGTATTAACCCAATATGGATATGTATAACTAGGACTATCTCCTGCCATAATTGGTGTTAATGTTGAACCACTTGTAACTTTAGAAACAGTTACATTTAATTTTGGATTACTTGGATCTATCATAATTGTTTCACTTGATTTAGATGACATATTTCCTACATTATCAACTACAGTTACAGAAGCTTTACCAGTTTGTCGTAAAATATGATTTGATGGACTCCAGTTTACACTTGAAACTCCTGAATGAGGATCACTTGGTGAAGTACTATCTTTAAATCCTACCTCTACATCACTTGTGTACCAATTTTGAGAATATGTTCCACTTACAACCACAATATCTGGAATAACTGGTGCAGTTCTATCAATTTTTACTTCTTTATATGTTGTAAATGTATTACCTGAATTATCTACTACTTTTATATGTAAATAATATGTTCCAGTTGTTGTTTGTTCTGGAATTTGATTACCAACAATATTTGTCCAATTTCCTGTTGGTGTTGAAGTTCCAGTTGACCACTGATATTGTTTTGAATTTATTCCGCTTAATGCATCAGATATATTAAATTCTTTAAGTGTTACTCTATAAGCATATCCATTAGTCTTACTTACATCGTTAATTACTCCACCACTCTTATAATAATAATTAAATGAAGCATCTGCTAGTGGATTTGTTCTATCATATAGAACTGTATCATTAATATTATCTGGTTTAGAAGTTACTGTATTTTTAGTTACAGTATCCCCTAAATTTCCAGTTAAATCTTTATATCCTGATATTGTATATCCTAAATAACCTTCTTCTAAATTTGTTTCTCCGCTAGGAATTGTCATAGTTGCTGTATATTCAGAAGCTCCTGTTGCACTACTTACAAGTGTTGTTTCTCTTCCTGCAATTAATATTGTTGGAACAGTTCCTAAATTTTCACTAAATTTTACTTTTAATTTTATAACATCTGAGTTTTTAGCAAATTTTTCTCCACCTGTAGTATTGTTACTAGTCATTTCAACTGATGTTACTTTAGGATTTTCTTTATCTATTTTTGTTTCTATTGTGTAATTAGTTTCTATTGTTTTTTCATCGTTCCAGTTATAATCTGTAAGCGCTTTATCATTTATTTTTCTTTCTGGAACTTTTATTGAAACTTTTCCTGATTCACTCGTAAATCCTGTTAAAGTTAAAATAAAGTTTATAGTATTTCCAGAAGTACTAGTAGTTAATGTTTTTTGAAGTGTATTTACTTCATTTCCATTTAACATTAAAGTTATATCTTCTGCTTTTAAATATGATGTATTTATATTTAAATCAGTAGCTTTAAATTCTATAGTTACTTTATCATTTGTATCAGTAACAACAGCATTTTGGCTATTACCGTTATACTTTCCTGTCACAAATGATAGCTCAGGTTTTATTGTATCAGCTGTTATTCTATTTCCGCCTAGAACAACATCCCTGTCATAATATCTATTATTTACAATTGCTAAACTTCCATTATCTCCATCTTGGATAGTATAATTATAAACTATTTTATTTGATGATGAATTAACGGCTGTAGCAGTTCTTGTTGTACCATTTCCAAAATTAATATTTAATGTTGGAGCGGCAAGTGGTTTTTGACCTGTAAATACAGCTTCAATATTTATTATAGAACCAGCTTTATATATATTAGTATCTGGAGATGTTACTCTAACATCAACAGCTGTATCAGTTCTAACAATTACTTTTCCATAGTTTCCAGATGGTGTTTCATTTCCAGCATTATCTCTTGCCTTTGACCACACTTCTTTTACATTATCTTCAATCATTATAGCTGCATCGTACTTTTTCCAGCTAGCGCCATAATCTGTACTATAATAAACACTATTAATTCCAGAATCAGCATCTTGAGCTCCTGACAATGTAATTTGTATTTCACTACCAATTTTACCAGTTATTATATCTGGTGCTGTTGGAGCTATTTTATCTATTTTTACAACATAATCTTCTACAAAGTCTATAGGTTCTAAAGTAGAATCGCTAGATGATTTTGCAACTCCCTTTATTTTTGCTATTCTTGTAGTATTAGAAGCAGTAGAAATAGTAAATGCTGAAGTATAATTCATATAGTCAGATGAATCAATGCTATAAATATAATTATTATACTTTGCTTTTAAATCTTGAGCATAAGTATCATCAACTCTAATACTTACATCTTGATTTGTCCATGTGTAACTTTCAATTTCTTGTGATCCAGTAGATCCTTTAAAATAAAAGCCACCTCTTTTTGGTGAGTAATCATCACATGAATCTACGACTGCAGCGATTTCTTTAGCCCATATTTTTTCTTCATCAGACATTCCTTTATCAATAAAAACTAAATCTCCATTACATATTTCAACTATACCATTTAGTATACTTTTATCAATAGAGTTAATCCATTTTTTTAATTCTTCCTCATTGTCATATGAAACGTTAACATTAATATTAGCTTTGTTATCCTCTTGTTTCATTTCTGTTTTTTTCATTGCCAGTTCTTCTTGTAACGTTCTAAAATCAGACTTAAATACATTCTCTGATGCACCTTTTCTTGGATCATTTTTATCTAAACTTAGCAAAACAGCCGAAATTAAAATAACAGCTACTATAATAGTTATTACCAACACTATAAGAGAAATTCCTCTATTCTTCATTTTATTGTCAACTAACTGTTTCATATAAAACCTCCACATATACAAATTATGATATACTAAATGAAAACTTTTTTCAATACTTTTAACGTATTTTTGTACGTATTTTTATAAAATATACTTAAGTAAAAAATAAGGTATATAAGACAAAAACCTATATACCTTTGCTTTTTATTTTATTAATTTTGATAAGTTACTAAATATATCATATGCCCCACCAGTTCCAAGACTAGTCGCAAGAATTTTAACATCGAAATCTTTCGATATTAAATAGTATATTATTGTAGAAATTATCCCGATTAGCAAATTTTGTATTGGTATTAATTTATCATTAAACTTGTCTACTCTTTTTGCGACTAATCCACATACAAAAGTCACTACTATAGTAACCAAAGTGATTATAGTTGATATTTCCAAAGATTTCACCTCATTTCTTTGGTCACTATATTATATGAAAATTTATATAAAACTCTACAATAAAGTAATCATTTTTTACTCTCTTCCAATAATTTACTTAAATTATTGAATATATCATACGCACCACCAGTTCCAAGTCCAACTGCCGCTATAGTAAGATTAAAATCTTTTGTTATAATATAATAAATTACGGCTGATATTATACCAATTAATAAATTTTGAATTGGTATTAGTTTATTATTAAATTTTTCCGATTTTTTGGCAATTATTCCACATATAAAAGTTACTACTATAGTAACCATAGTGATTATAGTTGATAGTTCCAACAAATTCACCTCTTTCTTTGGTTACTATATTATATGAGAAGCAAATGTAAAATTTACAAAATGAGCAAGTTTTTAACATAAAAAAGAAGCTTAGATTTTTCAATCTAAACTTCTTTTACTTAATTGGCTGGGGTAGCTGGATTCGAACCAACGAAATGCCAGAGTCAAAGTCTGGTGCCTTACCGCTTGGCTATACCCCAATGCTTGAAATATATGGTGGGGTGGATAATGGGGGTCGAACCCATGACCTCCAGTGCCACAAACTGGCGCTCTAACCAACTGAGCTATATCCACCATTTTCCGTCTGCCATATATTTTAATATATAATTTTGCTTTTGTCAATATTTTATGTATATTTTAGTAAAAAAATTCAAAAAAAGTTGTTTTTTTATACTTTTCTTTTAAATACAAGCTTATATATAGGACCAAATTTTGAAAATTTTTCTTCATATTCAGTAACAACATTTGATATATCTTCACTATGTAAATCCAAATATACCTCTAAAAATTCAAATCCATAATTTGCAATACTTGCAAGACTAAATTCAAATAATTTTCTATTGTCAGTTTTAAATTCAACAATAGTATCATCTTTCATTATTTTATCATACTTTTCTAAAAAAGTTTTATAAGTAAGTCTTCTTTTTGCATGTTTTTTCTTAGGCCATGGATCACTAAAATTAAGATATAGTTTATCAATTTTAAAGTTAGAAAACATTTCATCTATATTTGCTGCGTCAAAAGACATTAAATATAAATTATCTATTTTAACGCCTTTTTCTTCCTCAAATCTTCCTAACTTTTTTATCGCTAAAGCAAGTACTGGCATACAAAGTTCAACACCAATAAATATTGAATCTTTGTTATTTAATGCCATGTTAGTGATAAAATCTCCCTTTCCCATACCAATTTCAAGACAAATTTTTTTATCACTTTTCTTTAAAACATTTTCTAAATCCTCTTTAGAACCTAAATATCTATCAAAATTTTCTATTTCTTCTTTAGCATTTGGATTATTTCTAATTCTCATATTTTTATACTCCTTGTGTAATAAGTGTTCCGATTAATACTATTATAAAGGCAAACAAAGCAGATTCTAAAAGCATTCTATAAGGAACTTTAACATTTAATTTTTCTTTTTGTTTTGCTTTCTCTTCCATTTTTTTATTAAGTTTATCTAATTTTTCATCCTTTTTTGTAGCACTGTAAAAGTTCTTCTTTACATCATCCATTGAATATCCCTTAGATTGATTGTATCTAAACCTTTTACTAGAAAGAGAGCAGTAATAATATCCTGCAGCTATAGCCATTCCAAACCCAAAAAGCTGTATTATTATTCCAAGTGCAACAATAACAACATTATTTCCCATAGCAAAAGCTTCTACTAATTTATTAGCAAATATGTATGCTGTGATAAATCCTAAAGTTGGTACATAAACAAATGGCGTAAAGCCTGCAAATACTATAACTAGAGTAAGTGGTAATTTTTCTTTAAATATAATTTTTAACATATTTACACTAGTTTCACTACTTGAAATATCCCTTGCAACTTCGTTTGCTGGATCATAACTATTTAATAAGTTAACAACAAACGCAAAAAATATAACCAGTCCAATTATATATAGTATTATGTGTTTTTTTCTTAAATTTTCTTTGTAAAATTGCCAATATTCATTTAAAAATTGAACAACTTTATTTTGGCTTTTTGTATCAACTTTATTTTTAACTTCTTCTTTTACTTCTGTTTTTTTCTTACTTTTAGAATTCTTTTTGTCACCTTTCATATATTCCCCCTACAATATTTTAAAGTCTATTTGCTTAGATGCAGCGTCAGCTCTTATAAGTTTTACTGTAACTTTATCACCAACTTTAAAAGTTTTAGATGAATTTCTTCCTATTAACATCTTTTTCTTATCATCATAAATATAATAATCATTTCCCGGTAAACTATCAAATGATACAAATCCTTCTATAGTATTAGGAAGTCTTACAAATATCCCAAATGATGTAACTGAAGCAATTGTTACATTTTCAAATTTTTCATTTATATGTTTTTTCATAAACATAGCTTCATATAAATTAACAAAATCTCTTTCTATTTTTGTTGCTAATTTTTCTGCATCAGAAGAACTGTAAGAATATCTATAAGCTTGTTTTTCAAATTTTGCAATACGGTTTTCATCTATATACCCTTTATTGTCCAAATATTCAGAAATTACTCTATGTATGAATAAATCTGGATATCTTCTAATTGGTGATGTAAAGTGTGTATAATATCTTGCAGCAAGACCAAAATGTCCAAGACATTCATTGCTGTATTTTGCAATTTTTAATGTTCTTAACATTAAGTTTGAAATCGTCTCTTTTTCTTGTTCATCTTCTATAGAGTCAACTATATCAGCTAAAACTTTTGGATGGATATTCTTTACTGATTTAATTGATCTATTATAATTATTTAATATTTCATTGAATTCTCTTAATCTTTCCTCATCTGGTTTTTCATGAATTCTATATATAAATGGCATTTCCAAAAAGAAAAATTTTTCAGCAATTACCATATTTGTAACAAGCATAAATTCTTCTATTATTTTATTTGCTTCATTTATTGGGTACGGTTTTATGTCTTCAACATTTTCATCTTCATCTAAATACACTTTAGTTTCTGGAATGTCAAAGTCTATACTTCCCTCTTTTTTTCTTTTTTTATAAAGAATTTTTGCAAGTTCACTCATAGTATCAATGTCATCTATAAATTCTTTATATTCTTCTAATACCTGCTCATCAGATCTTTTTAATACCTTATATACTTTTTCATAAGACATTTTCTTTGCAACTTTTATAACCGCTTTATATACTTCACTGTTTTCTACTTTTCCGTTACTATCTATTACAATATCTACACCTAGTGCTAATCTTTTTACTCCAGCATTAAGACTACAAATACCATTAGAAAGCTTTTTTGGAAGCATTGGAATTACTGTTCCTGGAATATATACACTAGTTCCTCTAGTAACAGCTTCCTTATCTAAATTAGTACCATCTTTTACATAATGGCTTACATCAGCAATAAAAACTGATAAGACGTAATTTCCATTTGGCATTTTCTTCACAAAACATGCATCATCTAAATCTTTTGCATCTTCAGAATCTATTGTAACAGCTTTTACATCTGTTCTATCAACTCTTCCAATTTCCTCTGAAGCTAATACTTCATCCGGAATTTTTTCTATTTCTTTTAATACTAATTCATTAAAGTCTTTTTGTTTATCAAGTGCATAAGATTTATATAAAGCCTTAACATATACTAGTTCATCATTTTTAGGATTTCCTATTTTTTTAACTATTTTTCCTTCTGGTTTACTGTCTTTAGTTGCATACTTAATAATTTCAACTTCGACAACATCACCATCTTTAACATTTTTTATATACTTTTTAGGAATAAATATATCTAATCCTTTGCCATCTAATGGTTCTACAAATCCAAAGCTTTTATTATTTGTAAAAATTCCTGACACTTTCTTATTTGATCTTTTTATTATTTTTTCAATTTTAGCTTCAGTACGTTTATCTTTAGAATTACTATTTGATATAATACTTACCAGTACCTCATCGCCATCCATTGCAAAATTAATATCCTTGTCAGCTATGTAATATTCATTTTTATTTACATCTGTAACAATTCCGAATCTTTTTGATTTCTGTTCAAATAAACCTTTTATATACCCTAAATCTTCAGTTTTTACAATTTTTTTATTCTTATTAAAAAATATAACTCCGTCCTCTACTAATTCATCAATTATATTTTTAAACATTTCCATTTCTTGTTTTGGAACACATAAAATCGTAGCTGACTGTTTTAGAGTCATGTTATTTTCATATTCCTTATCTGAAAAAAAGGAAGCAACAACTTCCTTTCTTTTTGTATAATTTTTATCGTTTTTATTAATCATAGACATATATTATCTCCAAATTAATGCATAATGCATATAGTTGTTACAAAACATAAAACAATAAATACTAATGCTAAAACAACTGTATATTTAGATAATACGCCATCTAAAGTTTTTCCTTTATTTGAACCATAAAAAGTATTTGCACCAGTTACAGATGATTGTGAACTTTTGCTGCTTTGAAGCATTACAACAATTGTAAGTATAATTCCTACTACGATTGTTAAAATTGCAACTGTCATATCTATCCATCCCATAATCTATTCCCCCTACTTCAAGTTAATTTACTTTGATATTATAACATAAATATTTTTAAAAAACAAGTTTTTGTGACAACAATATATAAATTAACTCTACTTATTTGTATTATTATAATTTAAGCATTCTTTTTCTAATTTTTTAAAATTACAGCATCTCTTCTTTATATTATCTGGTAATTTATTGTTATTATACATTTCATATAATTTTAAAGACTTATTTCTAATTTGATTAAAATTTGAATTCAACCATCTAAGTTGGTCTAATAGCATTTTCTTATATTTTAAGGTTTCTTCTGATTCAAATTCACAATTTAAATCAACAAGTTCGTAATTACTACTAATAACAGGAATCATATTATTAAAGTTCACAACTCCTAGTTTTCCACTATCTATTTTTAAAAAATCAATAGAATTTTTCATTTTTTGATGCTTAGGCTTTGGACTAGATAATGGTGCAAAATATTCAACTTTATCAATTTTAAATAATATTCCCACAAAAGGTCTACATATTTTCTCATTGTTGTTATACATTACCCTATCATCAAATTTTCTTAAATAATTGCAATAATTTGGATCAATCCTTACTATTTTAAACTTAATAATCATTTTTATCCTCCAATAAAGGATTATAGCACACGAACTCTCCTCTGTAAATAATACTTATCCAACTTTTCGTCGCATAATTTGATAAAAAAAATTTAATATACAAAAAAGTTGAAATACCACAAGGCATTTCAACTATTTTTCAATTTCCAATTTATGGCTGGAATCACCGCTTTTTCAATTTCCGATTTATGGCTGGAATCACCGCTTTTTCAATTTCCAATTTATGGCTGGAATCACCACTTTTTTATAAGTAATAATATTATATGTAAAAAATTTAATCTTACTACTGACGATATATATTATACCATAAATTTTGTGTATAATCAATATTTTTAATTTGCATTTCTTTGTATTATATCCATATCTTTAGTCATTTCATTTAGAATGTCTTTATACTTTATTTCTAATTTTAAATTATTTTTAATATATTCTATATTGTTTTGCATAAATTTACTATACTCTTTTTTACCTAATTCATAATTATCACTATAATATACTTTTATAAAGTATTCCATATATTTAAAATATACTTCATTTACGTATTTTAAAGTAACTTTATTATATTTATCATAATCATAAATTTTATCTGTATTTTCCTTTATTAATTTCACAGTACTTTCTATTTCTTGCTCAATACTTTGTTTTACACTTTCCTCTATGTTAGAAACCTTTAGCTCTTCTTCTAAATTGCTTAAATAATTAAAATACTCTGCATTTAATTTTTTTCTATATGTAATATCACTAAAATCTAATTCAACTATTTTTTCTAAATTAGTCATATCATTTGCATTTTGTTCTATACTACTTGAACATTTTGAAGTTATTTGGTTATACTTAAAGTTTGAAATATTTGCAAATACCAAAAGTATAAAAGAAACAGTAAAAATTAAAGTAATAAATACACAATAAATTTCTTTTTTTATTGCCAAACTTTCATTCTCTAAGTTACTTTCATTCATTATAGCAATTATCACGCCAAATACCAGTATAACTAAAAGGTATGAGAAATCTAAGTCAAATACCATATGAATACATAAACCTAAAAAAGCTAAATATATATTGCTACCTGCTTTCTTGCTATTTTTTAAATTAGCAAATACTAAATATACAATTGAAGCAAATCCTAAAATACCGGATTCAACAAAAATTTGCAGGTATGAATTATGTGCCTCAGTAGAATAGTAAGGATAAGTTTGTACTGTCTCATATAGATTTCTAAACCCTTCTCCTCCAACTCCAAATAATATATTTTTATAAGAATTTTTAATTATTTTTATTGCATCTTTATTATACTCAACTCTATCGTTTATTGTACTAGAGCCATGTAATATATCTTGAATTCTTGATACTAAATCACGAGGAATCAATAAATAATTTATAGTACTATTTTTATTATTAATTTTTATATTATCTATTTCAAAACTTCCACTATTTACAGTAAATTCAAATCTTATATCTCTAAAATTATCTTTTTCTAAGTTATATTCAAACAAATACTTACCAGTACTACTAGTATAACTATTTGCTTCATAGATAGTGGTAACATCTCCATTTTTTAATACCTCATATACTTTAATATCAAAATTGGCATCATCACTTAAATTATTAGTTAATATTTCAACAGTATTATTTTTTTCTTTAATGTTATATAATTCAACCACATGCTTATTATCAAATGATTCTTTATAGCTAATTTTTATTGAAGTTGTAATAGAAAATGCAAGTACAAAATATCCTAAAATTAAAATAATTGTACTAGCTATAATATACTTTCCTTTAGTCTTAAAACATTTTATAAATTTTTCTTTATGCCTTAAATAAAAAGTATAAAGAAAATGATTTAAAATTAAATAAATTGCAATAAAAATTAAATATATTATTAAAATTTTAAAAGAGCTAACATATGATATATTTTGAGTAATTGTTGCCATAACAATTGCATAAATTAAATTAAAAATTATAATCATATTTAAAGCTTTTTTCTTATCTTTAAATACTTTTATTATAAACATCAGAACTGTTAAAAATAGTACCATTCTTGATTTTGTTAAAATAAGTGAAGTTAGTAAGAATACTTCCATGCTAGACAATATTATAATTTTACTGCTTTTTTTATTGCTACTACTTTTTTCTTCATAAATTAACTTTTGTATAAAATCTATAATTAAAAATATTGCAATAAAAATTAATATTGCCGTAACATTAGCATACTGAATTGTTCCAGAAAGTCTATCATAATCCTTTTGTAAAAAGCCAGAACCAAATAAACCTAGTACATTAGAAGCACTTCTTGAAAACATTCCATCAATTCCAATTATGCTTTGAATTAAGGCTACAGAAATTATACTGATTTTAAAAAATATTTTATTGTCTGAATTTTTAACTATAAAATAAACAACAATTAGCAAAACATATCGCATTAACTCAAAGATAGCATCATTAAGATTGGTATAATTGTTAAATATTATAGAAAATGTATATGATAAAAATAGCGTAATTATAGCTACATCTACCATTTCTATTTTTTTTAACATTGTACCTTTTTTTATAATAAATTTATAAAACAAAAAAATTAAACCAAGGCCTGTTATACATAATGCTATAAATAAAATATCCTCTTTATAAAATCCACCTTTTTTTATAGATAAAACTATAAGAGACATACATAAAAGTATATCTATTATAGTTTTTAATATTTCTTCAAAATTTAATTTATATATCTTTTCTTTCATAATCTAACTTTCTTCTAATTCTGCTTGTATTTGCATTAATTTACTTAGTCTTTCGACTTGATCATCATCCTCTTTTTCTTCTTGCAAACTTAATGCTTCTTCTAAAATACTTTTGTCGCCTGGAAAATGTTTTAAATATTCTCCAAGTATCTCAGAAAAACTATCTGAATAATATGTCTTATCTTTTTTATTAATTTTAGAAAGTAGTATTTGTTTTATTTTAATTAAAACTATTTTGGAACATTCTGTATACATTCCTCTTCCTAAAAACATTTTAAATTCTGAACTAAGTTCTACCATTATACTAACACCTACATTTCTTTATAACTATCTATATATCTACTACTTCCTATACCTTTTATTATATACATTCCTTTTTTAAAAGAAGTAGTATCAATATTTTTCTCTTCTATTTTTTCTAACATATTATAAGTTTGAGTAGCTTCATCTTGTAAAGTATCATCCTTAAATGAAATTACTAATTTTTGTCTATCATAATCAGAGTAAACATTATCTACAGTAGATTCTGCATTTTCCTGATTGCTACTTGCATTTTGAGTCACATATAGTCTATATACATACACTTCTATTCTATCATCATACTCTAACATTTTATAAGGCACGTCCAAAGTAATTTTTACGTCATTTCCGCAAAGTCCCATTGGAGAAACTATATAATTACTGCTCTCAGTATCATAATCTCCTTGTGAAACTATATCTTTTCCTGCTAAATTAGTATCATTTCCAAATAATTCTTTAGAAACTTTATCGAAATCTTTTTTTGTAATATAGCTTCCAACATAGTTCTCTGAATATCTAATGTACTTACTATAGTCTTCACTTGTAACAATTCTTGAATAAGTAAAAATTCTTTTAGCATCATCAGTAATTTGCATATTTGCATCTAATTCTTTGTAATAGCTATCAGAATAAAGATTTGAAATTTTAATTAAATCTTGTAATTCTACACCAATTTTACTGTTTGTAACTATTTTGGTATATTCTACACTCCCTTTATTTTCACCTAATTTTTCTTTATTTTCTTTAGGGATTTCTAAATTATTTGGTTGCATTTCTTTTGCATCTGCATTAATTTCTTTTTTAGTAGAAATCTTTCTTCCGACAAACATAGAAATTGCTAAAACCGCCACTATAGCGAGTGTAACCACTGCTATAATTATAATAGCCTTTTTATTTTTCATATTTTCCCCCTTAATTTATAAACCATTTATCATTGTATCAGTGTACACTAATGCAAAGTTATTTAAATCCTGATAATCTTTCAACTCAAAATTAAATACTTTTTTAATATCAGAAACTATAATATATTTTATTGCAATTGCTGTAGATCCACTGATTTTAATGTATCTTCTTAAATCCTTATTTTGTATACAATTATTACACAAAAATACATTGCTTACGTAGTCATAATATACAAAATCTAAATTTTCATCGTTATTTATTAATACTTGTCCACACTCTGAACATTTAGCAATATTAGGAGAAAAGCCTAAAATTGCAAATAGTTTTATTTTAAATGTTGGAATTACCATTTTATCATTTTTTATATCATTTTCTAAAACATATATTGTATTTAGAAACAACTTTAGTACACTTTCTGTATCCTCATTTTCATCTGTAATAAGATTAATAATTCTCGTAAGTTCAAAAGCACACTCCATTTTATCAAAATTTACTCTAAACTTATAAAACATATTTATGATTGAAGCAGAATTCACCATATAAAAGTTCTTTGACTTATATAGCACAAATTCACTATATACTAAATACTGGCAATTTGCAAGTATAGGGCTATTGTTTTTCTTTGCCCCCTTTGCCATACAAGAAATCTTCCCCAATTTATCTGTAAGCAAAGTTATTATTTTATCATTATCTTTATAAGTTGTTTCCCTTATTACTATCCCCTTGACCTTTATTAAATCCACTTAAAATATCACCTATGTTTTCTATATTTTCTATTTCATCTAATATCTCATCATTTGAACTAAGTCCCATTAATTTTCTATATTCCATAAAGCTTTCTATATTTCCTGTTTTACAAAAATTATTCCATGCTATTTTTTCATACATATCTATCACCTACTAATATCTTATGTACTATTAAAACACATATACTACTAATTTTGTCAAACTTTAACAGATTAAATTATATTTTGTCTTTTATGTTTTTTAAATAGTTTTCATCATCTTGCCAATTGCGTCTTACTTTTACCCACAATTTAAGATTAACTTTATCTTGCATCATATCTTCAATATCATGTCTTGATTGAGCACCAATTTTCTTTAACATAGAGCCATCTTTTCCAATTATTATACCTTTATGAGAATCTTTCTCACATATTATATTAACTTCTATGTCATATATTGGTTCTTTATTTCTAGTTTTTCTTTTTTTAAATTTTTCTACTTCAACTTTTATACCGTGAGGCACTTCTTCATCTAAATTATTTAAAGCTTTTTCTCTAATAATTTCTTCTACTATCTCACGTTCTGTAATATCAGTAATATCATCTTCTGAATATATTTTTTCACCTTCTGGCAAATAATTCTTTATGCATTTTAAAAGTTCATCAATTCCATCTTCTTTATAAACTGATATTGGAACTACATCACTAAAAGAAGCTCCTATACTTTTAATATATGAATCATATTC
>OIYY01000683.1_pt1 | contig 22408 bp, 22 predicted proteins | sample 1588341 | NCBI WGS metagenome assembly OIYY01 (sample SAMN03283287) | human gut metagenome | biome: human-associated habitat; material: feces | host: Homo sapiens | place: Peru | collected 2012 | reverse complement strand
CACCACCATTATCGGACAGTGTGTTCTTCAGCACAAAACCTGCCATACAGGACTTGCCGCCATTCACCAGATACTCATGAACAGCCTTAAAACCCTCCTTGCCGTAGTAATCGTCTGCATTGATCACAATGAACGGAGTCTTAATGACCTTCTTTGCTGCAAGCACGGCCTGACCTGTTCCCCACGGTTTCGTGCGACCTTCCGGCAGAGTTCCCGGAATATCATTGATATCCTGGAAAGCATAGTCCACAGTTACGTCATGAGCAGCACAGATAGCTTTAATACGCTCACCGATGACCTCTTTGAACTCCTTTTCGATATCCTTGCGGATAATAAAAACCACATGATTGAACCCAGCCTCAATCGCATCATGGATTGAGTAATCCATGATAATGTGATTAGAAGCATCCACGGGCTCCAACTGCTTAATACCCGTTCCGAAGCGACTGCCGATTCCGGCTGCCATGATAAGTAATGTTGTTTTCATACTCTCTCCTCTCTGTACTCACAATTTAATTAAACCCAAAAAACTGTCTTGACTTTTCTCAACACAAATACTTGTCTACAAATTCCAATACTGAAGCCAATGTGTCGGCTTGTCCAAAGTCTTCACTCTTAGCATCTGTTCCAGTTCCATTAACCAGGATTGCTTTGCATCTAGCCGCCAATCCAGCTTTAACATCGTTCTCACCATCGCCAATCATATAGCTCTGGCTTAAATCAATATTATAATCGGTAGCCGCCTTTAGCAACATTCCCGGCTTCGGTTTGCGACAATCGCATTCAATCTTCAATTCTGGTACTTCGCCTTCATATCCCTTGTGTGGATGATGAGGGCAATAATAGATTGCATCAAGGTAGGCTCCCTGCAAGCCAAGTTCTGTCTCCATCTTATTATGGATCTCTTCCAGTTCTTGAAAGGTCACCTCTCCTCTAGCAATAACAGGCTGATTTGTGACTACAATTGCAAGATAACCAGACGCATTGATTTTCTTGATTGCTTCTGCCACGCCATTAATCAACTCAAATTCATTAATATTTCTAAGGAACCCGACATATTTATTAATCGTACCATCCCGGTCGAGAAACACAGCTTTCTGCTTGTTTGAAAGATTCTTAGCCGATACTCTACCTGCTTTGAAATCCTCTTCTACCTGATGGAAGCGATCTGGTGTTCCCATATCCTTCACATATTCTGGAGAATCGTAGCAGAACATCTTGCCAGTTCCAGCCAACGGTTTTAGAAGCTGACGATCCAAATCAACTTTTACAGTTTTCCCCGTCGTCTTGTCCACAGTGCCGATTTTGTCTGCATCAATCGACACCATATCAAGGACTTTAGGATCAATCACATGCAGCCCAGCATTGACTCTATTCTTATAATATGTCGGGCGAACATCTTCCTTTGCCAGCCAAGATTGAACCGACATATCCTTTTCCGCAATGATGAGCCCACTATCGTAAGGATGGTTATTAGGATGAGTGAACAATGTCACCAATCCACCATGTTCCTGATGAAATCTGACCATTCGGTTGAAATCAACATCAAAAACGGCATCTGCATTCAAAAGCAGGAACGGTTCATCTCCTAGTTGCTCTCGTAGCTTAAAAAGTGCACCAGCATTTCCAAGCGGTGTGACTTCATTGTAGTACTGAATCGCCACTCCCAATTTAGCGCCATCTCCAAAATGGTTCATGATTTTGTCTCCCATATGGGAAACAGTCATAATGATATCTTTAAATCCCTGATTCCTTAACGAGATAATCTCTCGCTCAAGAACTGGAACACCTTCAATTGGAATCAAAGGTTTTGGAATATCAGGAAACAATTCAGATATTCGAGTTCCTCGCCCTCCGGCCATAATCACTGTTTTCATTTTACTTCCTCTTACTTTCCAAGAACAGATTTTAACGTTCTAAAAACACGCTTTCTATTAATAATGAGTGCAATAAGAGCTACAAGCAGAATAGCATACTTCAGCCATAGGAACTTGTTAATGAATGTAATCACAACACCCGAAACTACTACACCTACTGAGATTGCAAGAAGTCCTTTGACATCGTACAACTGTGTACCATTCAAAATTTCTGTACACACCTTTTTGTAGAACAAATAATGAATAAAACAAAACAATGCATAGCAAAAGAAAGTAGTATAGGCTGCTGCTTGATATCCACATAGTTTTATGAAAATATAATTCAGAATCAAATTAAGCGCGGCACACAGGATTGACGGAATAACAACTGTAAATTTTCTCTCATAATATTCCTGGACCCTAGCAAAAAGCTGAAACATATAGTTGAAATATACTCCAATGCAAATTGGAATGATTACACCAACGCTGTCGATATATTTAGTACCGCCGAAAACCAACACAATTTCCCTGCTGAACAACATGATTCCAGCCAACATTACTCCAACAAAAAGTAAAATCTGATTTGCCCGTTTTGCTAGCAATTCATATTCTCCAGCTTTAATTTTCTGATACTGATATGGGGCAAATGTTGAATTGATTGCACCTGTAATCAAATTAATCAGGCTTCCAGCAGAGTATGCTATACTATAAAGCGCAACATCGCTAGTGCCACAAAGATAGTTAATCATAATTTTATCTGAACTCTGCAGAACAAATTCGGATAAATAGTGCGGCATCAAGGGAATACAAAAACCCAGTGAAAACAACCACACCTTCTTGTCAAAAAAGCTTTTCCCCTTCTTGAATACTGCTATATATAGAACAATACCAACTACAGCTGTAACAAACGTACTTGAAATCACTCTAGCTTCAGCTGTCGGACTAAAAAAAGCAACCGCAACAACACCTAAAGCAGCAGAACCTGCCGTGGATATCATCGTAGTAAGAACAAGTGTCCTGTAGTCATAAACATATCTTTTGTATAATGACCAGCATTGAAAAACAGCCTGAAAAATAAAGCTAAAAAACAAGCAGCACACCAGGCTTTCGGGCAATTGCAACAAATCAGCAAGTGGTTTCTGAAATATGATTCCTATCCCCAGCCAAATTAGTGACAAGAGTAACTCCAATCCACATAATGCAGATAATATCTTTTCCTGATTGTCATATTTTACATATAGATTCATCATTGCTTTGTACAAACTCAATGTGACAACCATTGCCAGTACCGTTTCCCAAGACAGATAAGTACTATATAATCCGTATTCACCTGTTGATAACATTCTCGTAAAAATCGGAGTAGTTATCATACTTATCCCACGCTGTAAAAAATTGCAAACTGTAAACCACAATGCCGCCTTTATTGGTACTGACATTCCTATATATTTATTTCTTATCTGAGAAACTATGTCTTGTGTTTTGCCCATGCTCATTCTTTTTTGCCTCGTTTATATTTTCTATACAATCATACCGGTCTTTCAATATAAATTGTATCTTCCTAATCAGATACCATCAATGAGCCTGTTCTAATTCTAACACCTAGCATAATAACAGTATCTTCAAATCCAGATTTCCAGTTTTTTATTTTATCACCAGCACATCTATTTTCATCGCTTACCACGTACGTTCCATTAATAAAGCAGAAGTCAATCGCTTTATCCCCTTCTATATATTTTCACTATTATTTCAATTTTCATGTAAAAACGTCTGTAACTCTTCCGGGGTTCCCAAGACATGAACCTTCCTTGCATCAACAATGCTAATTGTTACAGGCATGCCTTTTTCAATCATAAAATTGTAAAGAGGAGCAATATACTTCTCGTTTTTCTCTAAATGACTCTCATCTGCGTAATACTCCTCATAGAGCTCCTTATACAATTTAGCGGATGAGAAATAATAAGCACCCAATGTACAATTATCAGAGATACGCTTCTTTTCTCGTACTTCTACAGCTTTTCCTTCCGAATTCAGTTTAACAAAACTCCAATGCTCTCCATCCGCATGGAAGCACGGAATGTGTCCATCTCCTGAAATATCCTCATATTTCATTTCATTGGGTTCCACATAAGTATCAATATTATATACCATAATGGACGAATTCTCGTCACAATAAGGAATTGCCAGCATACAAGTCGTTGCCTGTCCATCTGTCATATGATCCAATTCAACAATTTTCACGTCATGAATTCCATATGTTGCGCAATGCTTCTTAATAAATTCCTCTGCGTGATCCTCTGCTCTGACAACAAACACATATCTGTCAACACTCTTATTATAGCCAATCAAACTATCCATTGACCAATCAAACAACGTTTTACCTTTAGCTTCAATCATATACTTGGGGCAATTATATCCCGCTTTCCGAAAACGGCTTCCCAAGCCCGCCATTGTAATTATAATATTCATATCTTCAAATCTCCTCTAGGTTTGTCTCTATTAGTTCTTCAACGGATTTGTACCTTTGAAAGTCTTTTAATACTTTCTTATTAATTCCATTATACGAATCCTCATATCCAGAAATCAAAGACGAATAAATAACCATCTCCTCATTTGTCGGAAGTCGTCCATGCGTCATCTGAAATCCTTTTGCATATGTAGCTGCACTCTTTGGAAACCTTTTTGCCAGTTTATTCTTATGCTCTTCCAGTGAACATATCTTTTTTGCTGGATTTCCAGCATATACGGAATTTGATTCCACTCTGCCTGATACTACTGATCCTGCCCCAATAATAACATTGTCGCCTATGTTAGTTCCTTGAAGAATAATACTCCTCATTCCAATAAACACATTATTTCCAATGGTTGTAAACATTTGTGGACGCAACGATACTGGTTCATTCGTTTTCTCAAGCACACTGTAACTATAATCATGTGCAAGAATAATAACATCTTTCGTGATGTTAACATTATCCCCTATCGATATATACTGTAAACTGGTATCATCAACAAATATTGAACTACTCCCGAAAAAGCAACAATTATTTCCTACTTTGCCCCCCCCCGATCGAATATGCCTTATTAATGCTTCCGATGAATACCTAGTCGGATAAATAATTCTTTGAAGCAACTGTTTTAATCCCATATTATATCACTTCCTATCACATTTTGAATTATGACAAATCTCATTCAACTCGTCGACATTGTACTTTAAAAATTCATCTGGTCGAACGGTTCGATCATCAACATAGAATCCTTTATGCCCAGGCCATGGTTTCCCATATAAAATTTCATCGTATGGGATATCCCACTTATCTAGCCATGTCAATAAAACTTTCGCAGTATTTTTATTGATTAGACCCAAATTACCATTGTAAGAATTCATATTTCGAGATGTAAATAAAACAATTCTAGCACCATTATCGTGGTAAAATCTCAATTTTTCCACCATTTCCTTGTATGGTACTAGGTCTTCATATTTTTCATCCTTTTTCTTTATTGGACACAATGTTCCGTCTATATCAAAAACAAATGAATATTCTTTAAACATCATTCTTCTCCTTTAAATTAAACCAATTATCTGCAATCTTACAAAGGATCGATATTGATTTTAGTTTGCAACTCTTTCACCTTTCATACGGTCTCCTTTATATCAATCACCCGATTCAGTATTTCTAATCCTGTTCCAAGCATTACCATTTGATGTCTAATGCTTTCTCCATGTAATGGAATCATGCTCAAAAAAAGAAGTGCTTCTATCAGTTCAATCTTTTTCAATTCACCACCGACTTCAGCAGAAAACGTGTCTAAGAACACTTTATACAGATTGAAATCTCTCTTACGATTTTGAATTCGATAATTAATACAAGCTGTCTCTGAATTATAGTCAAGGTCGAAAAGATCCTTTATAATAAAATCGTATTTCCCATCCACACTATGAAACAGTTTTGCAAGTTCATATCGGAAATCACCATAAATATCATAGGTACCAAACTTACCACGCGGATCAATTACCTTAATAAATGAAAAGTTTGAATCCACCATAATATTAGCAAAGCATAAATCTCCATGAATGATATTAAAGGAATCTACATCATACAGCATCTCAGGTATTGCCTTTTCCAATGCTATGATAATTTCATTCAAAGGGAGATATCTTTCCCCATTCACTACGATTGGTGACTCAAAAAATGTTACAAAGCGCTCATCTTTTTTCATTTTTTCAAAACGCTGCAGAGTCTTTGTTAGATACATTTCTTCCAATGCTGGACGAATATTGGCATCTCGCACTGTATAACGTTTAAAATCATCGCACACAAAACGAATTCGATTAAAAATGTCTATCCATTGCTGTAATGTCAAATCACCATAGAGGAACAGTTCATGAACCGTATGATATGCATAATATTCCATAGATACATATGGGTCAACATAAGATGTCGAATAATTAAAAATTCTAGGTCTGACATACTCAACATCTGCCGGCAACTTTAAATACCATTTAATTTCGCCGATAAATTTGTCCTTATCATCGCTTGTCTTTTTCAGTATGCCACGATTTTTATCAATTGTAATATGATTAAATTCTCTAGCACGCACCTCAAGTTTTGAATTATAGTACTTATCCTCATGCCCAATATCAAACCAATTGTTCGTCAACACTGCTTGCATGGGATGTTTCTGGCTATAAAGCTCTAGTGCATGATAAAAAGAGTTCATTTTTATATTTTTTTGTTGTACTGCAGTTCTCAAGCACTCTCTAAAATCGTGTGTATTTATAATTTTAAAGACACCAACAAATAGTTTCTTCCTAATTTCCTCGTTTATAGCTTCTTTGTCATATATATGTGTAACAATTCCGCTTTCTTCGTCAAAGTATGTCCAAGTCTCCGACATATAGTCTTCTTGATAGAAAAACGCATCTCCACTAATATCGGCAATTGGATCCATAACAATGGTATCGGCAAAATTAATTACAACTGGTTCATCTATATTTTCAATAGCATAAAGAATCGTGTAGCCGAGATCATGAAGTTCGGGCAATTTTCTTACTTTAATCTCGTTTCCAATTGCTTTTCTCAATCGTCTTTCAACTTTATCTGCATTTTCAAAACAAATAATGTCTACTTTCGTGTGCAAATCTTTATACTGGTCATAAATATAGTCAAATGCTATTTTCTGATTAATTGGATAAATAATAGCAGGTAGCTTTCCTAACTTCTGCAATTCTTCCGGTACGAGCTTTGCACTAGGGATTATCACCCTGAATTTTTCTTCCATAAAGCTATACTCCTCTCATTCCTATTTAAAAATAACATCCGCATACTTCTCATATTCTGGCCTATATTGTAAAATTCCAGAATAAAGATTAATCCAGTTTTCAAAATCAAAATTCTCCGTTTTTAACTTATCTATTGAATCATCTTCGAAGTAATTCCCATAATAATGGTGCATTCTATAGCGATCTTCGTACTTTGGCCACACAATGTCCAGATCTTTCCTGCTGACACAAATAAGATTACTTTTCACTCCTGTCCAGTAATCTTTAATTGTGTCATCGCCCGTACATCCCAATAACTGAAAATAATTTTTCATTATATAGACTTCTGGGGCAATCATCAATTTGGAGAACTCTCGCCTTGTCGCATTTTTCTTTATCTTAATGTAGCGTTCTCTAGTGTCTAATGGTATAGAGAAAAGTTTTAACATATCAGATGTTTTTCCGAAATAGAAGAAATCGCTAATCAAATATGGATAGAATAGATTCCCGTAAGTCATTGATAATGTAACTATTCTACCGTTTTCCTTTGATTCATCCGACTGATTTGGGAAATTTTGAAGCAGAGCCTTACAATAATCCAAAAAATGCAGTCGGCAAATTTTTTGGTCTGTTCTTGTTTTAGCTATATACTCAGCTCCTAATTCTGCAGCCTTTTTGATTCCTCCCAACGAATTCACAAGTTGGTAATTCACCATCAACGTTCCTGTACATTCTGGTTTTGAATTTAAAACGACATAAGCGCCTGCTTTTTCAATCTGCTCTATAATATCTTTCGATTCATCATCCCATGTCGATACAATGATGTGCGCTTGCGGAAATGCCCTCTTATAATATTTAACAGTTGTTAATGTGAAATTTTCTTCAGCTCTTATAGGCCCTTGCATGACGATTGCATACGATATATTTGTACGATAATCAAGCATAGGCACGTCGTCATACTTTTTAGGTATTTTTCGAAATGCTAGCTGATACTGACTATTTTCCGCAATATGGCATGCTTCAGTCATAAAAAAGTCTACACCGTCTCTTTTAACTCTTTTTATGAAACAATATGGTATTGAAATACCTATTCTCAATAATTTATTAATCGCATTTTTTACATTCATTTATTTATCCTCATACGCTGAATCCACTTTTAGCCGATCTCTTCATCGATGACCCGATAATAAATATAGTTTATTCCACAGAGCGTTTTCCGAGTAATTCCATGTCTGGAATCAGGAATTTTAATCTCATAATCGAGATACATGGCGTCCTCATAACGGAGGTTAATTATCGAGGAAGTTCACACATATATGGAACTTGTTTGCTTGCATATTCAACAATCGCGATACAAAAAGGAACTGCCAAAAGATAAACTCCAAAAAACATATCTATATTTATTATTGTCAGAATAACCGCTAGCATATTCCCATATACAAGTAAATATAAATTCGAATCCTTATCTCTATTTTTGATTTTCTGCCCAACATAAATACTGCGAACTATATATAATAAATAAAATACAATAATTGTTACCCCAACCTGTACAAAAGAATATAATATTCCAACGTCACCCAATGTTGCAACAATATATCCTACTTTTCCAGTGAATTGCCTTTCAGCAAAGGATAAAAACCCAGTTCCCGTCCAAAAATGTTGACGAATCAAACTTGTATAATATGCTACCGCTTCGACCCTTCCTGTTGTTGAGCCAGCATCTTCTCCTGCTGAAAAACTATTAATAAAATTATTTCCAACTGAAGAATTTACAAAACAAATGCAGCTTGTTGCTATACATGCAAATAAAAGCATTTGTTTTTTTGTACCTTTTCTTTTGTACAAAACTATAAACACCAATTCTATAATTTGATAAATTGTCACTGAACGGGCGCCATGTATAATCATAGAATAAGCTATAACATATGCAGCATATATTAAATATTTCTTTCTTTTCTCTTCTTTAGATTCATAATACAAATACATTAGTATTGGTATTATAATAACAGAAAATGCTGGCGGATTAACTCTTAACCATCCATTTCTTATCCACCCCGCTGCAGCATATTCTGTAGCAATTTCCGAAAAAATAATTACGCCTGTAAATTTCTGAATAACAGAAATAATTGTTCTTATTAATATTGACAATATTGTTACATTAACAATTAAATTTAAAAATCTTTTAAACTCCCAAATCTCCCTAGATAAAAGCCGATAAATTGGAAATGCTAAAAAAATATAGGAGTATTTATATACAGGCATTCTTACATCATAAGAAAAAACATTTTTTCCTGCCCTCACCGATGTATGAACTCCTACTATTAATACTATAAGTGCAAGTAATAAATAGGCATAGATCATATCCCATTTAGGTCTATATCTAATTAAATAAATAGAACATAAAATAATAGAAAAAACGCCTGTTTCCATTATAATATAATCTGTCTTTCCAAAAGATAGTGAACCTGTAAATGGTTTTAGCAACCCTACGCCTAATATCATAAAGAATATAATTGCGTACACTGGCAACATTTTTATTTTTATTTTCATACTTTATTTCCCAAAAAACTTATCTTCTAACATTAAACATAAACAATGGTAAACTGGAAGATGCAGTTCTTGAATCATATATGTCTCTGTTTGTGGCACTTTAATACAAACATCGCTCATCTGTTCAAGCTTGCTATTTTTAGCTCCTGTCAAACCAATTACTTTCATCCCTTTTGCATGTGCAGTAACAGCTGCATACAAAACATTCTTACTATTTCCGCTTGTAGAAATTCCTAAGAACACATCTCCTTCTGTGCCATAGCCATTCACTTGCTGCGCAAAGCAGAGTAAAGGTTCGCAATCGTTCATGTATGCCGTAGATAACGCCATATGACCATCTAACGCAATCGCCGGGAGTGCTCCTTGAAGATTCTCCGCTAAAACACGGCCCAGCTCTTCATCTTTTTCAATTAACTTGCTGGCAAAACCTGTGTCGAGTTTTCTGGAAAGTTTAAATCCCTTCATTAATTCCCCGACAATATGCTCCGCATCTGCTGCCGATCCGCCATTTCCGGCTATTAGAACTTTTTTCTTTTCCCTGTAACACTCTTCAAGAACTAAATATGCCTTTTCAATATCTTGCCTTGATTCCTCTAAAACTGGATATCTACTAATTAGTATATCTAGATGCTTCATTAAATCCTTCATGCTTTTACCTCATAGCATCATTTCCGTATGCCTTCGTTTTCTCTGACATCTTTTACTACTGCTGCGTTTGCCGCAATAATTGCATTATCGCCAATTGTGATATTTCCAACCACCTTTGCCCCGGCAGAAACACGAACTCCATTTCCAATAATCAGGAGCTCCAGCGCAAAGGTATACCCTACTCCTTCGGAATATATGTCTCCGGCGTATAATGAATCACTCTTGTGCCACCATCTTCAAACGCAAATGGGATATGCATCAGATCACGCATCGCCCAACGCACCGAATCCTGCCGTTCTGGCTGCACATAGAATACCAAGAATCCACCACCGCCAGCGCCGAGAAGTTTTCCGCCCAACGCACCAGCAGCCACGCCCTTGGCATACAAATCATCAATACTATTCGTTGAAACCGCTGACCCGGTCTGACGTTTAAGCTTCCAAGTATGATCTAGCATTCTGCCAAAATCATCAAGATCCGCATTTTTATCTGTCAAGACACGCTCCGCATCATCGACCAATGCCAACATTTCTTTCAGCTGCGCCGTTTTATCCTGCTTTCCTGCTGCATTTGCTTTCTGCACGTCCGAAGAAAAGCGGGTAAATCCGGTAAAGAACATCATTAAATTCTGATTGAGTTGCTTCTTTCGCTCCGGCGAAATAATAACTGGCAAAACCTCGTACCCATCTGCATTAAAGTTGATACGGTTAAATCCACCAAAAGAAGCAGCGATTTGATCCTGCCAACCACCAGCTTCCTGACAGAGATTGCGTTCCAGATAGATTGCTTCATCTGCTAGCTTTTTTTTGTCAGCATACTTACCCTTTAAAGCATAGAAGGCATTCAGCATTCCAACTGCGAAAGAACTTGATGTTCCTAAACCAGAACGCGCCGGAAGGTCCGCTTCATATGTAAGACGAATCTCATGCATATCTAACATCTTCATTGCATTGCGGATTGCAGGGTGCTGAATGTCATCAATGTTTGTCACACGCTCCGTCTTTGAATAAGACAACTCCGTAGAATAATCGAAAAATCGTGGCAAATGACGCACATTTACGTAGCAGTATTTATCAAAAGTAGTAGATAAAACCGCCCCACCATTTTCTCTGAAAAAAGACTCTATATCTGTTCCACCACCAAAAAATGACATTCTAAATGGTGTCTTTGTTATTATCATATTATTTTGACTCCTTATTGATCCTTTTCAACTGTTCCTCAAATGACTTTTTCATAGTTTCATATGAAAAATGTGAGTAAAAATCATCAAACACTGTCTTATTAAATTTATATATATCTTGAGTTGCTAATTTATTAAGTATTTCAATCCACTCTTCTTTTGTATTAACTTTATAAATAAATTTATTTCTAACTGCATCTGAAAGTTCTTCCCAAAAACCATGTAAGCTTTCTTCTGTTCCTACAAAACATTTTCCATAAGATATCGCTTCAATAGATTTTACTTTCATACCACCTCCATCAAATAATGGAGCAATAAAAATATCTGCATCTAAATAATATGGTACTGGTGTTTCTACAGTCCCCACAACGTTTACACGAGGATCCTGAAATTCATTTTTTAAAAATTCAAGCCCACGCCCCACGATAACTAATTGGATATTCTTGTCTAATTCTGGCAATACATTTTTCACAAACCAACGGATTCCAATTACATTTGGATAATAAGATGATCCAACAAATAATAATTTTTTTATTTTATCTGATTGCATCTCTCCTTTATTTTGCATTTGCTTTATTGCAACAGGAACCGGGGATGCTAGTGGAATCATTGCATCTGGGACAGAACCATAAAATTTGTTAAATTTCTCAAAATCCGTCTGATGAAATACCCAATTATAATCTCCATATTTAACACACATTTTTTCCTGGTAAATCGACAAGCTATTCTCTATTTTATTCAACAAACCAGGCTGCTTTCTCCACTGCCTAAATAAGTCAGCTCCAATATCATGGTAGAATGTGATGATTTTTATATCTTTTTTGATTTTTTTTACTTGTTTGTAGAAAGCTCCTAAAGTAGATTCTTCCGAAAAAACGATATCAATATTTTTGTCAACTATTATTTCGCACAATTCACTAATAATTTCATTACTAATAATCATTGTGTTTTTCTGTATTATCCGTTTTACTCGCTCCATTTGACCATTATATTTTCCATAACATATGTAATTTTCTTCTCTTTTATATGGTCTGTTAAAGCTAAAATCTACATAAAACACATTTTTATCGCCATATATTTCTTTTAAAGCCTCTAAATGGGTAGTTGAACCAACATCAGCTCTTTTTGATATATATATAATCACTCTACACCCTCCTCAAAAAAGATTTGATATATTTTTTCAATTCCCAAGGTAGCATTGAAATTAATCTGTTTTTTTTGCTTATAATATTAGTCGAACCTAAAATCCATCTCTTGAACTTATATTTTTTCAATACTGTATCAGCTACCAAATCAAAATCCTTATATTCTTCATACAAATTCATAAATATATTATGTTCTAAAGGCATACTTGATGGCTGGTTAAATTGTGGTTCATTCTCTAACGGCTCTAATATTGGTCTCTCCACAACCTCTATTTGTCTGTTTTTAATTAGTTCATTTACAGTTTTCTTCCCTTTTTCAGTATTTATAAGAATGCACGATACTGAATCCTTGTTGCCATTATAAACAGACATTTTTCCAAGACCATGATAATCAGCTATCGTTAAGTCTCCTGTTCTTTTCCTTTGTGCATATGGACATTGATAACAATTTTCTCTATATATAAATGCTCCATGATATCCCATTTGATAATTGTCTTCGCTCAAGCTATTTTTCTTGTAAAAAATTTTATTATTCTTTGATAACGTAAAATAATAATTTTGAGTTCCAAATTGAGGATTTCTGAAATATATGTTATCAACAATTTTATTTTTCTTCTCTTCAATTGTTTTTACATGTTGTTTCAAAAATTCTGGCGATGGGGTTCCATGACATGCCAAATCAATCAATACTAAATTTTCATTTTCACCAATATAATTTCTTAAGCCAGCAATTTGACATGGAAGACCGACGAATAAGATTCTTTCGCCCTTTTTTAACAGCTCTTTGCATTTTAAATAAACATCATCCATATAGCTGAATGTGTATTTAGAATTTTGAAATTTTTCTATACTATTTTTATTATTTACTAATTCAAAATGTGCTTCTAAATCCTTGTTCATCGAAACACCTGCAAAATACATTCCCTCCTCTACTGCATAATTATATAACTCAGTAGCTATTCCACCAGACGCGGACTTCTTATGTGTTTCTTTATCCGTTGACCATGCTGCATACGCATTTTGTGGACAATATAAATTAGGAGCGTGATTATTAGGGCAAACTTTCAAACAGCGATTGCAATTTTTGCACTTGGTATCATCAATTTGCATAAACCATGAATCATCTTTTCGCTTAGATCTTATTATCGCTTGAAAATTACATGAATTCTCACATGCCCCACAAGCAGTACACAATGAATCATCGCAAATGTTTTTTATCATCGATATTCTGCCTCTTTCAATACATTTTCCAAATAACTCCATGATTCTTGTCTTTTTTTATTAATTACTGAATCTACAAACTCATAATCAATAGCATTATCCATATTTAAATTAATAGCTGTTCCTTCCCTATTCTGAATTTTCAGCTCTTCGCTTAACGACGCCATCCTTGATTTATTTCCTCTATTATAGAAAAAAACATTTTTATGAAAATACAATGAAAACAGTAATCCATGGTATGATGCCGAAAAAATTGTATCTGCATTCTTTATCAATGAAATAAATTGTTGAACAGATACTGGTTTAACAACACCTAATCCTTTAACTGGTTTTGTTTTGTAAAAGTCAATATAATATGCTTTCATTCCTTTTTTTTGAGCATATGCAATTCCATCGGTAATATTAGACCTATCATTCATGGCCATATAAATCAACACATATTTTTCTTTGGGCAAGATTTGATCATCCGTATATTTATCCCAATAATCAGAATCCCACAACATGGTAGGATCACAGGTAACCGGTACCTCCCTATCAATTGTTTCTGTAACCCATTCTGCAGCCAGTTGTTCCCTTACACTTATATTATCGAATCGAAGTAAATTCCTCTTAATATCAGTAATAAATTGTTGTTCCCATGCAGTTCCAATAGATGAAGAAAAAGAAATGCGATTTTTATTCTCTTCTGTAAAATCCAAAAAATACGTGAAATCATTTCCCGTAATATTCATTCCCCAAACGATATCGCTTCCCACAATAAAAGTCTTATAAATATCATTTGTATCTTTAATATTATCTTGCTCATACGAAGTTGAACTTAGTTTCATCTCATTGCGAGCAAAACTATCAAAATTATCCTTTTTTTCCTTTAATTTTTTATGCCATAAAAACCACTTAACAATATCTGAAGCTTTTTTTATTTCAGACAATGAATATGTAGTTTCACGTTCACAAATGGCTTTACATTTATAATCTATAACTTCTACTTCATAACCTAGCTTTTTTATTGCAGTATACGTCGCAAATGTTTGTAATAGAGAGCCATAATTTATAGTATCATGTATCGTAAGCAATCCTATTTTTTCTTTCATATTTATTTCTCCAACAATCTATAGTATCCCAAAATTTCTTTTTCATTACCATACTCATGTTTATCCAAGTAACACTGAATGGAGTTATAGAATTGGGGATTCTCTCTAAGTTCAATTATTCCTTCTGCTATTGCATTAGGACTTATATCAGTAATCAGTCCCTCTTTCTTATCCTTCAACTGATCCTTAATTGTAGAATAATTAGTTGCAAGTATTGGTTTTGCCAGTATTTTTGCTTCATCCAAAACAACCGATTTTCCTTCCCATCTGGAAGGCTGTACTAACAAATCACAACTCCTAATATACGGGTATGGATTTGCTCTCAATCCCAGAAATGTAATATACTCCTCTAGTTCACTGTCTTTTACTTGTTTTTTTAGCTGCTCTTCAAGCTCACCTGCTCCTATAATCCACCAATGAATATCTGAATACTTTTCTTTCAAGATTTTCACTGCATCGATTGCAAAATCATAGCCCTTTTGTTTTGTTAAACGGCCTATTGACAAAACATTAAACTGATTTTTTTCAAACTCTGATACTTCGAACTCTTCCGACATTTTTTTCAATAAAGAGCCTGATGTTAAGTTGGGTAAACAATAAAATTTGTTTACCAGGGCAGGATAATTCTGTTTTAATATCTGCACACATTTATCAGAGATACTTACAACGCTGTCTGCTTTTTGAAAATACTTCTCGTAAATCTTCGCATCTTCATATTTCTTTATTTCGTTGAAATCGTTATGAATCCAAAGTATTTTTTTCTTTGCATTAACCTTGTCAATCACATAATATGATGCATCGCCCTCTAAGAAGCCAATAGCAATATCATATTCTTCTTTCAAATTGGGCAAGTACCGTTTATAGAATTTTATCCATCTCTGTTGTCTTGCATTTTCCTTGTAAAAACATTTACATATAAATGTACTTGTCCCTCTTAGAATTCCAGCTTTAATACCTGAAACTGAGCCAAACATCCCTCTATCAATTTTATAAGCATATTGCAGTGAATCTGTAGGTTGTAATAATCGTACTTCATTAGGAATTTGAGCCAAAAACAGTCCTTCTCGTTTGAACAGCAGCAAATCCACTGCATACTTTTCATAATCTATAAGGTTTAATAAATTCACAAGACTTTTTTCTGCTCCGCCACTACCTAACGATGGCATCACAAACAATATGTTTTTCATAATATTCCTCTTCCACTCTTCGGATCACTATTCCAAATATCTATTTTGAATATATCTACCCGGATTATTAAAATTCAACACTTTTGCATAGTTTCCAGCCGCCGTTGCATTTGATGGAATATCCTTGGTAACAACGCTTCCTGCACCAATCGTAGCATTATCTCCAATACATACATCCTCAACTATACAAGTATTAGGACCAATATAAACATTATCTCCTATTACTGCTGCTTTTCCTTCATTTGATCCAATCGTTACAAATTGAGAAAGATTGCAATTATTTCCAATAACTGTTGAAGGGTTAACAACAACAGGCCCTCCATGGCTAATATATAGTCCATATCCAATTTTCGTTTTTCTAAGTATCTGAATCTGCTGGTGATTTCTCAATTTCCATAGGATTGCTCCTAGCAGTTTTACCCCCCCCCCAGCATTTACCAACCGAAATGCCACGGAGAAGCGAAAACCAGCCTCTTTTACATATGTTTTAATAAATTCCTTAGATGATATTGTTCCGGCATAGCGAAACAAATCACTTTTTATTAACTCAATTGCGCCCATACTTCTTTTCCACCCCACTTTGCAATATTTATTTTATACTGTTTTCAATCAACGCCTTATAGAATGTGCCTTCTGCTTCGATGTCCGGAGATAATTTATATGTCAGCTTATGAATACCTGTAAGTTTTTTGATCCAATTCCATTTCTCTTCTGAAAAGTCATCTGCCAAAATCTTAACAAGATATTCACTATAATCGCTGTTCATATATGGAATTGCTTGTTCAACTTCCGGATTGCTCTTCACCACTAATGTGATAATCAAATTTGGCAGCAGATATTCAATTACATGTTCGTTTTTGAGCCAATATGCGAAAGCAACATTTCTTATCTCTCGAATTGTTTTGTTTCCCTTTTTTGCATGAAGAAACCATGCAGGATATAGCACCGGATTATCTATCAGCAACAACGAATTTCGAACTGCAAAAAAATCGCTGTTTAAAATCATATCTGGAATAGGATCTGTAAGGTATACCGTCGAATCAATCCACGTTCCACCATAATGCTCCAGTAATGCAAATCTCATCAGATCCGCATATCCAGCCATCGGAATCTGGCCAGCATCCTTTTTCTTTTCAATGTAATCTGGCAATCGAATGTAATTCGCAAGATTTTGATCATTCAGCAAAATGATTTTTTGATTGGAATGTTTACATACAGATTCGTAGCACTTCTGAACAATAATCGGTGCCTGTTCAATACCTTTGTTCCAATAAATCCAGATCGGATTCTCTACTTCATTTTCGGGAAAGCTAAGCCCATGAACATCTGTGTCTTTATACTTTAAATATGGTTTTATCCTGGAAGAAGCACGTTCCTGCCACAATACCTTCCGCACTTCATAATCCTTGACAAGATGCAATTTGATAAACATAAATGCCCCTCGTTTGACGGCATTCACAATTCCATATCTTTGAATAAAGCCTTTCATGCCAATATTTTGATAGTAGTCATTCAGCATAATAATTCAGTTGTCTCCATTTATCTTGCAGAAACTACTATTCAAAAGGCTCATAGATTCCGCACCAGATAATGGTAAACTGTTTCCTCCTTATCAATTGATGGTTCTAATTTATAGGTTAGTTTATGTATCCCGGTAAGCCGCTTAATCCAATTGAATTTTTCCTCTGTAAACTTATCTCCTAATACTCTAACCAGGTATTCGCTGTAATCACTATTCAAATAAGGCATCTTTCTCTCAACCTCTGGTGATAACCTCATTATTTGTGTGATTACAATATTGGAAAACAGATATTCTGGTACATGATTATTTCGTTTCCAGTAGGCAAATAGAACATTACGAATCTCACAGATCGTTCTATTATGTCGCTTGGCGTGGATGAACCAGACCGGATACAATACGGGATTATCAATTTCACCGAGTGAATTGTGAAACACAAAAAAATCACTATTTAATATTTCCTGTGGGATTTCATCTGTTAGCAGTATTGTTGCATCCATCCATGTCCCACCATAATGCTCCAATAATGCTACACGCATCAAATCTGTATAAATCGCTAATGGAAGGACTCCGCTTTTTAATTTCTCATTCAGATAATCCGGCATATTTATATAGTTCTGCACATTGTTTTCTGTAAGCAAAACGACTTGTCTGCCAGCATATTTTTTTATAGATTGATAGCAAGTCTTCACTATCTCAGGTGCCTGCTCCAACCCTGTATTCCAAAATAACCAAATAGGCTCATCCACTTGGGTTTCTGGAAATGTCAGCTTTTCAGGAATGGTATCTCTGAACTTCAAATATTTTTTGCAGACCTCTGTGCCCCCCCCGATTGCCAAAGCAGTTTTCTCAGCTCATAATCCTTGACAATATGAAGTGGGTTACGAAGAAATTTGTTCCACATTCTTTTCTCCTCGATAAATTTTCATCAGTTTTATATAGTAGCTCTCTGTCGTTTCATATTTCACCTGACTACAATTCTTTGTATATCTTTCCAATACGTCTTGTGTTTGAAGAACTTTCTTTATCGCCTTCATCAGTTCTTCCACATTACCTGCTTCAAACAACTCTCCGGTTTTACCCGGCTCAATCAATTCGGGGATGCCTCCCATTTTAGATCCAACAACAGGTGTACCCAAAAGTACAGACTCCATAACGGAATACGGGCAGTTCTCATACCACTCAGACGGGCAGACACTGATTGCAGCCTCAGCAATAATACGATAAAGTTCTTCTCCTGTCTTAAATCCCAGATACTTCACATTTGGAATATCCTTCATTTTATCAGCCGACGGGCCATAGCCAATAAACACAAATTCGGTATTGGGCATCTTCTTGGCTACTTCAAGCAACGTATCCGTTCCTTTGTCTCGTGAAAGATGGCCAAACTCTAATACATAACCCTTTTTTTGAATGTTATCCAAGTGCGGCATCTCTTTTTTGAAATTGTGCAGCCCAATGGTTTTATCACGGAATCTTTTTTGCGTGTCTAATTTTGATTTAAGAAAAAAGCTGCAGCAAATATAGGCATCTACATATGAGTATGCTTTGCTATATTTCCACATATATCCATCCAAAGTTCCAAGGAGACTTTTTGCTCTGGAATTTTTCAAGCATTTAGTTTGAAAACAATGAATATAATGACCATCCAAGCATCGTTCACACGGCTTCATGTTCACATCGAACATTCCATGGCTGGGACAAACAAGCTGATAGTCATGTGTCGTGTAAACAATCTTACATTCTTTTTTTGTTTCTTTACGCCATTTGTTAATTTCCAAAATAATAGAAGGGGTCAGATGATACTGTATATTATTGAGATGTACAACATCCGGCTGAAAGTCATCTAAAACCGCACGAATTTTTTTTCGCGCTTCTTTTGAGTAGATAATACGAAAAGGTGCATTTAAATTTGCCTTTATTCCTTGAGAGAAATCCATATTCGTCACATATGAGCCTACTCGATTTCCTACTATATTTTTTTCATTCTCAAGCCCGAAGTACTGGACTTCGTGCCCATGTTCTTCTAACATTTTTCCTACATCGAATGTGTACGTTTCCGCTCCGCCCTTGGGAAATATAAATTTATTTACAAGTAAAATCCGCATATTCTTACTTCCTTTTTTATACTGTAATTATCTTTGTTTTCTATCCCTATTCAGTTGAAGCACTTCCACTGTGTTGTTACTAGAGTGCTTTTTCCTAATGCAAGTAGAGATTAAAGACGTTTTAAAGTTCTCATTTTTACTTTTCTGTTTTTATACTTTTCCTTCCTACGATGAAAGGAAACCACCTGTTTATAATGTATGTAGGAACTATCAAAATAACTGACAGAACAAGTGACAGTCCTAGGCAGAACACTGACGAAAGTGCCGCATTATTTAAAATCGCCGAGTAGAAGCCTATCGCAAACTTTTTTAATAATGTCTGAATAACACTAAGAACCTTTCCGTGCAAAGCAAAATAAATCAATGTATTCTGTCCCACATAATTAATATATCTGTTAGCTTTAATCTCCTTTGCAATTAAAATCAATGTAGCAATTCCGACAATGACCGCAAAATAATGATAGAGAATATCCCCTACCATTGGCATCTTTACTTTTCCGAAGAACGGAACAAATACCAAAACCAGATATCCTAGCAATGCCACTATTCTAAGTTTAAGAGTATTGTATTTATCAAACTCAGCTTCCATATTATGGCGGAACATATATCCCAGCACCATATAAAACATAGCTTGGAACATATACTCAATATGCCACGGCAGTGAGGTAGTATTCCAAGGAAAGATATCAGCCGGTACCAGTCGTGTGTATAGAATACTAGAAAGCGAAAGAAGCCATGCTAACGTAATTGCTACCACACACTTGTTGCAGTACCCCCCCCCCATTTATTTTTTGAGGTTTAGATTCATTAAACCGAATAAAAAAATAGAACGGAATAAAAGCAACAAATAAGGCTGCAACAAACCAAATCTGATCGCCTTGACCTCTAATCTGAAGGAAATTCCACTTCAATTCTTCAAGCAGGCTATCATGTTCGTTGAATGTAATTATCTGTGAAAGAACAATGTCAAAAACACTGAATACTAGCCACGGCACAAATAATTGCCGAATTTTTTTATCTAAAAAAGCTCCAAAACTGCTATTCGGTTTATACACATACCCTGCGGCAAAGAAAAAAGCAGACAAAAAAAATGGTGTGTAAAACGCACTCCAGATATCCGTTCGAGATTCCAGATGTGAAAGCATCACCATTATGATGCAAACATACTTGACTATATCCACCCATTCAATTCTTTTTGTTCGTTCCATTCCCATACTCTCCCTTGTATTCTATTTCACTACCTTTGTTCTAATGAAACCATTTCGATGTATTATTCATAATCCGAGGGACTTCATCCAAATGCAGTTAACAATGTAAAAGGTTTTTGATAAACTATTTTCAGTGTCCACCTCACAACAATTGTTGGAATAGTGAAGACATCAGTTTCTTTTATCATTTTCTGTACAGTTTCATCGTTTCCTTTACAACTTCATCCCAGTTGTATTTCTCGCAGATAAAGTCAGCTGCCTGTCTCTTCATTTCCATAACCATTTCAGGATGGTCACAGGCGTCCTGCAACTTCGATTGCAGATCCTTTACATCAGCCTTTTTGAAAATCAGAGCTTTATCTTCCACAACCTCTGCACACTCCGGAATATCAGAAGCCAGACAGCAGTTGCCGTAGCTCATCGCCTCCAGCAGGCTCAGGGGCATTCCCTCCAGATCGGATGGCAGCGTGTAGATGTATGCGTTACTGTACAGTTCATCCAGCATTGCTCCCTGAACAAACCCGGTAAAGAGGATCCGATTGTCATCCTTCGCCAGTTCTTTCAGCTCTGTCGTAAAAGAATCCGTATCACTGGAGCCGCCTGCGATGACCAGTTTTTTATCCGTCTTGACATTCTTGAAAGCCTCAACCAGATATCGAATACCCTTTTCTGGCACCAGACGACCGAGGAACAATATGTATGAGTCTTTTTTCAGCCCGAACTTATCTGTAATCAGACTTGCTTCCCGAATCTGCGGTCTATTCACGCCATTAGGGATAAAGTGCGTTTCTCTTCCATAAGTTTCCTTAAAATAGTCCTGCACTCCTTTGCTCAGAACAATGACCTCGTCCGCATATTTCGCAGCATTTTTTTCGCCTTGGTGGATAAACTTAGAACCAAGTCCTGATTGCCATTTCTCGCGCTGCCAATCAATGCCATGGACGGTAACAACAACTCTTTTTCCAAACATCTTCGGCAGCCATGAGAAGAAAGCCGGTCCCTCTGCATGGATATGCACCACATCGTATTTTCCAAATGCACTATAAAGTGCCGCAAATGCGGAGGAGCTGACTGCAGCAAGTCCGCGCCGCTCAATAGTCGGAACAGACTTCTGGCGGATACCCTCGTACTCCGTTTTACCAGCATCGTCATATTCTGCACCACTTACATGATGACCTGCTCTGTTGTAGCAAGTCACGTCACAGCCATTCTGTGCCATTCGGGTGCAGAGTTCTTTGACAACGATTTCTACTCCGCCTTCTCTTGATAATCGCTTCTGTCCGAACATCGCAATCGCAAGTTTCTTACTCATAAATCTTTCCCACAGTCCCACTCAATTTCTTCATCTATATTTCAGCCAACACAAAGAGCGGATAGGCTCGTACACCTGTCCGCTGACTGTCACCCCACCCTCATGGTCGAGATTTCTTTCTGTGCG
>OIYY01000680.1_pt1 | contig 22512 bp, 19 predicted proteins | sample 1588341 | NCBI WGS metagenome assembly OIYY01 (sample SAMN03283287) | human gut metagenome | biome: human-associated habitat; material: feces | host: Homo sapiens | place: Peru | collected 2012 | reverse complement strand
TTCATTTGAGCCGTTTTTTTACAGCTCAGTTTTTCATACTTTACTTGACACTATCATCTTAATGTCTGTAATACCAAACCTCTCGATACATTTTTAGTCACCTTCTTATTTAAGAAGCCACTCAATTTCCTCTTTATAAGGAGGAATAGTCTTCTTCGCAGAGCCCTCCTCACAAAGCCATGGTGTTTCCAGAATCTTTGGTACATTTGCAAAGTTCTCATCATGCACCAGGCGGTGCAGTGTATCATAGCCGATGGTTCCCTTGCCTATATTTGCATGCCTGTCCTTGTGTGCTCCGAGAGGATTTAAGCTGTCATTCACATGAAATACCGCTATCTGCTCAAGTCCTATCACCCTGTCAAACTCCGCAAAAACATCATCATAATGGTTCACAATATCGTATCCTGCATCATTTACATGGCACGTATCAAAGCAGACACGAAGCCTTTCCTTCCTGTCCACTCCATCATAGATTGCCTTAAGCTCCTCGAAGGAACGGCCTATTTCACTGCCCTTTCCTGCCATCGTCTCAAGTGCGATAAACACATCATCATCATTCTGATCGAGCACTGTGTTAAGTCCCTTTACAATCTGTGCGATTCCAGCCTGCTCACCGGCATTTACATGACTTCCCGGATGAAGCACCAGTATGCGGCTCTTCATTGCCGCGGTCCTTACTATCTCCTTTTCCAGAAACTCCACTGCCAGCTCGTATGTCTCAGGCTTTACGGTGTTTGCCAGATTTATGATGTATGGCGCGTGAACCACTATCTCATTTATCCCATGCTCATGTGCATATTCCCAGCCTGCGTCTATGTTGAGCTCAAAGATTTCCTTTCTTCTCGTGTTCTGTGGTGCCCCGGTGTAGAGCATAAACACATTCGCGCCATATGACGCTGCTTCCCTGGCTGATGCCAGAAACATATCTTTTCCTGCCATGCCTACGTGACAGCCTAATTTTATATCACTCATATTTTCCCTCTGTTTCATTGTATCTATGTGACTTATGTCTACTATAACACTACATCCCTGATAACTCTATCCTAAATATTGTGAACTACATCGGTAATTGAATTACCGAGCATCAGATATATATGGCTTCGCCATACAGATTCTGGGTGCGTCCATGACACCTTTACTGCTACCTTTTTGGGGTTACACAGCTACTTTTATGATCTGGGGAGAAGATAATCCGGTAACGGATATCTTTTTCTCTTTGCCGCATCCGGCAAAATATTTTCTCATAATGTTATATGCCCCTACTGCATCCGCATTATATACTGACAACTGGTCCTTATACAATCCCCTGTTTGTTCTGTTACATTTCTTTGCATATTCTTTTGTTACTTGTGGTGCATGTGGGGAACACTGGCTTGAATATTCTTCTGTCTGTTTTGCAAGTGTAATTCCATGCATTGCAAGTTTATACTCCAACATTCCATATATTTTCGCATAAGGCAGTGCATGAAGTTTTTGATTTGTCACTTTTCCCAGATTCTTATTCCTTCGAATATTTGTGATATCACCAATAATAACCGTGTGGATATCATTTGCTTTACAATAATTCACTACTGCTCTGGTCACTTTATGAAGATAGTCGTGAATACAGTTTCGCTTTTTCTTATATACCTTAAGCATATGTTTGGATGGCTTCGGATACTTAATCCCTCCTGCTGACTGACAGCTGTTCCATTGATGCCCAAGTCTTGCGATTTCTTTATCATATTTCCGGGAGATTTCCAAATATTTTCTTCCGAGGATAAAACTTGTGCCCGCAGAATCATAACAGGTCATCAGATTGTGGAGACCCAGATCAATCGATAAATAGTGTCCGTTATCCTGCATTTTTTCCACATCTTTTACGTCATAAATCACGATAACCTGACACACATTTTTCTGATCCGGTGGATATATCTTAATCTGTTTGATGACATCCGTGTTCTGGAAAATCTTATTTTCCAGATACAGATAGTTGTCACAGATGTCATATGTATGCTTCAGATACTCCTTTAGCTGCTTCGGAAGTGATAATCGTACCCTTTTGCTTCCGGATACATGTACAATTGCATTCTGCATATAGGTAATTGTCATACCGCTTTGTTTAAATCTTGGCGGCTTTGGATTCTGGATGCCTTTACTTTTTATCAGTGCGTAAAATGACTTCCATGATTTATCCACCAGCTTGCACACTTCCTGCGCCGTCTGCGAGGGCAGGGATTTGAACCACATATTTCCTTTTAACCGTGCTTTCTGATCATACCAGTCAGGGTAATGGACCATTCCAAGCTCCTTGAAATTACGGCGTTCATAGTTGCACACGTTCCAGAGTTTAGATGCCGCATAGCACATATGGCCTACGATATTAGACTCTGTTGTATTCAGTTGAATATCTGTCTTATGTGACAGCAGCATGTTCTTTTCCTCCTTAATAAGATTTACTCTGATGTTCAATATAATGCCGTATGTTCTCTTCGGACACAGAACCTATGGTTTCCACATAGTAGGAATGGTTCCAAAGCTGACCTTTCCATAATTTCTGTCTGATTTCCGGGAACTGTTCAAATAGTTTCCTGCCACTGATTCCCTTTAAATATTTTACAATATCTGTGACAGACAGCTTGGGTGGGGCTGACACAAAACAATGAATATGGTCTCCTTCACCCACTTCAAATAAATGGACTATGAATCCCTTATCCATGGCAATCCGTTCTACAAGTTCTTTCAAATACTTTTCAACTTCCGCATTCAGAATCTTTCGCCTGTACTTTACCGACCAAACCACATGGTAATTAATATTGTACACACAAGTGCGTGAATGAATTAAATTTTCCTTCATACACATAGTATACCACATCTCCAAGAAGAGAACAAGTGTTCTGTTTAAAAATTCAAAAAAAGAGGAGACGTTAAAGTCTCCAATGTAACCTGTGGTTACGCGCTTTCATCTGCGGCAATTGAATTACCGAGGATTCCCGCTTTTTATTCTAAATTTTTAATAAACATGGTAAAAACCATTGACATAGTATTAAAAACTACATATACTATTCTTTGCAACCACATATATCAAAAGCATATAATTGCAATATATGCGGTGCATAATTACAGTTAACCAATTATTATAGAAATACGAGGGTAAATATGTTTGAAATAATTGTTGACTCTGCGGCAAACATTCCTGCAGAGCTATGTAAAAAATTCAAGATCAAGGTGCTTTCATTTGTAAACCTTGTCAACGGAAAGGAGCTGACCTGCTTTGAGCCTGACCTCACACAGGAACAGGAGCGGGCAAAGGGTAAGGAATACTATGATGCGATAAGAGAAGGTGCAGAGGTAAAGACCGGTCTTATCAGCAGCGGAATCTTTGAGGATACCTTCAGGGAAATCATTGAGGCCGACAAAGACATCCTGTATTTCTCACTCAGCAAAAATATAAGCGGCAACTACAACTCAGCCCGTGTCGCAGCCGACGCTGTCCTTGATGAGTGCGATAACGGCAGGAAAATCCGTCTGGTGGATTCATTAAATGCATCCCTTGGACAGGGACTTCTCGCAATATATGCCAGCGAAATGCGTGAAAAGGGCATGAGCTTTGATGAAGTGGCTGACACGATAGAGACCTATCCTGCCAGATTAAACGGTGTGTTTACAGTTGGCAATTTAAAGTATCTTGCCAGAACCGGCAGATTAAGCGGAACCACCGCTTTGGTCGGCAACATGCTAAGCATCAAGCCTATCCTAAAGGGCAGCAAGGACGGATATATTGTACAGTTCAGAAAATGTCGTGGCAGAAAAGCCGTATTAAATGAGCTTGTCAATCTGTTATGTGACAACATTACAGACCCTGAAAATCAGATTATCGGAGTGGCACATGCGGACGCATATGAGGATTCGCTCTATGTGATTGAACAGATTAAAAAGCGCATAAAGGTGCGCGATGTGATAAATACCACCTATGATTTCTGCACCGGAAGCCATGTTGGTCCGGAAGCTTTAGCAGTATTTTTCATGGGAAAGGACAGAGAATTGGGAGCCTGAAATCAGGCTCCCTTTTTCACTTCTATCTCAAATTTTAAGCTGCAGCTTTCTTGCTTTCTGATTTCTCTAAGAGCTTCTTCACACCCTGAATTGCAACAAGTACACCAAGGATGAGCAGTAATACTGCGAATATAAGCTGTAATGAATTTCCAAGGTCAAGTCCTACAGAGAATAATGCCTTTGTAAGCTTGTAGATTGTCATGCCAAGTGCAGTAAATGTAACTGCCATCATGAATACCATTGGAATCCAGAGCATGCAGCCCTGACGCTTTGTCTTCTTTAAGAATACTGCGCAGGCAACAAGTGCAAGTACTGATAAGAGCTGGTTAGCTGAACCAAACAGCGGCCATATCTCTGCATAGCCTACCTTTGTAAGCATGAATGCAAGTACCAGTGTGATGATTGTTGCAAAGTATTTGTTTGTCATCAGCTTGACAAATGGACTCATATTGTCATCATCTGTGTCTGAATCAAGCCAGAACTCCTGGAATGACAGACGTCCGACTCTGGCTACTGAATCAAGTGATGTCAGAGCGAAAGCTGATACAGCAAGGTTAATCAGTGTGAACACAAGTGAGTGTGGTAAACCGATTACTGACAGGAAGTTTGCGATAGCTCCTGCGAAAATCTGTGGCTGTGTTGTAAGTCCCTGAGCTGCTGCCTCTCCCTTACTGAATGATGCTACTGCGATAAGAGCAAGGATTGCAAGCATACTCTCCATAAGCATGGCGCCGAATGAAACAGGAAGCATGTTCTTCTCATTCTTAATCTGCTTAGAAGCAGTACCTGATGATACAAGTGAATGGAAACCTGAAACTGCACCACAGGCGATTGTTACGAATAAGATAGGGAACAGATACTGTGGGTTTCCGTTTGCATCAGGGATTGCAAATGCTGTGAAAGCCTCAAGGTTACAAGCAGGGTTTGCAACAAATACACCGATTACCGCACCTACAATCATGAAGATTAACAGGTAGCTGTTAAGGTAATCACGTGGCTGAAGCAGTGCCCATACAGGTGTAACGCTGGCAATAAGTATATATGCAAAGATGATAATGTGCCATACGCTAAGGTTTAAGTACATTGGGAAATTAAGTCCCAGTGCGATTGCTACTATAAGTAATGCGATTGCAACAAGTGTGTTAATCCATTTGTTGAACTTAGAGTATTTAAGGAAGAAACCAAGTGCAACTGCCTCTATGATGAAAAGCATTGATGTAGTTGCAACTGCTCCGTTGGCTACAACCTTTGTAACCTCGCCTGCTTTATCAGCAGCAAAGCCATTGAATGTTCCGGCTACGACATCTGCGAAAGCTGCAACAACAAGTATACAGAACAGCCAGCAGAATAACAGGAATAATTTCTTTCCTAATTTACCGATGTACTCCTCGATGATGTAACCGATTGTACGGCCCTTGTTCTTTACTGAAGCGTACATAGATGCAAAATCCTGAACAGCTCCAAAGAATACACCACCAATTAATATCCAAAGCAGAACCGGAAGCCATCCGAAAATAGCTGCCTGAATTGGTCCGTTGATTGGGCCTGCACCTGCGATAGATGCAAACTGGTGTCCGAATACTACGTTGGTATCGGCCGGTACATAGTCCACTCCATCCTCCATCTCGTAGGCAGGAGTCTTGGCATTTGGATCAATGCCCCATTTGTTTTGCAGATAACGGCCATATAATAAGTATGCTCCACCGAGCACAACAATGGCTATTACCATCATTAAGATTCCACTCATATTATTACCTCTTTCTTTTGTTTATCTTAATTTTATTTGTATATTATGTTTACTCTTTTTTTAACAAATTTCAATAAATATTTTATACATAATTTATTTTTTATTTCTATAATTTTTGTTTAATTTACCAATCGGTTATAATAGGTATTCATTCTCTTTATGCTGTCTTTGTCTCAGCGGCTTCTTCTGCCTTTTTAGCAGCCATTTTGTCCTTTAATGCAAAGGCTCCGGCAAGCAGTGTGCCTGAGATTGAATGCCATGTACATGACACTGCACAGATGATGGCTGATTCAGGTGTTGAAGCAAACTGTGCTGTAGTTGTGGCAAGGTTTGTGGCAAGACCGGCATTCTGCATACCAACCTCGATAGAGATGGTTCTCTTCTTGGCTGTGTTCATGCCTACCAGCCTTCCTGCACCGTATCCGAGCAGATATCCAAGTCCGTTATGTAACAGAACTGCCGCAAAAATTACTACTCCTGATGTAAAGAACTTTGAGCCCTGTGATGATACAACACCACCTACAACGAATGCCAGACCAAGCACCGCAATACCCGGCATAACCTTCTGAGCCTCGGCAAATGCTTTTTTCTTTCCAAGCAGATAGTTGAGTAAAAATCCAACCGCTACAGGAAGGATTACGGTCTCAATGATTGATACAAACATCGGAAGTGCCTTGATTGAGACATGTGTTCCGCTGGCAAGCAGTGAGACCAGAAGCGGTGTCATAAATGGTGAGAGCAATGTGGAAACTGTTGTCATTCCGACTGAGAATGCCACATCACCACCACAGAGGTATGACATGATGTTTGAAGAAACACCTCCAGGACAGCAGCCCACGAGGATAAGTCCAAGTGCGATTCCGTCTGGCAGATTCAAAGCCTTTGAAATACCAAATGCGAGAAACGGCATGATAAGATACTGTGCAATTGCACCTACACATATATCAAACGGTCTCTGTGCAAGTATCTTGAAATCCTGTGTTGTAAGTGTAAGTCCCATACTAAACATGATGATTCCGATAATGATTGACTGACATGTGAACTTGTTGGATACCGGATCCACAAACAGCATCTGATTTACCCATGCCATCAGATTCGGAACTAAAAATGTGACTACGGCGATTGCTATGACAACTATCGATGTGTAGTCTGATAAAAATTTACTTACTTTTTGTAATGCTTTCATTGTAAGCCTCCTTAACATTTTTCTGCTCACTAAAACTCTTTTATGGAATTAAAAAATCCCTTTCCAAATTGACATAATCTGAAAAGGGACGAAATAATCCGCGTTACCACCCTGATTCCACAGTGTATTACTGTGACACTCTGCATACCAGCATATGCTTTCCATATAACGGTGGACACCGGCGAGGTTTACAGACATGCTTAATGCTTTCAACCCGCTTCTTAGAGAGGATATTCCAATCTGACCATTGCCTGTTCGCACCGCCCACAGGCTCTCTGAAAATAAATACAAATCGGACCTTGTTCTCATCAACGAATTTTGGTGAACATCTTTAATTAACTCTTGTTTTGTATTATAGTCCTCTGACACTATATGTCAAGAGAATGATACAAATTTGTACTATAACATTTATTTATGGTTTTTATTCATGCGATTTATTCTTGTTTATTATTTATTCACGCGATTTATTCTTATTATTATTCGTAATCTTTGTTGCTGTACTCATCATTCCATGACTGCTGTTGTGATGTACCGTAGGAATTTGCAGTATCTGTGCCCTGTGCTGTGCCATACGGATTCTGGCCATACTGCTGATTTGCTCCATTTCCGTACATATTCTGGCCGTACTGCTGATTTGCTCCGTTTCCGTACATATTCTGGCCGTACTGCTGATTTGCTCCGTTTCCGTACATGTTCTGGCCATACTGCTGGTTTGCTCCGTTTCCGTACATGTTCTGACCATACTGCTGACCGTATCCGTTTGAACCGTATGGATTATAGTAGTTATTATTACTATTGTATCCATCTCCCACATAAACAATATTTTTGTTGAAGGCAATAATACAGACAAAAATCACATTGAGGAATATAAGTCCGCAGGCAAATCCTGCTCCCTTGCCAAACGCATGTGACAGTCCGACACAGCAGAGGATATTCATAACCGCTGCCGCAATCATTGCTGCAATAATCAGAATAACTGCAAATATCAGCATGCCCATGTGATTTTCGATGCTGCTTCCACCATATCCATAGGTAGAATCATAATACGATCCCATATAACCGGATGTCATAACAGAAAGTCCTGATGCAATAATCTCATACATCAATAAAATACATCCTGCTATACTTGCGATACATGCCACAAGATATCCCCAGAACAGCTTCTTTTTCCCTGCAATCTTGAATTTTACATATGAGCTGTAAAACGGTACAATAGCCGCCCAGCCGGGCTCTCCTGCCTTTGCATACATAATCCATAATGCAACAATTGTCAGTACAATAACTGCCAGATTGATAAACGACTCAAAGCCGTCAATCATACTCATAATAGTATAATATGTGCTCATTTTTTCTCCCTTTCATAACCAAAGTTTGTTTGTTATTCAAAGTATACATCACCATAGGTCAGAGTGCAATATTTAAAAAGCTTTTCATACTTTTCTTACACTGCTTTTTGCACCCTTGACAAATCCCTTCCCAAACGGCTATAATATCGTCAATTGAAGCACAATTACATTTCAACAGGCTTTGATGGGAACAAGTACGTTTCTGCTATACTTACAGAGAGCTGCCGGCAGGTGAGAGGCGCAAGGAAAACAGATCTGGAATACATCCCGGAGCTTTGCACCGAACGTCATACCGGATGGTTATATCACCGGTTCGATTAATAAGCTGCAACGTATTGGCACACGTTATAGTGCCGGAGTGTTAGCAGAATCGGCTATTTTCACTATATAATATATGTCGAATAATGTGTGACAACTCACGGAGGCATTCCTGTGCGAGCAGGATGCAAATTAAGGTGGTAACGCGAGAAATCCCCCTCGTCCTTAAATGGATGAGGGGGATATTTTATTTTTCAGAATACAAATTCAACTTATCAGGAGGAAAATCATGACAATTTATGACGAATTAGTTGCCCGCGGTCTTATCGCGCAGGTAACAGACGAAAAAGAAATCAAAGAGCTTATAAACAACGGAAAGGCTACCTTCTACATCGGCTTTGATCCTACAGCAGACAGCCTTCACGTTGGACACTTCATGGCTCTTTGCCTTATGAAGAGACTTCAGATGGCAGGAAACAAGCCTATCGTGCTTATCGGTGGAGGTACAGCACAGATCGGTGATCCATCGGGACGTACAGATATGCGCCAGATGATGACAACAGAGACTATCAACCACAACGTAGAGTGCTTCAAGAAACAGATGAGCCGCTTCATCGACTTTGGCGAGGGAAAGGCTATCATGGTAAACAACGCTGACTGGCTGATGGACTTAAATTACGTGGATGTGCTCCGCGAAGTTGGTGCTCATTTCTCAGTAAACCGTATGCTTACAGCTGAGTGCTACAAGCAGCGTATGGAAAAGGGTCTTTCCTTCCTTGAGTTCAACTACATGATCATGCAGAGCTACGATTTCTATACACTTTTCCAGAAATACGGCTGCAACATGGAGTTCGGTGGAGACGACCAGTGGAGCAATATGCTCGGTGGAACAGAGCTCATCAGACGTAAGCTCGGAAAAGATGCATACGCTATGACAATCAACCTGCTCCTAAACTCTGAGGGCAAGAAGATGGGCAAGACACAGTCAGGCGCGGTATGGCTTGATCCTAACAAGACAACACCTTTCGAGTTCTTCCAGTACTGGAGAAACGTTTCTGATGCCGATGTCCTTAAATGTATCAGAATGCTCACCTTCCTTCCTCTCGAGGAGATTGACAAGATGGAAAGCTGGGAGGGCGCACAGCTCAATGAAGCTAAGGAAATCCTGGCATTCGAGCTCACAAAGCTTGTTCACGGTGAAGAGGAAGCCACAAAGGCTAAAGAGGCAAGCCATGCACTTTTCGCAGGCGGCGCCAACAATGCAAATATGCCTACCGTTACCGTTACAGCTGAGGACTTCCCTGACGGAGAGCTTGATATCATCTCTGTTCTCGTAAAAGCAGGTCTTTGCGATTCAAGAGGAGACGGCCGCAGAAATATCCAGCAGGGCGGTGTTTCCGTTGCAGACGAGAAAGTAACTGATATCTCTACAAAATACACTCTTGACGATTTCAAGGGCGAGGGTCTCATTATCAGACGTGGCAAGAAAAAATTTGCCAAGGTTATAGCTGAATAGACAGAGAATCCCCGGTAGTAACTACCGGGGATTTTTACTTTCAGCCATATTTTATTTTGAAAATTCATTTGCAGGAAGTTCATATGGCACAAATTTACTGCTACATGTAACTGTATACTCCGTTTCTCCTGAAACAGTTTTTTGTTCTGTGCCAACACCCTCTCCACAAATCCAGTATGAACCATCATTTTTTTCTATTACGGTATTCATCATTTCGGCAGGATATTCCCCATCAAACCCGGCAAGGCTGTACTTGTCCGAATTATATTGTAATCTGCCTGTCCATACCATTATTACATCAGATGCAACCTTAGTCGGTGTCTTTACGACAAGACTGTCTGCTATTCCACAGTTGTCAGCCGGATTATATCCCCAGGTCCATACTGTTCCATCATTTAACAGTGCCGCATGAAATGTACCACCTGTTACCAAAACAGCATTATCAAGGATTTTTTCCGGCTTCTTTATAAATGACACCGCATAATTCTCAAATGTCATGCTCTCATTTGTAGTGCCCCAGGACCATACAGAACCATCATTTTTGATAGCAATAATGTCAAATTTACCGCACCTTGCATACCTCACATCTTCCATGATAAGACGTGGTGTGTCCACATAATAATTATTATCAAAAAGCTTCGCTGTCTTATCATAGCCATATTTCTTACTGAATTCCTCAGTACCTTTTCCTGCATGTCCAAATGCATATAGCTTATTATCCTTTGTAAGATAAATCGCAAAACCCTCTCTGGAATAATCTACATGCACAACATTTTCTGCAATCTTTACCTTTTCACTATGTACATCATAATCACGATTCCCCTGTGCAAGCTGTCCCCAGTCATTGTTTCCACATCCCCACAAAACATTGTTTTCATCTATGGTATACAGATTTCCCGGATCACCCGTATTCGTAATATAATGATCTGCAATATTGATAGATATATCCTTAAGTTTTTCTGTCTGATTTTGCTCGGTCACAGCAACGACCTTATTATTTACATCCGGACTATCTTTAATATTACTTTTAAAATACATAACACAACTGATTGCAGCAATACATATAACCACAAACAAACTAACTAAAATTTTCTGGATATATTTGTTCTTCAGCATGAAATTCTCCCTTCTTATTAATGTTGAGATAATTCTAAGTTATCCCCAAATGCCTTATCCCATTTATAATGATATTAAACAACAAAGTATCGTAAAAGCTTGAAATTATAGGATTTAAGGAGTCTGTGAAGAAATCAACTTCACGGATTCAGGTTGCTTTTAAGAACATCCTCAAGCGCATCAAATGCCTTTTTCGCAAAATTAATTTTAGTATCGGATATTAATTTACCATTTTCTGATATTTTTATTTCTGCTATAATCAGATCGTTATCCTCGGTTTTTTCTGTACCACCACTTATATTTGTCCATACAATATCTATATCACTTGAATCCACATTACCTTGTGTTTCTACCTCATACCGTGCTCCATCAAAAAATGCTGCTTCCGATTCTGCACTTACAATTAGTGCATTATTAAGCTGATATACCACTACCGAATTATACCCTTCACTCGAACTAGCTAATACTACCTCATCGTCCATCGAATTCTGAGCATCTTTTTCAGTATCATATGTATTTTTGTGTTCTAAAAAGAAGATTACACCACAAAAAATAATCATGGCCATCACTATTGAAATAATTACTCTTTTTTTCATCAAATTTTCACTTTCTAAATATAATTCTGCATCAAATTGATTATCATTGCTATCATTTATTGTGAATGTAAAATCAATTTCAACCAAAATGCTAGTTTCAATATCATAATCATCTGTAATTAGGTTTCAAAAACTCACATATACTGACATTTTAATCTGTTTATGTGTTAAATACTGACACTTTATTATAATATTACCAGATTTAACAGAAAGTGCAATATTTTTTAGTACATCACAGAAGATGGATATGCTCCTATCATGGCATACATTGGAACAGAAAGATTGGTTGATGGCATAGTAGGCAAAGCTTGGTAGCTGTAATCCCTAAAACTTCTAAAACAGCTCCCAACCTCAGCCCAAAAATCCGGAAAAATTCTGGGAAAAAGTAGCTGAAACTGCAGAAATTCCCAAAACAGCACCCAAATCCAGCCCAAAATCCGGAAAAATTCCGAAAAAAAGTAGCTGAAACTGCAGAAATTCCTAAAACAGCTCCCTAATCCAGCCCAAAATCCGGAAAAATTCTGGGAAAAAGTAGCTGAAATAGCAGAAATCCACAAAACAGCTCCCAACCCCAGCCTGTTTTTTATATTTACATGATGCTATCAAACAAATGGAGACCATAAGCTCCACTTTTTCCCAATCTTCTCTTGACTTCTCATTAATAAGTGAATATAATTTACCTAATTGATGCATCAACGCTTTAAAGCGCTGATAAAAGGAGGAATTATCATGAAAAAGAGATCTAAAATTTTAGCTTCACTTGTTCTTGCAGGAACAATGGTACTTGGACTTGCCGGATGTGGAGATTCCGGTTCAGCAAACGATGGCACACAGTCAGGTAAGAAATCCGGTGCCAAATATCAGGTAGGTATCTGCCAGCTCGTACAGCACGAGGCTCTCGATGCCGCTACAAAGGGCTTTGAGGACGCATTAAAGGACAAGCTCGGAGATGATGTATCCTTTGACGAGCAGAATGCCGCAGGAGATGCTTCTACATGCTCTACAATCTGCACCAAGTTCGTCACAAACGACTATGACCTTATCCTTGGAAATGCCACAGCAGCTCTTCAGGCCGCTTCAGCAGCTACAGACTCTATTCCGATTCTCGGAACATCTATCACAGACTACGCTACAGCTCTTGATATGTCAGACTGGTCAGGCACTACAGGAAAGAATATTTCAGGTACTACAGACCTCGCTCCACTCGATGAGCAGGCTAAATGCATCAAGGAGCTCTTCCCGGATGCAAAGAACATCGGTATCATCTACTGCTCATCTGAGCCAAACAGTATATACCAGTCAACAACTATTACCAAATACCTTGAGGACGAGGGATACACTGTAAAAGAGTACACCTTCTCTGATTCAAACGATGTTGCTGCAGTAACACAGAGCGCATGTGATGCATCTGATGCAATCTACATCCCAACTGACAACACAGCTGCTTCATGTACAGAGGCTATCAACAATGTAGCTTCACAGGCTAAGAAACCTATCTTCGCCGGCGAGGAAGGAATCGCTAAGGGCTGTGGTGTGGCAACACTTTCTATCAGCTACTATGACCTTGGATACACAACAGGTGAGATGGCTTACGATATCCTTGTAAATGGTACAGACGTCAAAACTATGGAAGTTAAGAGCGCTCCTAAGTTCACTAAGGAGTACCTTCCGGACCGCGCCAAGGAGCTTGGAATTACAGTTCCGGACGGCTATGAGGAAATCTCAGCTGAATAAACAGCTGCACTATGGAGGTATTTAATAAAATGATTCTAATGAATTATTTTGCAACCTTAAATCCGGTTGCATTCACCAATGCCCTTCCGGGCAATATAGCCCAGGGTCTGATTTGGGGTATCATGGCACTAGGTGTTTACATCACCTTCAGACTGCTGGATTTCGCAGATCTGACGGTTGATGGCTCATTTGCAACAGGTGGTGCCGTAACCGTTATGATGACGATTAACGGCTACAATATCTGGGTTTCACTGCTTTGCGCATGTATTGCCGGTCTGCTCGCAGGACTTTGCACAGGTCTCTTACATACAAAGCTCGGCATTCCTCCGATTCTGGCAGGAATCCTTACACAGATAGCGCTCTACTCTATCAACTTAAATATCATGCAGCGCCACGCCAACCAGGCACTTAGCGCAGATAAATATAATCTGGTGCTTTCATCACGTAATCTGACACATGCGATAATTGTCGGTGTAATTTTCTCGGTTGTAATTATCGCGGTGCTTTACTGGTATTTCGGAACAGAGCAGGGCTCTGCTATCCGTGCCACAGGCTGCAACCCTGCAATGAGCAAGGCTCAGGGTATCAACATCGACAACATGAAGCTCATTGGTCTTGCGCTTTCAAATGCAATTGTAGCACTCTCAGGCGGCCTGCTTTCACAGTACTCAGGCTTTTCCGATGTAAACATGGGCCGTGGTGGAATCGTCATCGGTCTTGCCGCAGTTATCATCGGTGAGGTGCTCGGCGATGCAATCCTCGGAAAGCACATGAATTTCATGGGAAAACTTATCTTTGTCATATTTGGTGGAATTGTTTACTACATTGTAATCGGAATTGTTCTGTGGCTGCAGATGCCAAGTGATGACTTAAAGCTCTTCACTGCAATCATCGTGGCAATTTTCCTTGCAGTGCCTTACCTAAAGGGCAAGAGCAAGGCCTCCTTTAAAAAGGCCGGCAAACGCTCTGCTGCAGCACTTAACGCAAAGGAGGGCAAATAAATGCTAGAGATTAGAAACGTACATAAAACCTTCAATCCGGGCACAATCAATGAAAAGCATGCCCTTAATGGTGTAAACCTAAAGCTTGAGGAGGGCGATTTCGTCACTGTTATCGGTGGAAACGGTGCCGGAAAATCGACCATGCTCAATGCCGTTGCAGGCACATGGCCTGTTGACGATGGTTCAATTCTCATCGATGGAGTGGATGTCACAGGACTCCCTGAGTTCAAGCGTGCATCATTTCTGGGACGTGTGTTCCAGGATCCAATGACAGGAACTACCGCAACCATGCAGATTGATGAAAACCTCGCACTTGCAGCACGCCGTGGAAAGCGCCGTGGTCTTGGCTGGGGCATCACAAAGGCTGAAAAGGAGCATTTCCACGAGCTTTTAAAGGAGCTTGACCTGGGACTCGAGGATCGAATGACCTCAAAGGTTGGTCTGCTCTCAGGTGGACAGCGTCAGGCTGTTACACTGCTCATGGCTTCACTCCAGAAGCCGAAGGTACTGCTTTTGGATGAGCACACCGCAGCTCTCGACCCTAAGACAGCCGCAAAGGTGCTCACTCTCACAGACAAAATCATCAAGGAAAACAGCCTGACAGCCATGATGGTCACACACAACATGCGTGATGCCATCGCTCACGGCAACAGACTTATCATGATGAATAACGGACAGGTTGTCCTTAATATCTCAGGCGAGGAAAAGAAAAACCTCACTGTGGAGGATCTGCTCATGAAGTTTGAGGAGGTTTCCGGCGAGGAATTTGCTTCTGATAAGGCTTTGCTTGGATAGACATATCTATATAATAATAAAAAATTTGCAGCTCAACACGAGCTGCAAATTTTTTGTTATATACCTTTTATATAAGCTCTCCCGCCGACTTAATCATATCAGCCTTGATAAAGCCCTTTATGATCAGATACTGCTCTATCGTCTTCACACAGTTTTCCACACCGACACGCTCACTGTTTAGTGTCAGGTCGTAGTTCACCGGATTGGTCCAGTAGTTTCCGTGTGTATAGTACTTGTAATAGTCTGCCCTGAACTTATCTGTTCTCTCAATCGTGGCATTTGCCACCTCCGGTGTCACACCCATATTGGCTATGGTACGCTCCACACAGAATGCACGCGGAGCCTCAATGTATATGCTCACCACATTTGGGCGGTTCTTTAATACATAGTCGGCACATTTTCCTACTATGACGCAGGATTCCTTGTCTGCGAGCTCGTTGATAATCTGGCTCTGATATTCAAAGAGCCTGTCATCTGATTTGAACTTCTCATTTCTTGATATATATCCCTTTGCTCTTGGAAGCCCTCGCAAAAAGCTCGTAAATCCGCCCTCCTCACGCAGCTTCTCATTTACCTCCTGAAACACATTCTCGTCAAGTCCGCTCAGCTGGCTTGCAAGAGTCAGAATACGGTTCTCATAACAGTGTATTCCAAGCTCTTTTGCCAGCTGTGATGCTATTGCTTTTCCGCCTGTTCCAAATCCTCTGGCAAAGGTTACTACAAAATTATCCATTTATCATTTCCTCCTTCTGAATGCCAACCATATCTAGCCTGCCAGATATCTGCTTAAGAATTCTCTTGTCCTTGGATTCTTAGGATTTGTAAACAGCTCTGCCGGTGCTGCATCCTCTGCCACATATCCTGAGTCCATGAAAATAGTTCTTGTAGAAACATCTCTGGCAAATGCCATCTCATGTGTGACGATTATCATCGTAAGTCCTGTCCTCGCGAGGTCCTTCATGACATTTAGCACCTCTCCGACCATCTCTGGGTCAAGCGCCGAGGTCGGCTCATCAAATAAAAGCACCTCCGGGTTCATACAAAGCGACCTGGCAATGGCAACTCGCTGCTTCTGTCCTCCTGAGAGCTGCGATGGCTTTGCATTGATATAAGGAGCCATGCCGACTGCCTTCAGATGCGTGATTGCCCTGTCAAAGGCCTCCTGCTTTGACAGATGAAGCACCCTTCTTGTACAAAGCATACAGTTCTGGAGCACTGTCATATTGTTGAACAAATTGAAGGACTGGAACACCATTCCCACCTTTGAACGGTAATCATTGATATCCTTTTGTACATTTCTGACCTCTTTATCGTGATATAAAATCTTTCCCGAGGTCTGTTTCTCAAGCTTGTTGATGCACCTAAGCAGTGTTGATTTTCCCGAACCTGAGGAGCCCACAATACAGATGACCTCGCCGGAATGCACATCAATATCAATCTTTCTAAGTACCTCATGATCACCAAATGATTTGCTTAAATCCTTAATTGAAATTACTGTCTCACTCATATTGTGCCTCCTATTCATTGTCCATGTACTCAACTGCGAGTGCATAGTCTGTCTTACCCTGCAGCTTCTTTTCAATCAGCTTGAAGAGCTTATCAAATACAAAGCACAGTACAAAGTAAATTACTGCGATGACCAGATATGACTCAAAGTACTTGTAGTAGTTTCCACCGACTGTCTTGGCAGCCATGAAAAGCTCCTGCACAGCGATAACATTGAGCACTGATGTCATCTTCAGATTTAAAAGGAATGTATTTGCCATCTCAGGAATGATGTTCTTGAATGCCTGCGGCAAAACTACATAGAGCATTGTCTTAAACGGTGACATTCCCATGGCCCATGCGCCCTCGCGCTGTCCCATATCTATTGAACCGATTCCTGCTCTGACTGTCTCTCCCATGTAGGCACCTGTATTTAATACAGTTACGAGAATACCTGCAAATACAGGTGTCAGGTTTTCATAGCCCATCTGACGTATTCCATAGTACACAATCATCGCCTGAACTATCATTGGTGTGTCCCTGAATACTTCAACATAAACTGTAAATATTACCTTTACTATACGGATAAGGACCTTTTTTACGATGTTGTCGCCATCGTTAAGCTTTACATCATTTACTATACCTACGATATATCCCAATACGAAGCCAAGCAATGTACCAACTACCGATATGTACAGCGTAAGCCAGGTTCCTTTGATAAACATGCTTGAATATTTCTGCGCCAGAAATACCATCCATTCTAACGAATTACTTGGATTACTTATCATCATACTGCTACCTCACTTTTATCTCTCTAATCCCCAGCTTACGCCGGTTTATCAGACTATTGTGGGATGATGCGATATAACATCATCCCACAGTCTTTCATCTTTTCGTGAATCAGATAAATCTCTAACAACTAGTTGGCTGCCGGCTGCTGTGTCAGAACCTGATCCATCAGCTCATCCATCTTTGCCTTGTCATTCCAGCCGATTGCATTCATGGCATCCTGGATTTTATCTCTGAGTGCTGTATCATCCTTTCTTGTTGCGATACATACATTTACCATTTCATCATCACCTGTGAATGTATCATTCTCATCCAGCTCGATAATCTGTAAATCATCGTTTGTCAGTGCTGCTGACTCAGCTGTCGGAACATCGATTACACATACATCTGCGCTGCCGTTTGATATTGCGAGGAAGCACTCTGATGTAGTCTCAAAGTTTCCTGACTGCTCAGCACCCTTTATCTGGTCTAAAAGTGGAATCCAGCCTGTTCCAAGCTGTGTAGTTACTTTGCAGCCTGTATCTGCGAGATCTGAAAGACCCTTTACAGTTGAATACTTGCCGCCCTTTTTAACAACAATACAGTTGTTTCTATAGTAATAAGGCTCTGTGAATGCGTATGACGCTTCTCTTTCCTTTGTCTTACCCATACCGGCGATGATACAGTCATAATCTCCTGCATCGAGTGAGATACCGATTGATGACCACTCAACCTTATGTACCTCAAGGTCCATTCCCATCTGGTCTGCAAGCTTCTGTGCCACTGCTACATCGTAGCCGTATGCATAGTAATCAGAGCCTGCTATCTTGACTGCCTTGCTTCCGTCCGGTGTGGTATCTGTATCCTGTGTCCAGTTGAATGGAGCATATGCACATTCCATACCAACCTTTAAAACATTCTTTGATGAGCTGTCTGCCGCTGAGCTATCTGAGGCAGCTCCTCCTGATGACGAACCACATCCAAACAATGTTGTCGCTGCCATTACACCTGTCAATATCAATGCTGCAAATCTCTTACTTCTCTTCATCATAATCTTTTCCTCCTTGATTATTGAAATACGAAAAGGCGCCGGAGTTTTTCTCCAGCGCCTTTGCTTAGTTCGTATAATAAACTTAATGAAGCAGCTTTGCAATGTTAATTTTGCACAATTTGTTTGTGCATTTTTACAGTAACTAATTAAACATAAGCCTTTTTACAAGAATACAATTAACTACATCCAGATATTCCATTGAGTCGTCAAGGCTGATTTCCAGTATTTCTTCTATCTTTTTCAGACGGTATTGCAGGGAATTACGATGAACGTACATCATCTGTGCCGTTTTTTGGACATTAAAGCCACACATATAATAATTGAGCAGCGTATCTATGAGAAACGAGCCGTTTGCATTGTCATACATCTCAAGCCGCTTTAGCTTCTCGTTGCAATAATCCATGATTTCCTGCTGATTGCCACTGTTGAACATATACTTGTATATGCCCATGGAGCTAGCACTGATTACCTTCTTGTTGGTCGGATTGGGTAAAATATCCTTTTTGGGGATGAGATTTTTCGCCTCCTGATAGCTCTTGCCGAAATCCGCAGGCTTCCTGTATGCAGCACCGAGTATGCATGTGCTGTGAATGAGCCCTGCAAATGGTGCACGACTGTCTAAATCCCCAAGTATCCTTTCAATCTGATGCTCTGTCTCCATATCCTTTGTCTCCTCAAAAAGAAGCACAAATTTGTTCAAAAACCTCATATACATTGGCCTTTTCTTCATATGGATAACCTCGCGGTTCAGGCAGTCGGTATAGTATGTATATGTGTGCTCGTCCTGCTCCAGATTCACTCCGTATTTGCGGTCTATCACGATGATTCCCACCCTGTACGGCCTATCAAAGGTCAGACCCAGCTGCGCAGAAATCTTCTCGATATACTTATCATTTACCTCGTATCCAAAAAGCAGGTTGTACAGGTAGTCCCCGGTCCTTTTATTATCCACACTGGTCTCTAAAAGCAGCTCTCCGACGCTCTGCGCAATATCAACAAAGGTAGCTCCCTCCCACCGGATATAAAACAACGGCAGCTTGAGTTCATCAGCCTTGTCCTTCATCCTCTGTGGTGTCTCTTCCCTGTCCTCCACAACCGAAATCGCAAAGCCCGATATTCCCAGCTCATTCAGCTCAACCATGGCATCATATGCCTCGTCCATGGAAAATCTCTTGTAATCTACCACAAGCAGCGCAAAGTTGCCCGGATTCATATGATCCTTATAAGGCTTTGTCTGCACCAGATACGTCCATGACACTATCCGGTCAAGCCCTGCTGCTCCCGCCACAAGCTCCATTCCATCCATTTGTAAATTGTTAACATCCCTGCATGAAATCATCTGCGTCTCCCTGATATCATTAGGCTTCGGTAATTATCCCAAGCCGCTTCACATTACTTATATCCACAGCCGCTTCGCCCCGGCATATCCTCTCCGTGCACATACCTGGCATTGAACTCCATATTTATCTCACGAAGCTCCTTCTTTCCGTCAATATAGTCCTGATACATCTCGGCAAGCCCCGCCATGCAGCCATCGCAGGTAGCCTCGATATTGCCAAGCGACTCAGCCACAATTGCCTCGCGCTCCTCTTTTGTTGTCTCACTGATTAAATATCCCATTTCGTATATTTCCTTTCCGGCTATTCACATATTAAAAGCCCAGATTCTCATCCACAAGAATAATCTGGAAACGTCCCTTCACCCTTGAGAAGCGTGTGGTCAGAATCTGACAGCAGATACACTGCGGGCTCTTGCAATCAAAGCAGGTGCCATTCTTAGAGCATGGTGTGTCGATGCCAAAGCGCTGTGCGTTGATAGGCGCTGCCTCATTTCTCGCACGGCTCATAGCGTCTGCCTCAGTCTTTACGACCTTGTTCATGCCCACTATAAGAAGCACATGCTTCGGTCCGTAAGCATATGCTGCCACGCGGTTTGCATTTCCGTCAATATTGATAAATACACCATCCTCACTCATCGCATTGACACTTCCAAGGAAATAATCCGATGTAAATGCCTTTAACGCTATCTCCTGCTTCTCCTCCTGCGTAGACACCTTGTCCCTGTCATAAAACTTATATTCTCCGTTTGAGAGCGCCTCATACAGACCACACTCCTTCACCGATGTGGCACCGCCCATATTGATTGAACTTCCCTTTGGAATCAGCTCCAGTGCCTTCTTAACAGCCTCTTCCTTTGTCTCGACATAATATGCCTCCATGTTGCGCGACTCAAGCGCAGCCACAAGGCGCTTTCCCAGTAATTCGTTTCTCATTTTTCTTACGTCCATAGTGTAAACCTCTTTTCATGCTTATTGCCAATTCCAGTTTGTACAATTAGCTGTATTAATTGTTGTTATTATACTACTTCACAGGGGGTGTCTGCAATTTATTCGGGAATAAATAATCGTACTTTTCATGCTAAGAGAAAGAAGTGCATAACAAAAAGAGCCCTTTCGAGCTCTTCCTGCTTTGTACAACATTAAATTGTAGATGATTACTGTAAGAGTGAAAGTACACCCTGGTTAGACTGATTAGCCTGTGCAAGCATAGACTGTCCAGCCTGAGCAAGAATGTTGTTCTTGCTGTAGTTAACCATCTCTTCAGCCATATCTGTATCACGGATACGAGACTCAGCTGATGTAGTATTCTCAACTACGTTGTCGAGGTTGTTGATTGTGTGCTCAAGACGGTTCTGAACAGCACCAAGTGCTGAACGCTGTGAAGATACTGTTGAGATAGCATCTGCGATTGCATCAATAGCATATGTAGCATCCTGCTCTGTATCAGCCTTGATTCCCTTTACTCCAAGTCCTGCTGAGTTCATTGAGTCGATGTTGACTGTAATCTTGTTTGTCATGTCAGCATCTGCACCTACGTGGAGGTTGAAGCTTAAAGCATCGTTGTAGTTTACTTTGCCTTTTGTGAGGCTGAACTTGTTTGTTGCAGCATCTAATGCATCATTACCTGTTGCTGTTGGTGCTTTATCAGCACCGATACCGCTAGCTTTAAGAATTTCTGCTGTTTCTAACATGTATGCTTTTTTAGCTGTAATGACGCTAGAATCTTTATCATCTACACCATCTATTACATTTCCCATCGTTGTAACTGATTTTCCACCAGCTGTTATAGTAGAATTCTTTGCATTTTTTATCGCATCAAGATCAGCATAGTCTGGTTTTGCTGAGGCCTTATCAGCAGCCTTTGGCTGTGTTGCATAAAATCCTTTATTAGTAAGAGCATCTCCACCAACTGCATTCTCATAATAAGTGTATTCTGTTCCATTAATTGTAACTTTATCACCATCGGCACCAGTAATATTTGCAGCTTTTAAAAGAGTATCTACATCGTCAGATGTACCACCAATTGTATAGTTCTTTCCTGCAATGCTAATCTTATCACCAGCTTTAAGCTCTTTTAATGTAACCTCTACTTTATCGCCCTTATCTGTAAGTGTAACACCATCAAGTCCTGCATCATGTGCATTTACATTATGCTCTTTCTCTGCTCCATCACCCTTTAAGAGGTATGTCTCGTTGAACTTTGTTGTCTCTGATACACGGTCAATCTCTGTTGTAAGCTGATCTATCTCGTCCTGAATTGCTTTACGATCTGTGTTAGAGTTTGTTCCGTTTGCAGACTGTGTTGCAAGCTCATTCATACGCTGAAGCATTGAGTGAACCTCTGTGAGGGCACCTTCTGCTGTCTGCACTGCTGAAACGCCATCCTCTGCATTTGTTGAAGCTCTGTCAAGTCCCTTGATCTGCTTTCTCATCTTCTCAGATATTGTAAGTCCGGCTGCATCATCTGCTGCACGGTTAATTCTGTAACCTGATGAAAGCTTCTCTGTGCTCTTTGACTGTGCGCTTGTTGTTACGTTGA
>OIYY01000678.1_pt1 | contig 22546 bp, 20 predicted proteins | sample 1588341 | NCBI WGS metagenome assembly OIYY01 (sample SAMN03283287) | human gut metagenome | biome: human-associated habitat; material: feces | host: Homo sapiens | place: Peru | collected 2012 | reverse complement strand
TTCAAACACGGAATTTCTTTGGACGATGTAGGGGTCGGCGTCCCCGACGACCCGTAATATAAATTATAATTTACATCAACAACTGCATGTAAGCCTTACGCCGAGTTTTTTAAGCACATTTTCGTCAACAGGCGAAAGGACAACAGAAGAATGCATTTCACAGTTTTTAAGTAAAGAAAGCTGATTAAGCGCAAGCTTTGCCTTTTCGTCGTTTACCGCCGAGATTGAAAGCGCAATAAGAGTTTCGTCCGTGTGAAGCCTTGGATTTTTATTGCCGAGATGATTAATTTTAAGTTCCTGAATAGGCTTAATAACCTCGGGTGAAATAAGAAGAACACTGTCATCAATGCCTGCAAGTTTTTTGAGCACATTAAGAAGCATAGCAGAGGAGCAACCGAGAAGCTCGGAAGTTTTACCCGTTACAATTTCGCCGCTCGGAAGTTCAACGGCGCAAGCAGGAGCGCCTGTTTTTTCTGCAAGTGCAGTCGCTTCTACATAACATTTCCTATCATCAACCGAAAGACCTGCGTTATTCATAAGAAGTTCGAGCTTATAAATCTCATCCTTTGAGCTTCTGCCCTTGATTTGGTTAACCTTGGCAGTAAAAAATCTTCTGATAATTTCCTGATTGGATGCATCCCTAACCGCTTCGTCGTCAAAAATGCAGTTGCCTGCCATATTTACGCCCATATCTGTCGGTGATTTATACGGGCACTCGCCGTAAATCTTGTCAAAAGTTGCTTTGAGCACAGGGAAAATTTCAACATCACGGTTGTAGTTAACTGTCGTTTTGCCGTAAGCTTCAAGGTGCCACGGGTCAATCATATTAACATCGTTAAGGTCTGCCGTTGCGGCTTCATAAGCAATATTGACCGGGTGATTAAGTGCAATGTTCCAAATAGGGAAAGTTTCAAACTTGGCATAACCCGCTTTAATTCCACGCTTATTTTCGTGGTAAAGCTGAGAAAGGCAGGTTGCCATTTTTCCGCTGCCCGGACCCGGTGCGGTAATAACAACGAGTGAACGGCTTGTTTTGATATAATCATTTTTGCCGTAGCCGTCGTCACTGACTATTTTTGCAATATTGGCAGGGTAGCCGTCAATAAGATAATGGCGATAAAAAGCAATACCTTTATCTTTAAGCTGCTGCTCAAAAGCATTAATCTTAGGGGTTGAAACATATTTTGTAAGCACAACACTGCCTACCATCAACCCCATACTCTCAAAAGCGTCAATAAGCCTGAAAGTATCGGTGCTGTAAGTAATTCCGAGGTCACCACGAATTTTACTGTTTTCAATATCCTGCGCACTGATAACAATTACTATTTCAGCCTGGTCTTTAAGCTGAAGAAGCATTTGAAGCTTGCTGTCAGGTTCAAAACCCGGAAGAACTCTTGATGCGTGGTAATCGTCAAAAAGTTTACCGCCAAACTCCAAATAAAGCTTGCCGCCAAACTCACTTATTCTCTCTTTTATCCTCTGCGATTGCATTTGCAGATACTTGTCGTTGTCAAAACCTTTTTTGTACATATTCTCTCTCCGTAAATTTAACAAAATAAAAAACGGCTGTACTCACATACAACCGTTTGTACTTAAATATTATACAGAAAAGAAAACTGTAAATCAATAGTAAATATAACTAATTATAAGGCTGATATTTTGGCGGCAATCAGGAAAAATCTGTTTCAATCAGCTTCGTGCTCCCCTCGGGTGAATAAAGCCAATAATCGATATGCTCACCTTTTTCAAAATAAACAAGCTCGCCCGGCTCCTCCTCTTTGCCGTAAGCCTCAACAATAATCAGCTTGATTTTCATCTTCTGCGGTATGACAGATTTAATATAAATCGCAACGCTTTGACCCTCAAAAAGTCCGTTTTGAAGTTCGGCAAGACCTGCCAAATTAGGCGCAAGTTCAACAAACACGCCGTAATCTTCAATACTTCTTACAATACCCGTAACCGTTTCGCCTACAGCAAAAAGATTAGCGTTTTCTTCCCAAGTGCCAAGCAGTTCTTTTAGCGAAAAAGTGAGCTTTTCTTCCTCTCGTTTGCGCAAAACGACCCTGATTTTTTCGCCCTCAAAAACTCTTTGATTTGGATGACTTATGCGTGAAACCGACAGCATATCAATAGGAATAAGTGCATTTATCCCGGCACCGATATCAATAAAAGCGCCGAATTTTTCAAGGTGGGTAACTTTTGCGTCAATCACATCGCCGCAAATGAGTTTATCGAGAAATTCATTTTTGCACTTTTCCTGAGCAATTCGTCTTGAAAGAAGAGCACAGGTATTTCCGAAAATATCACGCTGAAAACCAATTATATTAAAGCACACATTTTTCCCGACTTTCGATATAAGCGCAATATCACGAACGCTTCCGCTGGCTATACCGAGCGCACCCTCTTCCCTCGGAATAATGCCCCTAATCACGCCCAGGTCAATATGTAAATTGTGTTCCTTGTCGCAAAGAAGCACCCTGCCTTCAACCGTTTCTTCTTTCATAATTGCTTCTTTTATTTCGTCAATGCTCTCAAATGTTTTGGCAAGGCTTAAATTCACGCCCTCCGGATAAAATTTCATTTTGTCACTCTTTTCATTTTATCTTTATGTTTATATGTATATGCAAAAAGAGCACAGCATATTCCATATTGTTTTTCGATTTAGATATTCTGAAAACGGAACAAATCTTAAACGGGCGAATGATATTCGCCCCTACGGTGGTTTTTCTAAACACAAAATCTGTCGCACCACTGTACGGCAGATTTTGAGAGGAGGAGCAGTGGAATGAGCGATAAATAACTTTTGCTCAAATTATAAACAAAAGTTATTTTGAACGATATGGAACTTGCGACGACGAAAAAAAGAGCATCTCTTTCGAGATGCTCCGATAAATTAAACTCTATACTTTATTACTTTCTTGTGATACCCTTTGTTTCCTTGAGGTAGTCGTCAGAAGCAGGGAATGAGTTCTTATAAGTAATTGTAAGAGATGCACTCTTATCCTTAATTACTGTTACGGTTGCGTGGTTAACAGCAACTTCGGCAATCATATTGTAATCAGCCTTAGTAATTTCGTTTGTCTTGGTATTGATTGTGCAAACAACAGTACCGCCCTTGTAAGTAACCTTAATGTTATCTTCTGCTGTACCCTGAGCAAATGAGATAACGCTGATTTGAGATACAACGCCGCTGATATCACCGAGAACTTCAAAGAAGTCACCCTGTGAGTCTTCACCTCTCATACTCATTTCAGCAGCCTTAGGCTGAATTGTCATTGTAATAGTACCGTCGCCGTTGTCAACGATGTTAGCGTCAAGGATATCTTCTGCCTTAACATATGACTTTGTGAAGTCCTTTTCGCCAGGGTCTTTTTCGTCAACATTATAGTTATCAAGCTTAGGGTTACGGTTGTTACAAGGAACAAGACCGTAAATATTAGGAGCAAACAAACCGCCTACAATACCCGGAACAAGCTTGTTGATAACAGCATTTTCTTTGCCGTCAATCATAACAGAACCAACATTAAGCTCTTCGTTACCGAGAAGCTTGTAGAAAGTTTCAGTGCCGCCGTCCTCATTGGTGTACTCGGCAGTAAGGCTCTTAGTGTAATCGTAAGCCTTTACATAATAGTTAGCAACATCCTCAAGAGAGTCAAACTTAACTCCGCCGTATGTACCTGCTTCAAATGATTTGTCAAGTACAGAAACATCGTCTGATGAACCTGCATTGGCATCGTCAGCAGCTTGTTTTTGCCAACTACCGTCTTTAATTTGATGGATAGCTGTAATAGCTCCGTTTGTTACATAATTGATTTTTGCACATCCTGCAAATGAGCTTGCAATTAAACCTGTAGCAAGTACAATAGACAAGCCTTTTTTCACATATTTGTTCATTTTCAGGGTTCCCCTTTCAGAATTATACGAATCCGTTTTATCAAACGCTACATATTAAATTTATATTAAATCACACAAAATGTCAATAGAAATTTTAAAAATAAGTCATAATTTTTAAAAAATTTATTTTTACATTGAGATTTAGACACATATATGGTATAATATCTTTCAAATAATACAAATTGTAGTGAATGTACAAATTGATAAGGAGTGACAAAAATGAGATGTAAAAACTGCGGAGCAGACAATGACGACAACAGATACATATGCGAAGTGTGCGGTTCTCCTCTTTACGACGAAGATGACATAGAAAATATAGAAGCCGCCGACAATGAAAAGACTCAAACATTCAAAGCAGTAAACGAAAATAAAAGTTCAAGTGAGCAATACGCTTCAAACGGCTCTGACAAATATTATAATGAAAGTAATCAAAACGATTACGAATATGAAGAACCTCAGCGCAAAAATTCAAATAACGACGAGAGCAAAAGCGCCGAGAAAAAAAGCATTATCGTAATTGCAATTTTAGCCGTTATTCTTATTGCAATCATTGCTTCGGTCGTTGCTATAGCGCACAACAAAAATGCCGACAAAAAGGAAACGACAAACGAACTTACAAAAATTTCTTCTTTGGCTGACGACTCGGACGAAAACGGAAATCGTTCGCATACAAAAAATTCCACAACAAAAAAGGTTACAACAACTAAGGAAACAACAAAGCAAACCACAACCGAAAAAACCACCAAGTCTACTACCGCAAATCTTTGGATAATCAACACAAGTTCAAGCGGCGGTGGCGAAACGGAGGGTGACGGCAAATATGAAAACGGCAAAACCGTTACTCTTTTTGCCCGTGCCGATGACGGTTATAAGTTTGACGGTTGGTATTCAGACGGCGTCAAAGTGAGCGACAGCGAGGAATATTCTTTCACCGCTAATGAGAACGCAAGTTTTTCAGCCGTATTTTCCCCGATTGAAAGCGAACCTGCAACCACAACCACAGCCGCACCGGAAACTACTGCTTCGGTCGACACTCAGATTCCGTCCGACACTTCCGAAATTAATTTCGGCGAATAAAAATTAAAGGTTTCCGATGGGCAAACATTGTTCGCCCTTTTAATAATAATATGTATAGGGGTTTATTATGACTAAAGGTGAAAAAGCGAAAGAATTATTTATGACAGGTCTTAACTGCGCTCAGGCTGTTGCCGCCGCTTTCAGCGAGGAAATGGGTATGGACAGCGACCTTGTAATAAAACTTACAACGGGTTTCGGCGCAGGTATCGGCAGAATGAGAGAGGTTTGCGGTACTGTTTCGGGTATGGCTTTCGTTATCTCTGCACTTTATGACGACGATAAATCGGGAATTTATAAGCGTGTGCAGGAATGTGCAAACGAGTTTAGGGATATTAACGGTTCAATCGTTTGCCGTGAGCTTTTAGGTTTGAGCGAACCGGGTCCCGATTCCCCTCTTGCAGAAATGCGAACTAAAGAATACTACAGAAAGCGTCCTTGTGCCGAACTTGTGGAGCTTAGCGCAAACATTCTTGAAAAGTATATTTCAAATAATCTCTATAAAAATTAAAAAAAGTGTTGCATTTTAACTTCTTTTGTGTTATATTGTTTAAGCACAAAAAAGTGCAGCACATAAATGCGCCGGTAGCTCAGCTGGATAGAGTGACTGGCTACGAACCAATGTGTTGTTTTTGCATAAAGTGCATAATTAAAAATTTAATAGCTTGTAAGCGCTGGTAGCTCAGTTGGATAGAGTGTCTGGCTACGAACCAGAAGGTCGGGGGTTCGAGTCCCTTCCAGCGTACCAATATAAAAATCCTTGAAACCGTTGATATTACTTGGTTTCAAGGATTTTTTGTTTTCTTGGGCTTAATTAAAATCATCATTTTTACGACCACTTATCTGCCTTAAATGACCACTTATTCTCCCTGTTTTTCTATATAATATATGTTTTATATTATATATTTTAGCAAATGTATATTTTTTGCTGTTTTTGCATATTTCTGTATATTCTTTCTTGTGACCACAACAGCGACCACTTATTTTCAGAAAGTAATTCAGCCGTTACATCAGTTGTAACGGCTTTTCTATATATTATATAATAATTATTACATTATAATATTATGCTTCTTTTAATTTGCATTCAATATCCATAACTGCTGAGTATCCTATTTGAAAGGCTGCTTCCATTTTATCCGCAGCAGATGTCTTTATCTTTTTCGTTGCATGGACATAAGTGTTCATTGTGAATGCCACATCTGAGTGCCCGAGCATGCTTGACAGTGCTTTAATCTCTACACCTTCTTCAAGTGCTATTGTTGCACATGTGTGTCTTAAATCGTGGAATCTGATTTCCTGAGGAAGTCCTGCTCGCCTCAACATTCGTTTAAACTTTCTTGTTACTGCATTCTGATCCCGATATGTTCCTGTTTCGGGTGATGGGAACATGAGTTTTGTTCCTTTCGGCTGTCGCATTTTTAATCTTGCAAGTGCCGTTGCACAATCAGAACTTATCGCAATAGTTCTTACCGAATTTTTTGTTTTCGGAGTTTCTGTTTGCAATACACCGTTAATTCTCTGCACTTGTTTAGTTATTAAGAGTGTTTTGTTTTGGAAATTTATATCATTCCACTCTAATGCAAGAATTTCACCAAGTCTTAATCCTGTTGTTAATTCAAGGTAATAAAATTCAAAGCAACCGCTGTTGAAGGCTTCTTCAAGTAAGCGGTTGCTTTGTTCTTTAGTCAGAGTTGTCATTCCTCTAACTCTGTCTTTAGGCATATTCAATTTATCTGTTGGATTTTTATCTATTATCCCTTCATCTACTGCTTTTTCAAGAGATGCATGTAAAATTATCTTTATATCTTTTACAGTTCTTGAACTCAGACCTTGAGCAATGTCACTTGCTCTTTTCTGATTTATTCTGCCATTCTCATATACATCCATTATATATTGCTGACAGATTAACTTTGATAAATCTCTGAGGTGATATTTACCCAAGTAAGGATTTATATAATTCTTAATCATTGATTTGTATCCTGATATAGTTTTCGGTTTTAAGTATCCTGTGCAAAAATCTTCAATGTAGATCTTATTCCATTCCTCAACGGTAGGATTAACGCAATCACCGTATTTACATCCATCATTGCGTTTTCTTTTTTCATTTTCCGCAATAAGTATGTCGAGTTTTTTCTGACACTCTGACTTTTTCATGTGTGTAACGGTTTTGTACTTATTCTTTCCATTTTCATCTTTGCCGATGTAAAGGCGACCTTCCCACCTTCCATCTGCTCTTTTTCTCAATGTTCCTGTTCCTTTGGCTCTTTTTGCCATATTGTATCATCTCCTTTGCAACACCAACAATACCACACTTTTTCCCTAATATCCAGACAAATATGGGTGTTTGGCTGCGACCATTAAAAACCTTTAGAACTCGCTTTAATCCACGATTTAAATTCATCTCTCGGCACTACTTTTCGCCTGCCCAGAACGACACATGGGAAGGTTTTATCTGTGCTTGCTATATCATATATTCTTGATATTGACAAACCTATTGTATCCGATACATCTTTAATAGATAAAAACATCGGCATCTCATCATAATTATTATATTTCATAAATTGACACCTTCTTTCTGTATTTCAACATCTAAACTCTTTGCAATTGCTGTATCAAGCTTTTTTGATTCTTCGACAGTTAATGCACCTATATACTCTCCTAATCTTGATTTATCAACTATTCGTATCTGTTCAAGCAAAATCAGAGATTTACATTTTAAACAAGGATTATCAATCAGCACATGTGTTGGTATCCTTGCTTTTTTTCTGCTTGTAATCGGAGCAACAATTGTTGTTGGACTATATTTATTTCCTTTATCGTTTTGAATAATAACTACCGGTCTGACACCGCCCTGCTCACTGCCGATAACAGGGCTTAAATCGGCGTAATATATTTCTCCACGCTTGACTATGTTCATTATACTGACTCCTGTATGTATAACGGCACAGGCAGTTAGTTTGATTGAATATACATATTATCACTAAAAATTAAACCTATGCCGTCATATTTTAAAGTTATTTTGCGTAATGTCATACTTGTCCACGACACCCCTGACAAATCGGGCATATAACAAACTAAGGCTGGTTAACCTTATCATTGGAATCTCACCACTCCGAGGATCTCTCCGAGCTGCCCTCTTTGGTTGCGACGGTTTTATCACGCTCGACTTTTGACTGGACAGAAGTATCATTATCCCCATTATCTGTCATCGCATGCCTATCAGCACCACTGATAGTTCATAGCCAACAAACAAAGAGTCATAAGACTCTTGTTCGTGCTAAAGCTGCTTGTCCCTGTTCATCAGAAACAATAACGGGAAGGTATTTGCTATAAGGTATATTCAATTGTCAAGGTACTTGAAATGCTCTTAAGCACTTCATTGACTTCAGTATAATTAATTTCAAAATATAGCGTGTATCTTTGAAAGTTACATTTTTGCCACCATTCAGCACTTTCGCCAAATCTTATATAAGAGAACTGCTGCCAAGTCTTTCTTTGTATCCGTTGTTGATTAAATAATCGTTAATTTCATCAATATCATAAATCCTCATGCAGACACAATCGTGAATCAGTCTGTCAAATGAAGGAAGATTATTCTCTTGTTCAAATTCGTTATTGTATGTAAACGAATAGCCACCTTTTCCCATTAATTCAGCCACTTCTTCAATGCTTAACCTTAAACCAATACATATCGCAAACAATATTTCTTTTTTGGGGATATGGTATTTATTTGTCTTTAATCTTGAATACTGTATTCTAAGCACACAGCTTCTTTGCTGAAACATTCCGTCTGAAGTAATGCCATTTTTTCTGCACAAATTCATAATATCCTCAGCAAGAGTTGTTTCATATTTCATATTATTGAAATCGTATGATGACACTAATTGTTCAACAGTAATACCAAATATTGATGATTTTTCTTGATTTTTTGTATCTTTCAAAGTTACAACTTTTTTATTTTCAGCATTTTGCACAACACATTTCTTGCTTATATTTTTATTCATATTAAACCTCCGAATTTTGAATTTTTTTGATTTTCAAAATCCAGAGATTATGGATATTTCGCTATGTAAGGTTGCCAAAAAAAGATAGTTATATCGTCCTTTCAAAAAAGAACAAAAAGATAGAAGCCGGATTGCTCCGACTTCTATCTCTTTAATTACTACCATTTTATGGAAATAATGGAATAATCGGGTGGAAATAATGGAGAGAATAGTATTAAATTTGACTTAAAATGGTATATTTTAAGGTTTTCTCTATGGCTACGAACCAGTAGGTCGCAGGTTCGAGTCCTGTCCGGCGTACCAAAATAGCGAAGTAGATATTTATCTGCTTCGCTATTTTTTTATATGTTGGGATAGTTTTGAAAAGTTCCATATACAAAAACTGACGCACCACTGTACGGCAGTTTTTGAGAGGAGAAACATACGCAGTGTTTGTTACGATTTTGCACCGCAAAATTGTTTAAACACGAAGTGTGTTTCGACGAGACTCCCATTTGACTCCCTCTGATTTTATTTTCAAAATTTGTCACACTATTATACAGCACATTTTGAGTAGTGGAATGGTAATTCAGTAAAAGCTTATTATAAATAGTTTTTATGAAAATTAAAATGTTCTTTCAATGACAGTGAATTTTGTGCAGATATCAACAAGCTTTTCGCTGTCAATTTCACAATTCATAAGTTCTTCTATTGTATTTACTATAACCTGTGTGTCATCTGTCACATTGAAAAACCACCAGCGTTTTCCGTCCATAGAACATATTTCGTACGATTTGTCTTTCCATTCAAAAACAATTTCTGAATGACGCTCTACGGAATCGTAAAATTCTTCCTTGCTTTTGTAATCTCCGTCATAATCGTTATTCACATAATCATTATTCATTTTGTTCACTCCTGTAATTTTAAAATATTTAAATTTGGGGGCTTCTTCACTAAAGTAATTAATTTCATCACCCCACTTAGGCTTTCCATTCTCCTGCCAACCTATAATATTATCATGTGGATTAGAATGGGTTTTTGAATGTGCTGAAAAGTTGCAACGCAATCGGCATTTCGACAAACATACTGAAATCGGGTGTAAGCAGCGCCTTAAACTTCCTAAGCACTTCTATTTTCTTCTCGGAATTGTTGTATATGCTCTCAAACTTATAATCGTCAAGAAAGAAATGTACTATACTTTTGTAATCATTACTTTAATTAACTTTATCATAACCGATTAGGCTTACATCTTCAAGACTGATTTCTTGTTTTTTAACAAGCGGCAGTTTGAACATACCAACACTTTTAAATTGATTTCTCAAAAACATTGTATCGTTTCTGAATTCATAACTTGTAATAAAATCAAATTTATATCAAACAAAGCCCGACATTTCACTTGATAAATAAAATAAGATTATATATAATAAATTTAGGTTAATATACATAAATTGATTAATTTTTTTGAGAGGGTAAATTATGTATAGTGTACTTGTTGTTGATGATGAAATTCGCCAAAGAGAGGCGGTTATAAAAAGCGTTGATTGGGAAAAAGCGGGTTTTAATGTTGTAGGCGACGCCGAAAACGGAATTGAAGCGCTTGAGCTTCTTGAAAAGCTTGAACCCGATTTGATTTTGACAGACATTAAGATGCCGCTTATGACCGGGCTTGAACTTGCACGCAAAGCAAGAGAAATAAGACCTGCAACAAAGTTTGTTATTTTGAGCGGGTACGACGATTTTGAATATGCGCAGGAAGCGTTTAAATATAATGTTATTCGTTATCTTTTGAAGCCGATTTCCGCAAGTGAAATGAGCGAAGAATTTGTAAAAATCAAGGCGGAGATGGACGAAGAATTTGAGCGTCTTAAAACAGGTTCATCAAACGAACAAACACAGTTGCGGCTTAAAAAGGCGGAATTTTTATTACCTTTGCTTTTAGGAACAGGCGAAGATATTTACACCGTGCAAGAACTTAAAGACAGTGCAAAAAAGCTCGGACTCATTAAAAGTGACGGTGACTGCTACAGCGTTGTTGTATCAAAATTTAAAACTTTCGGCGGTGAAAACTGCACCGGGGAACATCACATTGATTTTGTAAACAGCATTGTAGGCAAATATGCGCTTTGCGAAAGCTTTTTTGTAAACGGCAGAATAATTACGCTTGTAACGAGCGAGCCGGAGGAAATGTCAACAAAATTGAGGCTGCCTGTTATTGAACTTGTGCAAAGTGCCAAAAAGCTTTTTAACCAAAAGTGTACAATCGGTATCAGCCAAACGGTTGACTCTCTGTCGCTTTTATCCCTTGCGTGCACTCAGGCAATAACCGCAAGGCGCTACACCTCGGACGGTGCAGGCGATATAAGGTTTATTAACGACCAGGAGCGCAAGAGCACATTTGAACTTGAAAATGTTGAAAAATCGGTGTACAAACTTGAGCAGCTTTTAAAACTCGGAAACAAAGAAGAAATAAGCAAATTTCTTGATGATATGCTTTCGGGCAAAAACCGTGACGCTATAGATTATTTAATCATTCAAATTCTTGCCACTGCGCATAGGTGCGTAAGCGTATTATCCGACAGTGACGCTCTTTCGCAGCTTTTTTCGGCAAACAACCTTTTCACCTCTCGCCTTTCGTTCGACTTTAACGAGCAATACAAAAAAGAGCTTATATCTCTCTGCCTTGACGCAAGGGATATAATTTCTCGTTCGCAAAGGCACGAAAGCGAAGCGATTTGCGACAGAGCGCTTCAAATTATCAACGACGAATATATGAACGAAAATTTGTCGCTGACGGACGCAAGCGAAAAACTCGGCGTAAGTCCAAACTATTTGAGCGCACTTATCAAGAAAACAAAATCGCAAAACTTTGTTGCGCTTGTAACCGAGCGAAGAATGAAAGCGGCGAGTGATTTGCTTCTTTGCACATCGATGAAAATCTTTGAAATTTCTCAAAAATGCGGCTACAGCGACCAGCACTATTTCAGCTATTGTTTCAAAAAATATTACGGTATGTCGCCAAATAAATACAGAGAAGAACATTTAGGAGCAGGCAATGTTTAAGCACAACAAAATAAAACTTTCGGCGCTCATTATTACAACGGTTGTAATAGGCATTATTTTTTCAACGCTTGTGTCAACATTGTTTTTCGGCATATTTTATGAAAAATCGATGTTTAACTCGGCTTATGTTTCAAGCAGGCAAGCTGTTTCGCAGGCAGGCGAAACGGTTTCAAACTATGTGTTATCGATGAAAAACAGGCTTGATAGCCTTTGCAATGAAACGAGTAATCTTAAAAGCAATAAAGAACTTCAAAATGTGGCAGCGAGTGCTTCAAAGTTTGAAGATGATATCTATTGTGTAATGATTTACGATATGCAAGGCAACCTCCTTTCAAACGGAAACGACAGTGGCGAAAAAGTAAAAGAAAATGCAACAAATTTATCATTTGACAAGTCACTTTATTCAAATTTAAAGGACGGCTACGCAATAAGTCAGCCTCATGTAAACACTCTTTACCAAAACAGCTACCCATGGGTTGTAACCATTGCAAAAAAGGAATATTCAAATCTTTTTTCACAGCAGGTTTTTGTTGCTATTGATTTTAAATTTTCGTCAATAGCTAATTATATTGACAAAGTAAGTATAGGTCAAAGGGGATATTGCTATATCGTTAATTCAAAGGGCGAGATTATTTATCATCCCCAGCAGCAAATGCTTTTTTCCGGCTTAAAGGAAGAAAACACGAAGGAAGTATCTGCCCTTTCAGACGGGATTCACAGAAAAAAGGACAATATTTACAACATTTTGTCGCTTGATTCGTGCAGTTGGAAAATAGTCGGGGTAAGTTTTAACAACGAAATTACACAAGCGGTTAAAAATCAAGTAGTAATCGGCTCGACTTTTGCAATTCTTTTCAGCCTGTTTATATCGGTTGTAATTTATCTTCTGCTTTCAAGAACCGTTACAAGACCTGTAAGGCGGCTTATTGATTCTATGCAAAAATTTGAAAAGCAGGCGGAATCGTTTGAGTACAAAACGGATATGAGTAATGTGGTTGAGTTTAAAACCCTTTCAAAATCGTTTGAACATATGGTACTTATGATTCAGTCGCTTATGGAAAAGGTGCACAACGAGGAAATCGTGCTCAGAAAAACGGAACTCAAAGCACTTCAGGCTCAAATCAACCCGCATTTTCTTTACAACACGCTTGATTCTATTCAGTGGATGTGCGAGCAGGACAACAGCAAGGACGCAGTTAAAATGGTGGGCGCACTTGCAAAACTTTTCAGGATAAGCATAAGCCACGGCAACGAATTTATCACAATCAACGACGAGTTAAAACACGCCGAAAGCTATCTTATTATTCAAAGTTACAGATACAAAAATCAGTTCACCTACTCTTTTGATGTTGACAAGAGCGTTTTGGGTTATATGTGCAACAAAATCACGATTCAGCCGTTTATAGAAAATGCGATTTATCACGGACTTGACAGAATGGTTGACGAGGGCGAAATCAAAATTATTGCAGAGCGCAGAGGAAAAGATATTGCAATAATAGTTAAAGATAACGGTCTTGGTATGACAGAAAAACAGTGCAAAACAATTCTTCAAAAAGACCGAAGCGATTCAAAGGGCATCGGCGTTAAAAATGTTAACGACAGACTGAAAATCTATTTTGGCGAAGAATACGGAATTACTATTGAAAGTGAACTTGATGTGGGTACAACCGTAACGATTAAAATTCCTAAAATTGAGAAAGGACAAGAAAATGAGTATTAAAAAAACCGTTTCGCTTTTGTGCGTTTTGCTTTTGCTTATTTCCTGCCTTTTCGGTTGCACAAAAACGGGTATTGTAAGTCAAAACAAAAAAGTTGCCGTTATAACAAAGGGCAGCGATTCCGATTTTTGGAACGATGTAAAAAGCGGCGCACTCTCGGCGGCAAATGAATACAACATCACTGTTACGGTTGACGGGCCAAACAACGAAGAAGATTACAAGGCTCAAAACAAGCTGATTGAAGAAGCAATTTCAAATAATGTCGGAGCAATAATTTTATCGGCAATAGATTATGAAAAAAATGCAAACGCAGTTCAAAAAGCTGCTGATAACGGCATAAAAATCATCACGGTTGACAGCGATGTTGATGTGAAAGACAAAGAGCTTTTTATCGGCACGGACAATATATCGGCAGGCGAAAAAGCGGCAAAGCAGGCAGTGGAATTTTGCAAAGGGCAGAAGTCTATTAATATAGGTATAGTAAATCACGGCGAAAACACCGAAAACGGCAAGAACCGTTTGAAAGGGTTTAAAGACTATATTAACAAAATCGAAAATGCAAAAATAGTCGATACGCTCAATATTGAATCAAACGAAAAAAGTGCAACCGAGGGCGCAAAAAAGCTGCTTGAAAAAAACAAAAACATCAATGTGCTTGTCGGCTTTAACGAATGGTCAAGCCTCGGCGTCGGCTGTGCAATAAAAGAACTCGGTTTGAAAGACAAGGTTTTTGCCGTCGGTTTTGACAGCAATGTAAACTGCGTGGGTATGCTTGAAACGGGAGAGATTGACGCACTCATAGTTCAAAACCCTTTTTCAATGGGCTACCTTTCCGTTTCAAAAGCGAGCGAAATACTTTCAGGCAAAAAAGAAAATGAAAGCGTTATCAACACAGGCACTTATGTTGTAAATCGAAAAAATATGTTTTCACCGTCCATTCAAAAAATACTTTTCAGTTTTGACGATGACAACTGAACAAATCAACTCACCCGAATGTGTCACCTCGGCATATTCGGGTGTTTTTTTATATCAAAATCACAACTTAACCATAATAATTTGTAAAAATCGTAAAATTTTATACACATTGAATAAAATATTACATTTATTTTCACTTGAGGCAACGATATAATGAAGATGCTAAATGACTTAACAATAAATTTAAGGAGGTAATCTTTATGAAAAAGATGAAAAAGTTATTGGCATTATTATTAGCAGTAGTAATGGTAGTAGGTTTTGCAGCTTGTTCTTCAAAAGCGAACGACAACGGTACTACAACGAAACCGGCGTCAAGCGCAAAAGGTGAAATTTCGGTATTCTATTACACCTTCAGCGACGCATACATTTCAACCGTTCGTTCAGCAATGGACAAAATTTTAAAAGACGGCGGTTACACCTATAACGATTACGACGCAAACGGCAACCAAACAACACAGACCGAGCAGGTTCAAACAGCACTTGCAAAAGGTTCGTCAATGCTTATTGTTAATGTAGTTGACACCGGTTCAAATGACGCAGCTCAAAACATTATCAACCTTGCAAAGGCACAAAATGTTCCTGTTATTTTCTTTAACCGTTCTGTTGACCAAACAGTTATTGAAAGCTATGACAAGTGCGTATTCGTAGGTACAGACTACGAGCAGGCAGGTCATATGCAGGGCAAGATGATTGGCGAATATCTTGTAAACAATTATGACAAGCTTGACCTTAACGGCGACGGCAAAATCAGCTATGTAATGTTTAAGGGTCAAGAGGGCAATATGGAAGCAATCGCCCGCACAAAATACGGTGTTGAAGACGCTAACGCAGTTCTTAAAGAAGCAGGCAAGCCTAACCTTGAGTTCTACGATTCAGCTAACAAAAACAAGTACCTTGTTGACCAGGATGGTTTATGGTCATCGGCAGCAGCTACAAACTATATGAGCACCGCTCTTGCTCAGTACACAGAATCAAACAAAAATATGATTGAGCTTGTAATAGCAAACAATGACGAAATGGCACTCGGCGCAGTATCTGCACTTCAAACAGCAGGATACAACAAAGACGGCAAAAAGGTTATTCCTGTATTCGGTGTTGACGCAACAGACGCAGCTAAATCAGCTATCAAGTCAGGTTCAATGATTGGTACAATCAAGCAGGACGCACAGGGTATGGCTGAAGCTATCACAAGTATTATGAAAAACTACCTTGACGGTGCAAATGCACTTGACGGTATCGACACTGCAAATGTTGTAGGCACTTGGAGAGTTAACATTCCTTACTCAGCATACACAGCAGACTCGGCAGAATAATATAAATTTATTGAAAATACGGTTGGGGCGTTTTGCCTCAACCGTACTATTAAAAGCAGATGGGAGCGATACATATGCAAAACAATATAAACAATTCCGTTTCTGCAACTGACAAAGATATATTGTTAAAAATGGTTGATATAGAAAAGACTTTCCCCGGTGTTAAAGCGCTCGACCACGCTCAGCTCACTGTTAAAAGAGGTACGGTTCACGCACTTATGGGCGAAAACGGTGCAGGCAAGTCTACACTTATGAAATGTCTTTTCGGTGTTTACAGCAAAGATAACGGTCACATTTATGTTGAGGGACAAGAGGTAAATTACAAAAACAGTAAAGAAGCTCTTGAAAACGGTGTTGCAATGGTACACCAGGAACTCAACCAGGCGCTCAAGCGCAATGTTATGGACAATATGTGGCTTGGCAGATTTCCGAAAGTTTCAAAATATCTTCCTTTCACAAGTGAAAAGAAAATGTATGATGAAACGATGAAGGTTTTTAAAGACCTTGACATCAATGTTGACCCCAAAACGGTTATGAGCACAATGTCGGTTTCGCAAAGGCAAATGGTTGAAATCGCAAAAGCAGTTTCCTACAACTCAAAGATAATTGTTTTTGACGAGCCTACATCTTCGCTTACAGAGGAAGAAGTTGAGCACCTTTTCCGTATTATCAATATGCTTAGGGACAGAGGTTGCGGCATTATTTATATTTCTCACAAAATGGAAGAAATCTTGCGCATAAGCGATGAAGTAACAATTATGCGTGACGGCAAATGGATAGCAACAAAGAAGGCGGCTGATCTTACTATGGATGAGATTATCAAACTTATGGTAGGTCGTGAACTTACAAACCGTTACCCAGAAAAAGATAACGAAATCGGCGATGTTCTTCTTAAAGTTGAAAACCTCAGCGGCGAGTACACAAATCTCAGCGATGTTTCTTTTGAAGCAAAAAAAGGCGAAATTCTCGGTGTTGCAGGGCTTGACGGCTCGGGCAGAACGGAACTGCTTGAGCAAATTTTCGGCATCACCACCAAAAAAGGCGGCAAAATAACGCTGGGCGGCAAAGAGGTAAAAAACAGAAATCCGCACGAATCAATCAAAAACGGCTTTGCTCTTTTAACCGAGGAAAGGCGTGCTACAGGTATTTTCGGCATTTTAAACATCAGGGAAAATACCACCATTTCAAGTTTAAAAAAATATCAGACGGGTCCGTTTCTTAACAAAAAGAAAATGAAAGACACGACTGACGAATATATAAAATCACTCAGAGTTAAAACTCCTACTCAGGAAACAAAAATCAGTTCTCTTTCAGGTGGTAACCAGCAAAAGGTTATTCTTGCAAGATGGCTTTTGACAGACCCTACGGTGCTTCTTCTTGACGAACCTACAAGAGGTATTGATGTAGGCGCAAAATATGAAATTTATCAGCTTATTTTAGACCTTGCCAAAAAGGGCAAAACAGTCATTATGGTTTCTTCCGAAATGGCAGAGCTTTTGGGCGTATGCGACAAAATTCTTGTTATGTCGGGCGGCAGACTTTCGGGTGAAGTTGACGCAAAGACAACAAATCAGGAAGAAATTATGACTCTTGCGGCTAAATATGTTTAAGGAGGAATTCATTATGGCTGACACAAGTGTAAAAAAAGTTAAGCGTTCCCGTCTTTCACTTTGGGTTGAAAAATTCAAAGCGGCAGACAAGGACGACAAAAAAAGACTAATAACAGATTTATTATTTAACAACGCAATGTACATAATCATTGCAATAGCAGTAATTTTTATTGCAATTAAAGTTCCTGCGTTTTTGAGCGTTTCGTCAATAGTTAATATCGTTTCGCTCACTGCCGCAAAGCTTCCTATCGCTTTGGGTATTGCGGGATGTATCGTATTAACGGGTACCGATATTTCAGCCGGTCGATGCGTAGGTCTTACCGCCTGCGTTGCGGCTTCGCTTCTTCAAATGACAGGGTATGCAAACAAGATGTTTCCAAATCTTAACACAATGCCCCTCATTGTAGTATTCCTTGCAGTTATCGCAATAGGCGCAGTTGTAGGTCTTGTAAACGGTTTCTTTGTTGCTAAGTTTAAGCTTCATCCGTTTATCGTTACCCTTTCAACTCAGCTTATCGTTTTCGGTACAGTTCTTATGTACCTTATGATTGGCGGCAACAACGGTCAAACTCTTTCCGGTCTTGACGCTTCATACACAAGCTTTATCACCGGCACACTTTTCACAATCGGCGGCGTTGCAATTCCTAAATATGTTCTCTACTCCGTAATTTTAACAGCAATTATGTGGATAATTTGGAACAAAACCAAGTTTGGCAAAAATATGTTTGCCGTAGGTTCAAACGAAGAAGCTGCAAGAGTATCGGGCGTAAATGTGTTTATGACAATCTTGATGGTATTCGTTCTTGCAGGCGTTATGTACGGTATCACCGGTTTCATTGAGGGTGCCCGTATCGCTTCTTGCTCAGCTAACACAGGTCTTAACTACGAATGTGACGCTATCGCAGCATGCGTAATCGGCGGCGTATCATTTGTAGGCGGTACCGGTAAAATCAGCGGTATCGTTATCGGCGTACTTCTTTTGCAGATTATCTTTGCAGGTCTTAACTTCCTCTCGGTTTCTGCAAATATGCTTTACATCATTAAAGGTGTAATCATTCTTGTTGCGTGCGCAATCGATATGAGAAAATATCTTGCCCGCAGATAATTAATTTGAAAATACCTCATATACCTCTTTTTGAAAGGCAGTGAAAAATATGAACGATAACAACACAATTTCCCTTAACACCGAGCGTAAGCCGGGAGGACTTTATCGAAACATAAAAATGTCGGTTAAAACGGCAGACAAGCTTATACTCACAGGTATCATCGTTCTTATCGCCTGTATGATTTTTGCGGTAAGTCACGCAGGCTTCACTGTCACCTTTAACACCGACGGCGGCTCGCAAATTGACAACCAAAAGGTTATGTACGGTCAGCTTGTTGATGTTGAGGAAAACCCGGTAAAAGAGGGATACACTTTTACCGGCTGGTATCTTGACAAGGACTGCACAAAGCAGTTTGACATAACTAAAGACACCGTGAGCGACAGCTTAACTCTTTATTCCGGCTGGGAAAAGAAATAGAAAGGCAAAAATATGTATTTTGCAAACGACAAAAGATATGACACTATGATATATAACAGGTGCGGCAACAGCGGTTTGAAGCTTCCTGCGGTATCGCTCGGCTTTTGGCATAATTTCGGCGACAACTGCCTTTATTCAAATATGAAAGAGCTTTGCTTTACTGCATTTGACAACGGCATTACCCACTTTGACCTTGCCAACAACTACGGACCCGAACCGGGAAGCGCCGAAAAGAATTTCGGCAAAATCTTCAATCAGGAAATGAAAGCTTACCGTGACGAAATGATTATCAGCACAAAGGCAGGCTACGAAATGTGGGACGGTCCTTACGGTTGCAGAAACGGCAGTCGAAAATATCTTATTGCAAGTCTTGACCAAAGCCTGCAGCGTATGGGTCTTGATTATGTCGATATTTTTTATCACCACTGCCTCGACCCCGAAACTCCGCTTGAAGAAACTATGGGCGCACTCGCCACAGCGGTTCAAAGCGGCAAGGCGCTTTATGTCGGCATTTCAAACTATGACGGCGAAAATTTGGAAAAAGCGTGCAAAATTTTAACTGATTTGAAGTGTCCGTTTATAATAAATCAAAACCGCTATTCAATCTTTGACCGAACGATTGAAAATAACGGCTTAAAGCAAACGGCGGCGAAGCTTAACAAGGGCATAATCGCTTTCAGTCCGCTTGCTCAGGGACTGCTCACAAACAGATATTTAAACGGTATTCCGAGCGACAGCAGAGTTGCAAGGGATAACAGATTTTTAAAGCAGTCGGCTATTACAGAAGATAAGATTGAAAAAATCAAGGCGCTTTCAAAAATAGCGGAAGAGCGAGGTCAAACTCTTGCAGAAATGGCACTTGCTTGGGTACTTAAAGACGGCATTGTTACTTCCGTTTTAATCGGTGCGTCAAAGCCGGAGCAAATACTTGATAATATCAAGGCAATTCAAAATACTTCATTTTGTTCAGATGAACTTAAAGCAATAGATAAATTAAGCTTAACATAAACAAAAGGCTCAAGGAACTTGTTTCCCTGAGCCTTTTAATTTAAAATATTATTTTTCCTCGTCCTCTGCGGTAGGATATTTGAGGTCATCTTTTGTCCAGTCCTTAATCACTTCAAGGAAAGCCTTTGCCTCCTCTTTAGCCTGCGGAAGATTATGGTCAAGGCAGTTGCCGCACTCTTTTGGTGAAACGCCCGGAACAACGCCCCAATAATCAACTATAAACTGAAACGCTTCTTTAATAAGATTTATTGAATATGTATCGCTAAGGCTTCTTGTTAAAAAGTAGAAACCCGTTCTGCAACCCATAGGGCCGAAATAAATAATATTGTCGCCGAATTCGGTGTTGCGCACATATGTTGCAAAGAGGTGCTCGATAGTATGCATTGCGGCATTTGTCATAACCGGTTCTCTGTTTGGTTCACGCATACGAATATCATAAGTTGTGATATCGTCGTCAATTCGGCTGATATAAATACCCCTTTTAAGAATATTGTGGTCTATTTGAAAGCTTGGTATAGTTTTCATTTAACTTCAACTCCTGTTAAAAATGATTTATTTTGCGTTATTTTATAAGTATCCTCGCCAGCGAAAAAGCTTTCAACAATTTTGAGCGCATCTTCTTTTGCAAAATTAAATAAATCTTCAAAACTGTCGTTCCTTTTTTCATTATCAAAAGGCGATTGCCATATCTCTCGCTCTATATTACCATATTTTTTTGCATTTTCCAAGTCTTTTGGGCGAAGCAAAGTTTTTAATTCAAAATTATTTGAAAATGCGGCGATTGCCCTGTCAATCACGCATACAAATTTTTCTTTTTTGCCGTTTTTATCCGTAGTCAACTTTTGAACATATTTTAAATCTTTAACCGCAGTTACACAGTCACCGGGCGAAACGGCTTTGCCCGTCACTTTTGTTGTTACAAAGCTAATCATTTTGCCGAGTTCATCAAGCGATTTATCGGCAAGTTTCATCGTGGAAGCCGTGTCAAAAGCGTATGGCAGTTCGATATTAAGCCTTTTATTAAGCAGGTAAACATCCATTGAAAATTCAATAGTATTGTGCGCCGAGTGCGGATTGATTTTAGAAAATTGCCGAGTGATTTTGTTTTGAAGCGCATACACAAACGGATGGCATTTGCAATCAAGTGCATAGTGCAAAATGAACCCTGCGGCGTACGATTTTGCTATATCCTTTTCATTTGAAAGATTGATATAACTTCTCATCTCGTTTAATATTTCGGCAGGTTTTGAGCGGTGAAGAAGCGAGCCGACTTTTCTAAGCGTTTTGCCAGCCATCCACGGCATAACCCTATGGTCAAAAAATATATCGGGTCCTTGCGTGCCGACAAAATATGCGCACTCATCAAGGTCAAAATCAACAGTATTTTTAATATCTTCTTCAAGTTCTTTTGCAAAAAGATAGTGAGTTGAATATGCAGGCATTAAATCAGTCCTTTAAAATCATTTGGAAAATCGCAGTCAACCGTTACGCTTTTGCCTGTAATCGGATGAGTAAAATAAATTGTTTTGCAGTGGAGCGCCTGACGGTCGATTTTTGTCAAATTTCCGCCGTAAAGCGAGTCACCTAAAAGCGGATGACCAAGGTGGGCAAAGTGCACCCTTATTTGGTGAGTTCGTCCCGTTTCAAGATTAATTTTAAGAAGCGTATTTTCACCGTCGGTTTTAACGGCGTTCCAGTGAGTAACTGCCCTTTCGCCGTCGTCAAAAACTCCCCGTTCAATTATGCTTTCCCCTACTCTTCTTATCGGCAAATCAATCGTGCCGCTTCCCTCAAACACTCCGCTTACAACTGCATAGTAGTCTTTCTTGACATTGCAGGCAAGTTTACTTGCCGCAAGTTCGTTTTTCGCAATAAGCACAAGACCGCTCGTGTCACGGTCGAGCCTGTAAACCGCCCTGAATGCGCAATCAAAGTCAAGAAAGCACGCCGAAACATTTGCCAGAGTATCGCCACGGTGGTTTCTGCTTTCGTGTACCGGCATAAGCGGCGGCTTATTGAGCACCAAAATATCTTCGTCGCTGTATGCCACGCTTACCTTGTCGCACTCAAATTTCGGCGGCATTTTGCCCTTGTTTTTTATACTGATTTTGAGCTCGTCACCTGATTTTAGCCGTTCAATCGTTTTGGCAAATTTGCCGTTTAACTTTATTCCGTTTTCGTCCTGTTTAAGTTTGGTTAAAAGTGATGACGACACACCGAAGTTTCTAAGATAATCTCTTATCATAACCGAGTCGTCTTTTTCTTTTATATCAAATATTATTTCTCTCATAAAATTTATTATATAACAAATTTGTTATAATGGCAAATTATTGTTTATAATAGGTTGACGGCTTTCAGCCACATTATAGTTTTTCTCTCCCTCAGTCA
>OIYY01000677.1_pt1 | contig 22558 bp, 22 predicted proteins | sample 1588341 | NCBI WGS metagenome assembly OIYY01 (sample SAMN03283287) | human gut metagenome | biome: human-associated habitat; material: feces | host: Homo sapiens | place: Peru | collected 2012 | reverse complement strand
CTCGTCTTTTGTTCTTAGAGGAGGGAGCGAGGTTATGTTTTGGGAACCCCAAAACTCCTCGCTCCACCATAAGGGCGGAGAATTTTTGTTCCCAACGGTCGCAGAAAGTGAGTGTACCAACTATAAACAGTATGTCGAATTACAAGCATGCATGAACAAGCCAGGAGAAAGGGTGGAAAACTGCCCACTAAAAGGATTCGCAAGCTGTCAAAGTTTGACACGAAGAAATTCTCTCTGCCAAGCTACGAGGTATTGAAATTGATGGCGAGAAAAACCAATCGCAAGTTGGCTGAGTATATCCGTGAGTCCACCTTGAACGGCAAGATAGTCCGTAGAAACAACACTGAAATGAGACCATAGTCTCGGTAGGGCATAGATTTAACCAGTTTATCCTCTAATCACATATTCAAATTCATCAAAATTCTCATACCCTAATTCTTCTAAGACTTGACGACTGTGTTTTCTGTCCTCTTCAGTGTTGAACTTGGGTATAATGGGGAGACGGAGGGTGATTTTATCTTTATGTTTGGCATGGGAGTAGAGCCAGACAAGGTTCTCAATAACTTGCTGATTGCCCTTGCCGGTATAGGCTTGGTAGATGGCAGGTGTCATGTCCTTGATGTCGATGATGAAGGAGTCGATGAAGGAGATGACTTCCTCCAAGTGATGGCGAGGCACGTTGAGGCTCGTCTCCATCGTAAACTGCCATTCCTCAGGACATTGCTCGCAAAATTCCTTGATGAATGCGCTTCGCAAGAGTGGTTCGCCTCCACCAAAGCAGATGCCGCCTCCTGTCGCCAAGAAATAAAGATTGTCCATCTCCACGTTCATCATCAGCAGTTCCGTGTCCATCTCCTGCCATACGCCGTCGGCTTCGAGGCATTGGGGATTGAGGCAATACTTGCAATGGAGAGGGCATCCGTGGAATGCCACGAGGGTGGTGACACCCTCGCCGTCTATCGTAAGGCGGTGGCGGTCGATGCAAATGAGTGGGGCGGTCTTCATTTTATTCTAATCTAAAGGTAACGGGGACTGTATATTTCGTTTTTACGGCCTTGCCATTTCGCTTGGCAGGATTCCATTTCGGCATACTTTTCACTACCCGAATGGCTTCCTCGTCGAAGGTAGGGGAAATGCTTTTCATCACCTTGATGTCACTCAGGGTTCCGTCTTCATTGACAGTGAAACCAACAATGACTCTTCCTTGTATATTGCAATCTCCTTGTATGTTTGGATAGCGGAGATTTTGGGCGATGTATTGCATCAATGCAGCTGAACCGCCAGGGAATGATGCCATTTCCTCGATTGCTGCGCCAAATAGCTTGCTGCTCTTGGTGGAGTCTGATGCGACGGTTTGTTGGATGATGGCGGTCTTACCATCATTCGTGTACTTTTCTTGCTTTGCTTCTTCTGAATGAGTATCTTTCTTGATGATAGGAGCTGTTCCTCTGATAACTGCGACTTCCCCCAAGACATCTCTGCTTTCTGTCAAAGTGATAATATTGAGTTTCTCTTGGCTCATTTTTGTGATTTTGATGATTCTGTCTTGCATGCCAAGATATTTCACGGTGATTATATCTTCTTTCTCCACCTCGATAGTAAAGTTTCCATCTTTGTCAGCAATAGTCTTGCTGCCAGAAATTTTTGCCGTAATCGTGGCTCCTACTTGTGGATCTCCTTGCTCGTCAATGAGATGCCCTTGTACAAAAAGTACTCCTTTCTTGTTTAGTGCTTCTTTTTCTTTGAGGAGGACGGAATCGTTTGGCGTATATTCTTGAAATAGAATAGGGAGGGTTTTCTCTGATATAGAACTATAATATCCCTTCTGGGTGGCGCATGATGTGGTGGATGCGGCGAGGGCGGTGATTCCCAATGCCACTCCTGCGACCTTGATGGCTTTCCCGGCCATTTGTCTGATTCTCAACTCATGTTCCAGGTCTCTCACGTCTTGCTCACATCTTGGGCAAGTTCCCTTGCATTCGCCCTTGAAGTGGCATTCTTCGGGTGAATAGTCTATCCCATTGGCATCCGCTATTTGTTTGCGAATAGCCTTGAGGGTATCGCATATGTTGCGTCCTTTGGTTTTCATAAATTGATATTTTTAGGTGTTCAACATTCCCTTTATTTACAAAATGGGTATATTGTTACTCCTTAGTCATAAATTCTAAAAATACCCATTTTTATAATTCTAATTTCAAAAGTACGAAAAACAATCTACAAACGAGAAAATTTTGCTTTGAATTGTTAGAAAGGGAATTGCATTTAACATTTCTCATGTTTTTAATGCTGTATATGAAACTTATATGTGTTTCTTTAGATATTGTACAGTTGCATTTCTGAGACATTTTCCGACCATAATTTAATAATCTATAAAAACAACGCAAAAGATGTTATTTCTCAGATTTTAAATTTATCTTTGCAATCGTAACAGAGTTGTTTGACAAGCAAGGCAAACTTATGTATAATGAAGAAGTTGGTACTATTGCCAAGTCATTACCTCTATTGAGGTGAACTATTCATAAATAGCTCATTTTAAGCTGTTCAGTAGATTTTAGCAGAATTTTGAATAAAAAAAAACTCCCTATAAGTTCTGGCAATTTATCGCCTGAACTTATAGGGAGAACTTGTATGTTATTAAGATTTTCAGATATTCCTCAATAATCTCATTGGAAATACATAAAACGAACTCACCTTCAATGAATGGCTACTGCCTAGCTATCGTGGGGGGAGTCAGCATTCATCCGGCTCCCCCAGATACTCAAAGATAACACCCACCTGCCGGGGCGAAAAATACTGGCAGCCTACCTGGTATCCCTGCTTCTTCAACTCATCCCATAGAGGATTGCAACGCTTCACCCAATCCATCAGATGGCGGCGAGCCGTCGCCTTGCTGGTGGCTTCCGGAAAAAAGAGCAAGCCCAATTCCGTCTTGCTGTACATACGATTCGATAATTCCATAACTAATATTCTCATCTGTATTCTTCAATGATTCATCTATCCAAGCTGCTTATTTATGCATGATGATCCTTGAAAAAGCCATCCAATGCCTTGGCTATGTAGGCACCTACATTTATCTTTCTATGCTCCTGCTGGCATTTACGGATAAAGTAGTCTTTCTTCTGAAACCAGTCTTCCAACTCGCCCAGCATGTCGAGTGCCAGGCGCTGGCTTGCCTTAGCAGCAATCTTATCATCCACATGATATTGCGTGAGGAGTCGCCATTTCAGTCGGGCACGAACACCCTGCAGCTCCTCCGAAGCCTTGCTGCCATCCGTGGTATCGCCCGTATTCTGGCGATCCTTGAAGAAGATGGTGATATGGTCGGGCATGCTGTGATGCGCCTCTGCCTCTTCTGATTTGTAGAAAGGCTGATATACGGGATATTGGTTGATAATCCCCATGTCGTAGAGGCATTTCAGATCATTGCAGGCAAAGTCGAGTGCCTTGTTCTTGAATGCCGACCAGGTCTTGTAACAGTCCTTTCTGCCATGCAGCAATGCCATCAGGTTTTCGGGCTTCACCATGGTATAGCCCTTGGCACCCCAGCAGTTCATTAGGATATATAGCTTGATGCTCGATGCACCACGGCACTGCTGCACCACATTCAGATCGATGTGGCAGGCTCCTTTGTCAAAACTGAAGAAGAAACGGAAGGTATTGAGGTCGAAGCGGAGCTTTACCCACCATCTGCCCTGACATTGGCTAATCTTGCATTCGAAAATATGATCAAACTGGGTGTAGAAGGTTTGACTGCCCAGTTTGTAGGCGAGATTCAGGGGCTGTTTTGCCATCTGGTGCAAAGCATTGCGCAACTGAGAAGCGTGTCTGGTATCAGCCAGATTAAACTCGGAGAGCTTCATACAGAGGTCGATATGGCCTGCGGCACGCTGCTCGGCGGTAAAGAAAAAGGTATCTCTACTTACTTGATAACGGATGCAGTAGTCTATCAGTTTCTGATACTTCTTGATTACCTGCAACATGATTTTCAGTTCTAGAGCAGAAAAGTCGTTGTGCGACAGTCCTTGTACCCCTAGAATGGTAACAATGTCTTTTTCCTGTTTAGGAGAAGGCATCTGGAAGGGCTCGGGCTCTTCCAATTCCTGGTTTTGATTGTTTGTTGCCATATTGCTTTTGTTTAGTTTAAGTTTAAATCACCTTCCGGGAAGGAGATTCTTGATGTTATTATAGAAATACGGCACGGAATTAAAATAAGATTCCAACTTTTTCGAGGAGAACAGGTCAACATACATTGACCTTTAGGAACGTTCAGCATCGACTTTTTACCTTACTTCGCATCCGTGCCGATAATTCAAATCGAATTAATCGGGCACAATAATGCCTTGTAAGGATCTAAATTGAATGCTCATTTTTCAGGCCCTAATCCTACTCAATGAGCGATGTTGGAAAATCCTCACTAGAAAGTTGCTCCCCTGGCAAAAGCATCAGGAGCTGAGAAATTCCTATTCTCTTAACTTTCTTGATGCAAAGATAATCATTTATTCTGACTTAAACAAATTTTATTCCCCAAAAATGCATTTTTCTTGTTTTTTTTGAAAAAAAACTTTTTCTACTGCGCATTACGCATTGTATTTCTAAGTATAAATCGTATATCTATTAGCTATATGTGTATAGTATTTTAAGAATAATATCTCCATAATAATCTATTAGACAAGTGCTTATGATTTTCGCTCTATCTCTGGTAGTGGTAGCGTCTCTTTTCAACAGGGGTGAAAATCCCTGGTAGTGGTAAAACCTATCCCTGATAGTGCTAACATTCTGCTACTCCTCCCTGATAGTGGTTAGATTTATCTTTCTGCATAAAATCATCCTCATATCTATGATTTGCAATTCACCTATCAGCGCAGCCTGACGCTCCTATCAGCGGCAGCCCTCCTTCCTATCAGCGAGACTCATCCTTCCTATGAGTGAGACTCATCCTTCCTATGAGTGATGGCTGCCGCTCCTATGAGCGATGCTTCACGTTCCTATGAACGATACTCTTCTTTCCTATGAGTGACTGGCGTATCCGATAAAAGAGTGCAAAAGTGAACATAAGAAGGCGAAAGAGTGCAGAAGACGACGGAAGCGGACGAAAGTGTGCAGATGCCCCCTCGCCGGTTTCGTAACTTTGCCATTGCATTCGGGAAGAGTCCGATGCACGAACATTCTATCACAATTTAAATTTTTAGTATTATGTCAGTTAGTTACAGTTTGGTAAAGTACGTTCCCAAGTTTGGAAAGAATGCAGGTAAGGGTAAGTTTTATGCCCGTGCCCAGGTGAACGAGAAGACTTCGCTCAAGAAGTTCTCTAAGATGATTGCGATGCAGACCACGGTTACCTACGCAGATGTCACCGCAGTATTGGTAAGTGCGGTAGAGAATCTGATACTGGAGCTTCAGCGTGGTAACCAGGTGGAGTTTGGCGACTTGGGCAAGTTCCGTCTGCAGATTGTCAGTGATGGTGCTGACAGTGCCGCTGATTTCAAGAGCGACACTCATATCAAGGGTGTCAACGTCCAGTATGCTCCAGGTCCAGAACTCTATTCTGTATTCCAGAATATGGAGTTTGTACAGGTAGCATCCCGTGCTGTACAGCGTGCCGCATTGAAGGCTGAGAAGGAGGGTGCCAAGACGATTGACATTGAGGAGGTGAAGAAGGCTGCCAGCAAGAAGCAGAATACTTCTGGCGATAGTTCTGCAGGTGGCGATTCATCTACCGACGGCGAGCATACCTCTGGTGGCAGTACAACGGGCGGCAGTACAACGGGCGGCAGCACTGATAGAGGGGACTCAAATGGTGACAATGTAAATTTTTAGAACCATGGCACCAAGATAGTAAGGTAAGTTATCATTTTATTCATCTAAATCTTTAAAATCTTTAGCGTATGACAGAAAAGAAGAGACAGACACTGAACGAGGTCATCAAGTTTGTAGTGACAGTATTAACCGCCCTGCTCGGGGCACTGGGTGTATCATCCTGCACCCTATAGTGAGGAGGACGGCTTATGAGAAAGATTGATATGATTGTGGTGCATTGCAGCGGTAGTCGCTGCAATCACCGTTACACTCTGGAGCAGTTGCGCCACGACCATGTGGTGGTGAACGGTTGGCGCGACATCGGTTATCATTTTTACATCACCCTGGAAGGTGTGGTTCATCCCTGCCGTCCGGTGGAGCGGATGGGTGCTCATGCCTTGGGCTACAATGCTCATTCCATCGGTATCTGCTACGAGGGCGGTTTGTCGCCGAGCGGTTGCATCTCCGATACCCGCACGCCAGCTCAGAAGGAGGCTATGAAGCTTCTCATCCTCCGCCTTCACCGTGAGTTTCCGGACATCAAGACCATTCTGGGTCACCGCGATTTGCCGGGCATGCAGAAAGCCTGTCCCTGCTTCGATGCCACGAAGCTTCAGCCTCTGCTGGCTTCATAGCATCCTCTATTAAGATACAAGTTCTCCCTATAAGCCAGGCGATAAATCGCCTGAACTTATAGGGAGTTTTTTTGTTTTGAAAGTTATTACCTTACTCAGCCTCCCGGTCTTTGGGGTAATGATATATGAGACTTGGCATCCATGCTATTCTGACGATACTCAACCTCCCGGCCTTTCCTGCCGAATATTTGGTGCATATCTGCCATTCTCTATTAATAGAATAAATTTACATATATTGAGTGCACAACGCTGTGCATTACGAATCATCATATCTATCTCACCAGGCCAATCTGCAACTTGTATCCATCCTCCATCTTAGCCACAATCTCTGCAGCCAGCGCCTGGAGCAGGGAGGGAGTATGAAAATCCGTCTCCGACATGGAGACGGCTGGCGACTTCTGCTGCTTCGGTTTCTGCCTCGATTCAGAGAGAAGCTGCTCATCTACGCTTCCATCCAGACCAGTAAAGGCAAACTGTGTTCCCGCCTGGTTAAACCTCGTCACCTGACCTCCCTTCTGCTCAATCTTTGCCAGCACATCATCTATCTGCTTCAGGTTGAACCCCAACTGATAATACACCTCGCCGGATGCCGTCACCTTCTTGAACACCCGATAGCCCGTAACCCGGTGCACGGCAAAGGCAGCCTCGTTATACGCCCTGTAAAAGTTGCCTTGCAGAACAAGAAACATCTTGCCCGACTTCTGCTGGCGAGCCAGCAGCACCTCACGCTGCGAGAGCGAAGGATTTTCTATATCTGATTCCATTCTTGATATACTGATATTGTATTTCACGTTCCTGATAACGATAGCGGAGCTTGCACTTGATCTTGCCTCCACCATACACCTGTTCAAAGAGTCGATACCATTCATTCCTCATCAGCCTTGCCAGCCGATGAGAATAGCGATATTCATCGAAGCTTGCCAGCAATCCGAAATAGGAATTCATTGACATCTGAAACTCCTCCCTATGAAGCATCGGAAACACAAAGAGGCATCTTGCCTTCTCATTGAAGTAGCTCAGGCGATTGAAGAAATGGCAGATCACACGGTTCTGCACATACATCCTGCCAGGCTTGATGCAGGCTCCAACAAAAGTAACACCCTTGTCATAATACTGGATATACACCTTCTTGGGCGATAATCGCATCTTCTTCGACTCAAGCCAGCGGGCTATCTTACGGCGGAGATGCTTCAGCGCCGTCACCGAACGGGCCACAAGTACCATGTCATCTACATATCTTCCATAATACACACCCTTCCACTCTTCCTTCACACGGCGGTCAAGCTCAGTAAGAAACAGCATGGCAAACATCTGGCTGGTATGATTGCCTATGGGCAAACCGTGACTGCCGTCGGTTCCAAAGAGGCTTTTCGCCTTTGGCAACCTGTCCCAGAAAGAATCTGGAGAATGGCGTTCGCAATCCAGTTCCGGACGGTGGAAGACGGTCACCCTGATGAGCCAGAGCAGCATCTGGATGTCCTTGCCGTGATAATGGCTTTTCACAAACCGCTCCAGGCATTCAAAGAGCAACTGCTTGTTGATGCTCATGAAAAACGACTGGATATCTATCTTCATCACCCAGCAGTCGCAGGTATAGTTGTCGCTGCACTCCCTTATCATCTCCTGCACTCTCTTCTGTCCGTAGAAAGTTCCCTTGCCAGGGCGACAGCTGTAGCTGTCGTCTATGAAATAGCTTTCCATCTGCTCCTCCAGCTTATTGATGATCAGGTGGTGAACAATGCGGTCTCTGAACTGTGCCGCAAACACCTCCCGGCATACGGGGTTTGTCACCACGAAGGCGATGCTCCTTCCCGGCTGATAAGTACCCCGATTGATGTCTTGCCAGAGTTCCACCAGATTGGCAGCCAGGTTCATTTCAAACCTGATGGCACTGGCAGTATTTCTCTTGTTTTTCCTGCAGGTATAGTATGCCTCTACCACCTCTTCCAGAGAAATCTGGTTAGATAAGTCACATGTTTGATCCATTTGAAATCTATGTTCGATATTACTTGATTTTTTCTACAGACTTGCTCCATCCCGTAGCCTGCTTACCCAGGCTGTCGATGAGAGGAAGCAGGGTGGCAAAATGCTTGCGTGAGATGGCTTGCACATCCACTCCCACATTATAAAGCATTTGCAGCACCTCGTGCTTTATCTTCAGCTGGTATAAGGGCTGCCGCTTATCCTGGGCACGGTTTGCCTCAATGATGAGGGTCAGCACGTCGAGAAGCGTATTGGTGATGCGCTGCCCCAGGTCGAAGCGATAGGTGCGAGGCATCTGGCTTACTATAGGCTGCGAGAGAATCAGCAGTCTGTAGGCTGTTCGATAAATTGAAGTATCTTCACTCAATGACATAGGGTGCTGAATTAAAATTATATTATGTAATAGTTGTAAAATCAGAAGCGAGGAACGGCCGGACCGGTTTCTGGTTCGTCTTGTTGTTGTTGTTGAAACGGACAGACCCTGATCCCTTGGAGTCAGCGACGCCCGAATTGATGTTCACGGCGTTGTAGGAAGAGTACTCCGAAGAGCCCCTAAATCCAGAGGGAGAAAACCTTCCGACTATCCTATCATTGTTTTTCCACTATAACTAGCTGTAGGCATGCCTTGATGAAGGGCAGCTGCGCCGCTCCGCCTATGCGGAGATGATCGGTTTGGATGCAACCACAGTGCCTTATGCCAGTCAATGACCTTTTAAGATTACATACTGCTCGCTCGTGGCAGCAACATGGCTGCCACGACTCTGGCCATAATATCTTGATATTTGTCCTTGCCCCTATATTCGTTTTTCAATTTAGTGGGTGGCAGGCTTTGGTGCCGCCTTGGGGGCGGCTTTGAAGCCTGCCACCCACTAAATTGAAAAACGCCTGGAAACTGCGTTTCCAGACATTCTGGCTAACTGCTATTGACAATAATTATGTTCATAACTCATTATATTTTAAATTGATAAATTTCTAAATTGATGAATGGCTAAAAAGCGAGGAACGGCCGGACCGGTATCTGGTAGGTCTTGTGGTTGCCGTAGAAACGGACAGACCCTGATCCCTTGGAGTCAGCGACGCCCGAACCGATGATCACGGCGGAGTAGGAAGAGTACTCCGAAGAGGTCCATGCCCAAGTATTTTGTCCCTGAAAAAATTCGGTATACTTAGAGTTGCCCACTATCTTCAACTTGTCATTTATTTTGGTTGTGACGTCTTTCATATTGCTAAAGAAATAACCTATCTCCCAATCGGAGCTCATGCCACCACCTAATTGACTCATTGCTGCATAATATTGACCAGCAGAAGGTAAAAACCAACCAGTACACTTAGCTGAGGGAGCCGGAAGCTCCTTGTAATTCTTTGCCCAATAAGCTGCGGCTGCGGCTACGCCCCATTTATTGATTAAGTAATTTGTATTTGTGTAGCCAGAACCATAAGGCTGATTCTTAGAATTTACAATCAAATCCTTACTGGTCACCTTTGTTAAGCCTGCATCAATATACGAAGAATACCAAGCATAATTTTTACCGAAATTCGTTGGACCTGTAGAACCTATAGTCTTTAGGCACATCACGAGTCCATGACCACCAACATCCGCATTTTTAGTATTAGTTTCTACCCAATAATCTAATTTACCATCAACTCCATTGTCTTTTGCTAAATATACAACGATACCCACAGGGCAATGATCCTCACTAATCTCTACATCTTTCAAATCATGAGTTATGGAACCATCATTGAAGAAGATATCGCCTAACTGGATGGTATAGTACTCAGTCGAACCACTTCCGGTATCTGCAACAAGAGCTTCTAGCATTTGAACTTTGTTGGTTGAAGGGGTGAAAGCAAGAGCTTTCTCCCACGCATTCTTAACACCTGAGGCGGTATTAAATTCGGTGGATATACCGGGAGAAACGATGCAGGCATAGTCGTACTTAGCTAAAGGAAACAGCTTGCGGCCATCTACCTCACTGCTGGCATAAGCTATCTTGCCTCCCCAGGTATATGGCTCAACAGTACCAAAATCATTTTTACTGATATAGGTAACACCACTGGTTAGACTTCTCTTGCCAAGCTTCACATGAGCCAGCCCCATGGCATGCGTCATTGCCGGAAATGCTACAGTAGAACTTGATTCTGCAAGTTCACCCTTGCCAATCTGCAAATCGCAGGAATTAAACTTACCATCATCACCCTGATCTGTCTTCAAGCTCTTGCCCCATTCTTTGATGGCTCCGGAAAAGAAGTCGGAGGCTGAAATTTGGTTTGTGCCGGAATTTACGGATACGGCTTCACCTACTTTGGGAGCACCTGCTAAACCATCAGCCTGATAAGGGTAGTATAGGAAGTAATCGTATGAAAGAGAGCCGTTGAATTTTTGTGATGAGGAAAAATTCCAATTGTTTCCATCGGTAGTTGTGAGCTGAACATTGGCTTTTACTACCTTATGATTCTTGTCAACGATATACATGCCGAGAGCATCACCGTTGGCATAGGAAGACTTCAACTTCTCTGAGGTAAATGCAGAGCCTTCCGCTGTCTGCCATTGAGGATAAGTCACACTGCCCATGTTGAGCTTGATAATCTTTGTGGTAGAGAGCAGATAGGTAACGTGATTGCCGGCAACCCACTGGGTATCCTTCAAATCGAAAGTTAAATCTACTGCACTTTTTTTACCAGTAGGAGTGATGTTTATCGTGACCTTGGCACCGTCAACAAGCGTCTGAGGAATCATCATCAGGGTTGCATTGGCAGCTAGATTAACAGTTCCAGTACCTACAGAAAGACCACCAGCAGAGATAGGTACATTGTAGCTAGCAGAAGAAGAGGAAACTGACCAGGCATTTGTAGAAAGATTATAATCACCTTCGCCCTTAACTCCCTCAATCTTTATACTGTTGATCACTCCCTTTTCCATGTCATCACTTACTGAGAAAGTGATGGCGGTAAGGGCATGACGGAAGTGGAGATCTACAGGAGTATTGGCAGAAGAAGAGCTGAAAGACTTGCCTTCACTATTAGCCACAATGAAATCAGGCTGTTTTTCTACATTTGTAGGTACAGTATAATGAATGGTCTTATTATTATCATTCAAAGTAAATGAAGCATCATTATAGGGAGCATAGGCATAGAAAGAAACCGTGCCAGCGGCAGGCCATTTTGTATTATCAGCAACAAACCAATTGCTACCTTCCTTTTTAGCTTCTTTGTTCTGGAAGAAAGACTGCTCTTCACTGATTCCGTTTTGGATATAGTTAGCACTCACTCCAAAATTATCTACCACACGACTATTATTCATGATTCCACGAGTAGTTGGACCCTGGTTTTTCAGGGTCTTATTCACAGTTTCAATCGGATGAAGATAGAGAGGCTTGCTGAAAGCTTCATCAGTTGTCAACACCTTCTGCTCTCTCGCCAGTCCTGGGAAATCAGGTTTTACAGCTCTTGACTTATCACCAGAACCTTGTCCCCCACTCCATCCTTCCTGCAGGGAAGCAGTAAATGAAATTTTCTCATTAGACAATGGGATACTAGACATCCATCCCTCGCTGTCAGAGCAAGAGATGGATGTGAGAGCCAATAAGACACAAAAATTCTTATAATTTCGTCTATTAATCATATTTCAAGTTTTTTGAACGTATTCCTTAATTCCAATAGTAATCAAAGTCTATTTTTACTTGACCATTATTATCATCATTCCAATGGTCATTCCATTGTTCTAGATTGCCACCGGAGAAGAACGGGTAAGCCGAATAGGAGGTAATCACACCACCGGCGGCAGAAGCACTACCCTGTATCGTGATATTCAACGTATATCGATAATTTGGCAGAACCATACTTTCAAAATGACTATTTTTGTCTTTTGGCAGTTTTATTCTGAATTCTGATTCCCATACCTTTAATTCCGGTTTATTCTCATCCGCCTGGCAGTGAGCTTTTATTTTCAGATATGTCACCTTATCTTCCGAAGTATTGGAATTGGCTGTTACATAGCACGTATAGGTGAACGGCGATGCTGACGCAGGTGTCTGCGCTGGATAGTCTCTGTAGGTAATCTCATCGGATGGCATCGAAAGTGCAGGCGATGAACCAGATGAAGGATAAAAGAAATCATCCTGCTGATAGAGCATCCGGTCCGGTACATGACAGAGCTGATAGCTATCTACCTTGATAGGCAGCTTGGTCGTCTTATCAGAGTTGACCGTAATATTGAACGTTACCTTAGCAGCCAATCGCCTGAGAGCCACTTTTGGAGAAGAGGAACTTGTATCAAAATCAGCAAGTCTTCCCACCATCAGAAGGCATTCTGGATTCGCCTGTTTATCCACAGAAGCAAACTGAAGAACCAGGTTCTTAAAGGCAGAAAGAGTAGAAACACCCTTAAAGGGCGAAGTATTACCATCCGCACTCAGCCTGATGGCATTTGCCACAACATAAAGCGTACAGCCAGTAGCCGTATGGGTGGAAATATCAACAGACTTGGGAGTCGAATAATCTGTATTAAACTTTTCACTTTTAAAGGCGATGGCTTTACCATTACTATCAAAGATATAGACGGAGAGGTCGTAGATGTTCTTTTCCACATCGGACAAGGACTCAGCAGTGCCATCCTCGCCCCTGGTGCTAGCAGATGCCAGCACTTTCAGGTTCACCCGGTCTCCCCCATCCGGCACAAGCTCCTGCGCTGAGCAGGCGGCAAGGAGACACAGGATGAGCAATAACGGAATGACACCCAGTCGATATATGGTTACTCTTAGAGTCATGAATATTCTACTTTACATTAAACATATTTGAACCCACTTAAAAAAGGAGCATATTTTGAAGAATGACAGATTACGGATGATTTTCCATTCATCATTTCCAACCTATCCGAAAGTATAGTAATTGTCCAATTCCTCGAAAGGCAAGACCTTGACGGAAATACCTATCAGATAATCCACTGTAACGAAGAAGACGATATCGTCTTGCGGATGGATGAGAAGCGGCTTGCCGTTTTCATCTTCACAGGTATCAAAAATCAACGTTCCGTCCTGCTTGTAAATCAGCAGACGGCAGGGTTCTTTGCCGGTAGGAAGAACCGTAGCGGACTGCGTACACCAGTCATTCAGGGTAACGAACTTACCGGACAGACTACAGTTTACGGCTTTTCCACCCGGTTCGCCATTGTAAGTGATACCGCTATGGAGTCCCTGCAGAACCACCCGGTAGTTTCCTGATCCATGGTTTGGTCGGAGCGCCCTGACATATACTCTTACCCTGGCACGCTGATCCTGCAGGCTGATGGTCTTTTTCTGCTCCTGCTGTCCACCGGCATAGATGAGGGTTGTGAGTTTGCCGTAGAAGATTCCCGAGAGGTCGGAAGCCAGACTGTCTCCCTGTGTCTTGAGCTGCAGCCATACATTATGTATAGACTCTCCAATTTCCGGTTCGGTGATTTCACACAGATTGTTCGGGTCGCTTGTCATCGCCACAAAGGTCATACTATCCCTGTCTTTGTATGTGATACGGATAACGCCATCTTCCTCAGCCATATATTTTCCGTAGAAGATACCGTTTCTGAAAGCGTACAGCGTTTTGACAGAAGCAACAGAATCAGGAAGCACCTGACCTGTGCTGTCGGTAACACGCAGTATGACGTCATACTGCCTGCGATGAGGGTAGTCGTCGAAAATGCTGCAAGCTGCCAACAATAGCATAGCTATTGCACATAGTGTGAAACTCCGTATGATTCTGTTACTTGTCATTATTTTTATTTTTTATCCGATTTTTGAAAATTCGTAAGTGGATTACTCAAATGTGGTGGTCTGATCGAGATCATCCCAAGGATCAACAGTTACGGTAAGAGTGGCTGTCAATGGACCAGATTCAGCATCCGGATTTGTAGATCCGATGGTTTTAATGGTAATATTGCATTTGATGTTCTTACCAGAAGGTATCTGGAATGCAGAAGTGCCAGCAGCTACAGCACCAGTTGGTTTTCCTGCATTATAACCCGCCACATTCAATGGCAACTTGTAATAAACGGGCTTTGTTTCACCCTGGAATTGACCTTTAATCACAAGAACTGTCTTATTAGCCTCAGTATTGCTATTTGGAATTGTATATAAAACATCTGTAGCTGTACCGGTAAATGTTGGATTATTAACAGACAATACCTTGCTTGCACCTTCACCAGAAGGAGTAGATAAAGTAACTTTCAAGAAACCCTTATCATTGCCTGAGAAATAAGAACCAGGATTATTAATCCATGCAGTTTCTGAGAATTGCATCTTATTAGGAACGCTCACCAAATACATCTCCTGAGGCTCGAAAGTTGCTGAAGCATAAGGACCATCAGCAGCAAAATCTACAGATATTGACTGCAAGGTAATCTTAGACACCAAGTTCTTTAACTTAATATCAGAAGCAGAGAATTCAGATTTATTAGAACCTGCCTGAAGCTTACCAGAACTTGTACCAAACTTAGGAAGCGTAGCAGCTGTCAATGCCGTACCCGCAGAAGTACCAGTTAATGCAGTAGTAGCATCAATTTCTACGGATTTAAAACCATCAGCAGTTCCCTTTTTAGAAAAATCAGCAGAACCAGTGTTAGCTGCCACCAGCACCTGATCACCCGCAGTCAAAGCAGCAGTGGTTACAATCTTAGCTACAGCATTACCACTACCATCCATATAAAACTTATTGCTTCCTGGTGTGGCTTCACCTTCACTATCAGCCTTTGTCAGCTTCTGAACAGTTCTTAATCTCTGACCATCAGAGCTATAGATACCAATCGTCATATCATTAATCTTCTTTTCGTCAGCAGTCAGATTGGTGGTAGTAGCACCACGAGTACCCATATTTCCTGTATTAAAAGAAAGCAAGAGGATACTTTCCTGATTGCCTTGGTTAGTTCCACTTGCCACATCCTCACTAGAACAAGATGTGAACCATAATGCAACGGCTGCCAATGCGAGGAAGCCGATGTTAATCTTAGTTAGAGTTTTCATAATCGTAAAAAATTAAATTATTATTAATCTATTGATGTTTATATATTTATCTATGTTTACTTATATACATTGTGCAAGTAGTTCAAGGCGCTGGTAGCCTCCTTTACGCCTGCCGCCTCTGCCATCTGCAGATATACCTCCGCCTTCTGGAAATCACCCTGGAGCATGTTCAAGACACCCAGGTTGCAGTAGGCACGCGAATCGGTCTGCCATGACTTGAGATACTGGGCTGCGAGCTTCAGGTCGCCACGCATCAAGGCTACACCTGCCGCATCGATATTTGCCTCGGCATTGTCAGGGAAGAGACGAGCCATCAGATCAACCAGGTCGTTATACTCACGGCTTCCCACCTTGAAGCTCTTGGCGGTAGCAAACATATTGTTGAGCGATACGGTATGCGCATCGTTGTTTACCGTTCCTGTAGCCTCCCCTGCATGGCGCTCCAGCGTAACGAAATACTTGATGCGTTCCACGTTCGGGAAGATATAGTGCTGCATATAGCTGTATGGTGCCCCATCGCCGATGGTCATGATCTCATCCTCACGTCCCTTCACTACCGGAACGGTCTTGATAATATCGAGTACGGCATTGCGGAGCTTCATCTGGCTCTTGCCCACCATGGTATAGATGCTGTCCCAGTCTTCCGGAATCCATGTAACGGTGAGACCGTCGCTACCCAGAACCCTGTTTTTCATCAGGAAGTTCTTCAGGCGGAGGGAGCGGTCGGAGCAGTTTTTCTCGTTGCTCTTGTAGTTTCCCTTAGGAGCACCATAGCCAACAATCTGCAGATTTTTCACCACCGTGCCCGGCACATTGAGATGCGTTTCCAGTTCGTTGCTGATATCACGGAATACCGCCTTGTTGAACTTATGGTTGCCCATCTTACCGATCATTCTCTCATCGTAGAGGGGAATCATACCGCTCACGGTAATGTTGCTGCTTGAAACCTGTGAAGGGTTGAGGAACTGGATCCATTCAGCCCTTGCGGCAGTACCCATCTGTGGGTTTCCCTTGTGCTGCGCCACATCATCGCTGCTGCCAGCCACACGTGAGATATTGATGCTGCTGAACACCTGGTCTTCATATACCTGCGGGCGCTTGCCCCATCCACGTTCCTCGCTCTCTACATAGAGGGCTGCATCCGCCATCCAGTCGCTGTAGGGAATGGTAGTATCATATACGAAGTAGCGGGTGCCGTGACGCTTGTCGGCAGTGACAACCGGAATATTCAGTCTCAGGCGCTGGTCGAAGGCAGCGCTTCGGTCTTCATACTTTCCACGTTCCTTGCCGTTGACCACGACAGAAGAAAGCGCCTTGATCTTGTTTCCACTTTTCAGAACCGGAGTGAAGTTGAGCGTTTCCCCCGAATTGAGAATGTCGTCATCATAGCTTACACGGAGCTGCACACGAAGCACCTCCCCCTGCAGGCAGAACTTTTCATTGTTTACATACAGCTGTCCTTTATAGGCAGTCTGAGCGAAGGCACCCGTGCCCATCGCCAGTCCCATCAAGGCAACTGAAAATGTCTTCATTACTTGTTTCATCTTATATCTAGATATTTTATTTTTTATATTAACTGATAGTTTGTGGCATTCTTGCTTATAAGAATCTAGCGGTTACAGCATGACTGCCAATGAGATGCCAGTACCAATAGGTAGGATGGCATAGCTATTGAATTTTCCTTCCCGATAAGGAAGGTTTCCCTCCCGATAGCGGTCGTATCGGGTTTTGACAAAATCACCGCTGAGAATGAAATCCAGACTTAGGCGATGATTGAGGATGAGATGGTATCCCGCTCCTACTCCCACTCCGGCGAAGTGGCCTTGGCGGTGTTTACCGTAGAGACCTCCTATATGGAGCTTGTCGATATTGAATCCCCCCCAGACGATGTTGGCACTGACGAAGGGGCCGGTGAAGGCTCTGTGGAACCAATGTCTGTATTCGGGCTGGATGGAGAAGTTCTTGTATTTGGCTCCTCCATACTGCAAGGGATTATAGGTGCCCATCAGACTGAGGGATGAATGCTTGGAGGTTTTGAGCTCAGCTCCGAGCGAAGCCACGCCTACCACATCATATAGCATATTGGTCTTTAGTGCTATACGCTGTGCCTTGACATTGATGGATATGAATGTCAAAAAGGACATCAGTATATAGGAGTACAAACGCTTCATATATCTTATTTGCTTTATCATTATTATTTATATCAATCGAATTAATACTGTTCTAGTATAACAGTATTTTTCATCCGATTTTAGATCGTGTGTATCATAAAAGCACACCACATTTTCTCATTTCTTGAGAACTTACTGAAGCTGATTATAACTGATTTACGCAAAAATATAGACGTTTACAGTGAATAATCGTTAAAAAATAAGTTTTTTTGTTGAAGTTATTAAGAAAAGCTGTACCTTTGCAGCGTACAATTATACTAGAACTATACTCCTTTTCAGCCCAAAACTTAAGTTATTGTTTTGGTATATCCGATTATTTGTAATACCTTTGCCCCAAAAAATGATAAGTAAAGCTACAAACAACATTTTATTTCGTGTCATCAAGTATTTATTGGAGTTAAAATTATGGAGTAACACCACAAGACATCAGGCAGAAGATTCCTGCAAAAACAATATCAAACTCATCGACTTTGTAGAGCAATATGCAGCAGCCCGACAGGTAAAAGGAAGAAAGAAATATACCGGCAGGAGCGGCAGCGTAAGAAGTCTGATCAAGCACTTGAAGGCACTTGGAGCTGAAGATACATTGCTCGTTGAAGTAGATCTAGACTTCTGCCAGCAGTTTGTAACCTATCTGCGTAGTGCGCAGGACATGCACCACCATCTGAAGACACCCAAGAAACTGGCTGAGAGTACAATTCTTTCTAAAATCAAGATATTCAGTGCGGTACTGAATGAGGCTGTAAGATTCCGTCTTCTGGAAGAAAACCCGATGGGGCTCCTCCATACCATTCATCATGCAGCAAGAGTCCAGAAAGAGCGTGCCTTCCTGTCGCAGAGCGAAATAAGAAAAGTGATGAAGGTTCCCTGCGCCTATCCCCTGCTGAAGGAAGCCTTCAGCCTGAGCATCCTTACAGGACTAAGAAAAAGCGATATATTCTCATTAAAAGCGGCAGATCTGATAAAAAGAGACGGCATCTACTATATCAAGAAAACGTGTGTGAAGACCCAACAGGAACTGACCATCCCCCTATCGGATGAAGCAGAGGCCTGTCTAGAACGGAGCACCGGATGCCGTCTTGCTGAGCTGGACAGAGAGAAAGAAACTCCCCTTTTCTCTGCCCTGCCCTCATCACGCCTGAATGAAAAGCTGAGAACATGGCTGAAAGAGGCTGGTATCACAGACAAGCACATCACCTTCCACTGTGCGAGTCACAGTAAATTCTTTTATTTATTGAATATCAGCGAGTTGAGTATTTTAAAGAATGTGACTGCTAACGATTTAGAAACGAGCTATATTCTTTTTCTTTCACAACTTTGCAATATACAAAGAACGCTTTGATTTCGAGTGCAAAGTTAAATCTAATTTCTGAAAAACAACATTTTATGCTGTGATTTTACAAAATATTAAGATTAGTCTTTGCAAAGGTAAAAGAGTAGTTACCAACAGTAATTTTCATGTAACGTCATTTTAAGAGTATGGCAAAAAGAACATATTCATAAACGCATATATGTATCTTGCCATATTGGGAAATCAATTGCTTAGTTCCATTTTTGCAGATTATATTTCTATTTTGTCTAAATTACGACGGAATACAGCAGATATTCAAGGGATTTGGATGGATTATCAAAATAAAACGTTATTTTTGTAGTATAAAAACGATAAAAATATGAAGTTAAGCACTATGAGAGAAATAAATCCCAAAGAAACCACCCGTGCATATGCATTTGAGCTTTGGATGAAAGCCCCGATGCCAATGGTTACGTTTTTCAAGATTTTGGATGTCAGTCGTCTTGTTAAAATCAGCAAAAAGTCAGGTATGAAATTCAATATGCTGATGTGCTGGTGCATCGGCAAAGCGGCAAGCAGTATCAAGGAATTTTATATGCTGCCTGTCGGAGACAAATTGATGCAATATGATGCTATTGCGGTTAATACCATTGTTATGAACAAGGACAATGAGGTCAGTTCATGTGATGTGCCGTTTTCTGATGATTTGCAGCTATTCAATGAAGATTATCTGAAATTGACAACGGAAGTAGCCCGAAGCTGTGAGAACCACGATTTGACAGAAAGCATGGTAATAGGGACTTCCGCACTGGCCCAATATGAAATTGACGGTGCGGTAGGTATGTACAGCGGTATCTTCAACAATCCGTTTATGATATGGGGCAAGTACCATAAAGGTTTCTTCAGAACGACACTAACGGTTTCATTCCAATTCCACCACACTCAAATGGACGGGGCACATGCTGCAAAGTTCCTGGATTGCCTGCAGCAGGAAATCAATAAATTACTTGTGTAGCGATGAATATGGAAAAACAAAGATTGATACTTCGTTCCTGGACAGAACACGATGCAGAGTCTCTTTATAATTATGCCAAAGTTCCAGCTATCGGCCCTATTGCAGGATGGCCTCCTCATACATCTGTGGAAAACAAAAACAAAAAAATATACAGGAAAAATTAGACAAAAATCCGGATTATGTAATGTGTAAAAAATAACTTCTGTAGTTTTCTGCGGTTAAGAGCAACATTTGACGAGATAGTTCCATTTGGAGAGCTCATCATCAAAAATGATACGTTTGCTCTTGTTTGATTCGTAAGATTCTTCAATGGGTCTTTTCGTTTCATACGTTCTTTGATTTATTGTAGCGATAATGGAGAGTCCTTTCTTTGTGACGGTAGCCTCTGCTCTCGTTCTTGCATTCTCAATGGACAAGAGTGGTGCGCCACTCCAACTTCTTGAAATTGGTCCAAACATGCAATGCTCTATAGGATTGTATTTGGAGCAATATGGAGGGTAATGTACCATGATGATATTTACCCCTATGGTTGAAGCCAACTTCATCAAAGCTTGTTTTACTATATGGTGCGAACATGCATTAGAACCGCCACCATCACAGAGAATACAGATTGTGTGGGCATTTGGGTATTTCCATTGTAGGAATTGTTGCCAAATATGAATGAAATTGTCACAGACAAACTCAGCGGTGTCATGGCTAACCCCCAATGTTAAATAGCCAGTATTAGCTCCAACATCATAGATGCCATAAGGGACTATGATTCCATCCGAAAAGCTCTTGAAATCATGGTCATAAGCCTTAGGCTTCCCCTTGCAAGAGACTGTGCCTTGACGTTTGAAGTTGCCAATCATCTCCTTCTTCTTTGTGTCAATACTGAATATTGGGATGCCATAAGTTTCACCTCCGAACGAATTTCTTGGATTTTCTAACTCGCTCTAAATTGGACTTTGATTGAAAATCAAGAAGTTGGTCGTTTGCCTATATTATATAGGTAACAATATGGAAACGAGCGGACTTCTGCTCGTTTCTGTATTTTGCAATATGCAAAGAACGCCTCAATTTGGGGACAAAGATACGATATTTTTCTAAATATCCCATGACTATATAGGAGAAATTTATGGAATTTAGAACTTTTGCGTAAAATTCTCTACCCGATAAGCTGGTTTCTTAGAAAATATTTGGAGAAGGCGAATTAAAGCCACATTTTTGTAGCTATAAATCCCACCACTCCTCTCAACGATGTGTACTAAGATGAGGTTTTACTTTTTATTTGGATATATGAGCTACGACAAACAACTGATATATATTTAACAATTAGTCTTACCCTCAAATCCGCAACCTATAGGGTTTCGTGGGATTTTGCTTGTAAAACGACAAAAATTCTTTTATTGTACATATTCCTTGGGCATAACAGAAACGTCGTAAACACAAAATCCCCCTACCCCATAAAGCGACTTGAGGTAATACGCCGGTTTAACCAGAAAAGCATGGCCTTTAACCAAAGTCTGTCTTGAACAGGTTGGCATAAGCATTGTTGTCTGAGTAAATGTTCAATACATGCCTACGTGATGTCTTAATCCATTTCGCAGGAACAGAGATGAACTTGAAAACAAAGGTCTTGATTCTGCTGGTGGCACGCAATCCAAATTCATGGGTTTTCAATCTCTGCATAATAGCTTTGTAGAAGTTTCTGATGAGAGCTGTCATAAGCAGGAATACAGTATTCTGTGCCATGAACGATTTTGGCAATCGATTCCAGCCAAAGCCATTGTTCATGTCATCGAAGATGCGTTCCTTGCCACCACGAAGATTGTAGAATTCCACGATGTCTCTTGCACTCGACTTGTAATCGTTAGTCAGTATACATCTGTAGGTATATTCGCCTTCCCAAATGTCAAGGTCTCCATCTATTCGCCTTTGTCTCTGTATGACAAGACGATACGGTTTTCCTTTCCATTTCTCAACAAGGATAGAATTCAACTCAAACTCAATACCGTTGATTTCAACAGTTTTCCATCCAGTTAAGGCAAACATGGAATCGTAGAAAGAAGAGCATCTGTTGGCACGAATATAAAAATGCCTGCAATGAGCCTCTACCATATCTACGATTTCCTCCGAACATGAGCCGCAATCCATGCGGGCACGAGAAATATATATTTCCGAAGCCTCCAATCGCTTGAAGATTCTTTCCAAAGTTTCTTTTTGGTTGAAGCGCACGTTTGTGTTGCCGTCTCTATTTTCAATACCAACAATCATGTCGTTAATGACAGCTACACCTGGACTATAGCCCAAGAACTTCTTGTAGGTTGGTTTTGCATCATACTTCTCTGTTTCAATGAACTGATGGTCAAAGTCAAAATCATATTCTTGACCGGATTTCAATTGACCAGTAGCAAGCAGGGCATTGACCAGTAAGCAGTTCATCTTGTCTGCAGTATTGAAATCATAGGATTTGCCAGAAGCAGACTTATAGGTGATGCTCTTAAAAGTCAGTTCTTCGATAGCACGTAATATGGTGTCTGCGCTGCAAGTGCGAAGAGTTGGATGAAGAGACAAATGTTTCATCAGGTGAGTTGTAACATCCTCAATACATGAGCCACCACAAAGATATACGCACATCAGAGAGCGTAGAATCTCGCTATATTGATAACCAAACATAGTGCATCTCAATCCCA